>Ga0116166_1001763_pt1 | contig 19027 bp, 15 predicted proteins | sample AD_JPNMR2_MetaG_FD_89884 | JGI IMG/M metagenome (GOLD analysis project Ga0116166, IMG submission 89884) | Active sludge microbial communities of municipal wastewater-treating anaerobic digesters from Japan - AD_JPNMR2_MetaG | ecosystem: Engineered > Bioreactor > Anaerobic > Digestate | place...
AATAGTGATTATTTTTTGAAACAATTACAGCACTTGCCTGAGTTGATTTCAAAAGCACAAGATACTTTGGATTAGCAACAAATGTTACTGACCCTTTCTTCGCTTCTTTAATCCCTGACACATCGGTAATAACAGTCCCGGGCTCTCCAACAATTTCTCCGCCCACAAGCTGGGCGATTTCCTTAACTGTCATTTTCAACATTTCCTTTACTTTGTATCTTTGTTCAAAAATTTCACAACCTGCTCTGTAATGTCTGTTCCTTCTGGACCATAAAACACAGCCTGTGAGTTTAATATAAAGTCATATTTCTCTTTAGTGGCAAATTCCTTGATTGCATCCTGGATTTCTTTTAATCTTGCTTCAATAAGCTGGTTCTTTTTCTCGTCAAGTTTTTGATTTGCAGATCCAACAAAACTGTAAAATTCCTGCTGCAATTTCTGAATCTCTTCCTCACTTTTCTTTTTTTCTTCTGGTTTCAACACATCTTTCTGTTTTTCATAAGATTCCTGAGCCTTCCTGAGTTCTTCCTGTTTTTTTGCGATTTCCTTCTGTTGAGCATCTCTTTCTTTTTCGAACTCGGTTCTGCTTTCAGCGGTCTTTTTGTACCCGTCAAATACCATTTCAAGATTCACATATCCTATCTTAACCGTACGTGTTTCCTTTGACACTGTGGCTGAAAAAACATAGCCAGTAATACCCATCATTGCCAAGCCCACAAACATTGACTTCACAAATAATTTCATGTTTTCTCCTTTTCGTTTTCAAAATCCCATTGTAAAACCTATATGAAGTTGTCCTTTGCCCTGGTATGGTTCAGGATTAATCGCCCAGCCATAATCCAGCTGAATCGGCACTGGCAGTATGGGAACTTTTATCCTCAAACCTACCCCTGCAGACTGTTTAAGGTCTCCAAAATCAATATCCTTCTCCCATACATTGCCTGCGTCGTAAAATGCAACCAACCAGAGAATTTCATTTTCTCCTGATAAAGGATACAACAATTCAAGATTTTGTGCAAATATTGACTTACCACCCAGGTAATGTTTACCATCCACACTTCTTGGACCAAGTTCTCTTTCCTTATATCCCCTGACAGTGCCTATACCTCCTCCAAAAAATCGTTCATATAGAGGAACTTCTTTTGTTGAACCCAGCCGATTTACTGAACCCGCATATGTTTTGCTATGAAAAACAAATCTTCCTAAACTTTTGTAATAATCGTTTTCAACTGTTGCCTTCCAGTATTCAAGGTCGCTGCCGAGAAAAGAAGGAGCATATTCACAGGTTAACTGAATCTGGTCTCCATCTTTCGGCAATATTCTTCTGTCAAGATTTTGAAAACCAAACGTTACTGTTAGACTATTTACCCTGTTGGTTCCGTACTGCGACTGAAATTCAGGTATCTGAATATCACTCAGTTTGATTTCATCAGTCATCAACTTACATCCTATTGAAAAATTCTTCCATCTTCTGCCTATTCTTATGTCAACACCATTGTGTTTTTCAGTGTAGTCATCCCATGTTTTTTCTGTAATAAAAATATCCGGACCGAAAGAAATGGGTCTGTCAAAAAGATACGGCTCAGTAAAACTCAACACAAAATGTTTTGTAACACCACCCATCATTGCTTCAAGGTTTATGTTCTGTCCGGCTCCCCTGAAATGAGGTGGATCTGAAATATCAAAATTCCTCTGTTGAATGCCTATGAATCCGACTCCCTGTTCAAGAGAACTGTAACCCGCACCAAACGTAAACATTCCAGTTCTTTCTTTATCTTTTACTATTACATCAAGATCCACGAGTTTTTCATCTTCTGTTGGCTCTGGCTTGATTTCAATTTCATCAAAAAATTGAAGGTCTGATAGATTATTAAAACTTTTCCTTAATTTTTCTCCAGAAAATTCATCCCCTGGATATATTGCCATTTCACGTCTTATTACCTTATCCTTTGTTACCGTGTTGCCAGCAATTTTGATTTCATTAATGAAAACCTTTGTGCCAGCATCAATGGTAATCGAGAAATTAATTTTTGAATCTGTTATTTCTGGAACAGGTCTGATTATGGGTCTTATATAACCTGAATCCGAATAAATGCGACGAATGTTCGAAAGTGTTTTGTCAAATTTCATCTGAGAATAAACATCTCCCTCGTGGTATTCAACAAGTTTTTTTATTTTGTTTGTATCGAAAATGAGATTTCCAGAGAACTCTGTTTTCCCAAAATAAAACTTTTCTCCTTCGTTCACGACAATATCAATTACAATCATTTTATTTTCAACTGACGTTTTTCTATCTATTGAACATTCAGGATATCCGTTGTTATGGTAAAACTCTTCGAGCCGTTTTATATCATCCTCAAGAATTTCGGGCTTAAAGGTCCCTCTTATGAAAGGCATTTTCCTCTGTTTAATCTTCATCTTCTTTCTGAGAATCAAAGAATCAAATGCTTTATTCCCTGAAAAATTTATTGTCCCCACGTATAATTTCCCTTTCCCTTCATGAATATCAAAAATCACAATTACTCTGTTATTGGCAGCTGGCTGGGTTGTGGCAACAATCTCAGTAAAATATATCCCCTTTTCTTCATACTTTTGTTTCAATCCTGCTATTGCCCTTTTAACAAGCGCATCATTGCAATAATCGCCTTTTTTTATTTCCGCCATTTTCTCAAGTTCTGTTTTCTTGAAAATCCTGGCTCCATTAAATTTTATTCCTTCAACAACTGGATTTTCTTCAACAAAAATAGTGATATCAAGTCCTTTTTCAGTATCTTTCATTTCGTATTTTACTGAAGAAAAGTATCCTGTATCCATCAAGGATTGAATATCTCTTTTCCAGAGTTGTTCGTCAAACACACCCTGCGGCTTTGTTCTCAACATCAAATTTATTCTTGTGGATGAAACTGTTGTATTTCCTTTGATGGTGATACTGGCAACAATGTTGGTATCCGAATAAAGAAAAACAGGAACGAGAAAACTAATCAGGAGTGACAGGACTCTTATCAGGTGTCGCGGTGACATGTTCTTTCCCTTCAGTTAAAGTGAAAATTAGTCTATTTTTATCAAACTTTACAACGATATGCGAATGCTGAGGAAAATTCTCTTTCAAAAGTTCTTCGGACAATGGGTCCTCAAGATACCTGGAGATGGCTCTTCTAAGAGGTCTTGCTCCAAATTGAGGGTCAGTGCCCATATTTTTCAAAAACTCCCTTGCTTCAGAAGTGAGGGAAATTGTAAAACCCTGTTCCTTTAACCTCTCGGCAACTTTTCCTACCTCAAGGTCAACAATTTTAAGGAGATGTTCCTGTTCAAGAGGATGAAATACGATAATCTCATCAAGGCGGTTAAGAAATTCTGGTCTGAATGTCTTTTTAATCTCGTCCAGAATCCTTGCTTTCACAGCGCTATATGGTATCTCCTCCTTATTTTCCTGAAAACCAATTGCGGAGCGGTTTTTTAAATGCTGCGTACCAATGTTTGATGTTAGTATCAGTATGCCGTTCTGAAAACTGACACTCCTGCCGAAACTGTCAGTCAGTCTACCCTCTTCAAGAACCTGCAGAAGCAAATTGAAAACATCTGGATGCGCCTTTTCAATCTCATCAAGCAGTACCACTGAATAGGGTCTGCGGCGAACCTTTTCAGTAAGTTGCCCTCCTTCTTCGTATCCCACATAACCAGGGGGCGCACCTATCAACCTGCTGATAGCAAATTTTTCCATGTATTCAGACATATCAATTTGAATCAGGGCCTGGTCATCACCAAACAAAAACTCAGCCAGCGCACGAGCAAGCAGGGTCTTACCAACACCAGTTGGTCCCAGAAACAAAAATGAACCAATAGGTCTTTTCTGGTCTTTTACACCAGCCCTTGAACGTCTGATGGCTCTGCTGACCGCTGAAATCGCTTCGTCCTGTCCGACCACAACCCTGTGAAGGTGCTCTTCCATTTCAAGAAGTTTTTCCCTTTCTTCCTTGCACAATTGAGACAAAGGAATCCCTGTCCATTTTGAAACAATCTCCGCAATATCTTTTCCTGTGACAATTCTATGCGTATCAGGTTGTGCTTTCTCCCACGAAAGTTTCACCTCATTGATACGACTTCGTATTTCTCTCAATCTATCCCTTATTCTTGCTGCCTTTTCAAAATCCTGCTGAATTGTTGCCTGTTCCTGCAAATTCACCAGCTGCGCTGCTCTTTTCTCCAGTTCTTCAAGTTCCACTGGTGTGTTTGAAAATAACAACCTTTGTTTGCTTGCCGCCTCGTCAACAAGATCAATTGCCTTATCGGGCAAATACCTGCCAGTAATGTATCTATCTGCAAGTTTTGCAGCAAGCACCAGGGCTTCATCGATTATTTTCAGTTTATGATGTTCTTCATATTTAGGGCGCAAACCCCACAAAATTTCAATGGTTTCCTGGACTGTCGGTGGATTGATAACAACCGGCTGGAATCTTCTTTCCAGGGCAGCATCCTTTTCAATATACTTTCTGTACTCATCAAATGTCGTTGCTCCAATACACTGTATCTCGCCACGAGAAAGAGCCGGCTTCAATATATTTGACGCGTCTATCGCCCCTTCAGCACCCCCTGCGCCAACAAGTGTATGGAGTTCGTCAATAAAAATGATGATGTTTTTGTTCTGCTTGATTTCATCCAGCAGAAGTTTTACCCTCTGTTCGAATTCTCCGCGGTACTTTGTTCCTGCTACAAGACTGGCAAGGTCAATCATAATAATTCTTTTATGCTTGAGAATCTCAGGGATATTGCCAGATGCTATTCTCTGTGCAAAACCTTCAACAATAGCTGTCTTTCCAACACCGGCCTCTCCCAGTAACACAGGATTGTTTTTCTTTCTCCTGCACAGTATCTGGGTAACCCTTTCAATTTCTTTTTCTCTTCCTATCACAGGGTCAAGTTTTTTCCCTTCAGCCAGCTGCGTTAAATCCTTTCCATACGAATCTATAGTCGGAGTTTTTGATTTTGTCTGAGGCTGCGATGTGTGCTGTGATGAGTGTTGTTTCCCTTTTGAAACATTTTCAGGTTCTCCCCAGAGAAGACCTTCTATGGCTTTTCTGATACTATCCACTGTCAATCCAAAACGGACAAGCACCCTTGCAGCATGACCTTCCTCTTCTGCCACAAGCCCGATGAGAAGATGTTCTGTCCCAACGTAAGAATGTCCAAAATATTGTGCCTGGCGATAAGAAAGCGCAAGCACTCTTTTCACTCCAGGACTCAATGGAATCTCAGCCGACGATAGCAATGGAATTCCCACTCTGATACTTTTTTCAAGCTCAAATCTTATATGTTCGGGGTCAATTTTCAGGAAATGCAATACAGCAACACCCATTCCCTGTCCTTCGTCTATAAGCCCGAGAAGAACATCCTCTGTCTCTATCTGAGCATGCCCGTATCGTATCGCATGCTGGCGTGCAAGTTCCAGTACAGTCTTCACCCTTTTCGTAAATCTTTCAAAATACTGCTCAAACATATATGCTCCTGAGTTCGTTTCTCAATATCTGCAATCTCAAATTGTCCCGCTCCATTGCGTCCATCTCTGTACCTGCCTCTAACTGCAAAGAAGCGGGTAAAATTCTGTAAAACAGTGTTTTCAATGTTACCACATTCATATGTATAATACCTAAATTTCTTCCGAAAAGCAAAAGAGAAAGGCCTTTTATTGAATTAGATGAATTTATTCCTCTATTGTTTTCAAAAATCCTGTTCAGGAAACAGACAATTTTCCCTTTTATCGCCATATGGTCAATGATGTTCATCGACATCAATTCCTGTTTTTTTATTGTGCGGGACACAGATTCAAAATCCTGACACAATTCAATTTCCTGTTTGCCAAGAGCAGGTCCTGTTGCAATTTGATAGACATTCGCAATACTTCTTGACCCTTCTCCATAAAATCCTCTAATTATACATCCAATCCGCGAAATAGTATCAAACACCAGTTTTATTTTTCCAGTCATTTTTAACGCTGGCAAGAAAAACAATGAGGATACTCTAAGCGCAGGTCCTACATTTGTCGGACAGCATGTAAGGTATCCAAACTCTTTATCAAACGCATAATCAAAACACCTGGATAGAATATCGTCAACATGATTCAATACATTCCACAGATTGCAGAGGTCTTCTTTTCCGCCACAGATTGAAATTCTGAAATGGTCTTCTTCATTCACAAAAATTCGCAACTTCATTTCAGGAAACCATATCAGAATCTTCCCGAAACCATATTCCGCCATTTCCGGACTTATAATATGCCTCTCGATGAGAACATCCCTGGTCACATTATCTATATCTGACATGGAAATAATCACAGGCGCTTCGTCGGTAATACTGGTAGAAACGTCAATCACTTCTCTCGTAAGTTGTTCTGCCTGTTTCTCGCTCATTTGATGCGGAAATGGATATTGTTTAATATTTCTCGCAAGCCGCAATCTTGCAGTAAAAAATGTCGGTTCATCACTTAACAGGGGTTCATTGAATACCAGGTCTCTCAAATATTTATCCATTTTTTATAAACATCTCGATTTCTTGCTTAATTTTTTTCACCTTTTCAATGTCTCGACCTGCAACCGCACGCCTCATTTCATTTTCAAAGTATACCAGAAAATTCTTGCTAACATTCTCGCTGTGAGGGAATTTCCCTCTATGAAGTGAACCATGCTGACACTTCTTAATTTCTCTTTTTATGTGAGTTCTGAAAATCTGATAACATGTTGCGCATCCCGCAAACCCCGATTGTTTCCAGTCTTCAAGTGTCATACCGCAGAATGGACAATTTTTTTGTTTGTAAGAAATTGTTTTGTGTCGAATCTTAAATGTTTCAAAAGCAGTTTTTATCTCAGGGTTGTTCCTCACGCAATCAAAACAGAAACAACCGGTGGTTGCCTTCCCACCCGCAGAAATCTCCATATAAAAAAATCTCGCGGTGTTTTTACCGCAGGATGTGCAGATCATTTCTTAAATTGGAGTCCCATCCTTCTGAACCAATCTATGAAATTCTTCTCTGATTCTTCTGGTCAGGGGCCCTAATTTCCCTGAACCAATTGTTCTTCCGTCAATCAACGTTACAGGAATAATTTCTGCTGCCGTACCGGTAAGAAAACACTCATCTGAATTATAAAGGTCATACCTTGTCAGCAATTTTTCCTCAACATCAAGTCCTATTTCTCTACCGATTTGAATCACAGCATCTCTTGAAATTCCGTCAAGAGCCCCTGCAAAAATTGGTGGAGTGAACAGTTTATTTTCAACCACAATGAAAATATTTTCTCCTGTACATTCTGCGACATACCCCTCATTATTTAGAAAAAGTCCTTCCATTGCACCTGCGTTTGTTGCTTCAATCTTCGCAAGAATATTGTTCAGATAATTTAATGACTTTATTGCAGGGTTCAAACTTTCTGTCAAATTTCTTCTGGTAGCAATGGTTACAACAGATAATCCTTTTTCATAATACTCTTCAGGATAAAGTTTTATTTTACTTGCAATTACAAAAATTGTTGGTTCTGGACATTTTCTTGGGTCAAGCCCAAGGTCTCCAACCCCGCGGGTTACAACAACCCTTATGTAAGAATCTTTTAGTTTGTTTTTCTTTATCGTCTTTTTAATAATTTCTGCCATTTCTTCCATCGAGACAGGAATTTCAAGTAGTATCGCTTTTGCAGATTTATATAACCTTTTGATGTGCTGGGACAAACGAAAAATTTTCCCATCATAAGAACGCAATCCCTCAAAAACACCGTCACCATAAAGCAACCCATGGTCAAATACAGAAATTTTTGCATGTTTTTCGTCAACAAATTTCCCGTCCAGGTATATCCATAATCCCATTTTTACTCCCTGTTTGTAATTTTCCCATTTGATAAGTATATGACATTTGTCGCAATTTTCAAAAAATTCTCGTTGTGAGTGGCTACAACAAAAGTTTTTCCTTTTTCCTCATTCAAAAATTTTATCAGAGAAATCAGTTCAAAAGAAGATTCCCTGTCAAGATTACCTGTGGGTTCATCCGCAAAAACGACCTCAGGGTCGCATATCAAACTTCTGCATATGCCAATTCGTTGCTTTTCCCCACCTGATAGATTGTTAGGATATTTGTGAAGTTTGTTCTCGAGATGAAATTCCTTAATAACTTTCAACACTTTTTCCCTGTGTTCATTCAATGAACTATTAGGTTGTCTGATCATCAAAGGTATCATAATATTTTCTTCAACATTCAATTCCGGTATCAGATGAAAAAATTGAAAAACAAAACCAAACATTCTATTCCGTATCATAGCAGCATCTCTTTCTTCAAGCGATGAAACATCTCTGCCATCAAGAATTACTTTTCCCGAATTCGGTTTATCCAGCAGAGCAAGGATATTCAGTAATGTGGTTTTTCCTGAACCAGAAGGTCCAAGAATCACAGTGATGTTACCTTTTGGTATGGCAAGAGTAATGTCATCAAGGGCTTTCACGTTGGTTTCATAACTCTTGACAATATTTTCTGCGCAAATGATTGCGTAATTTTCTGCTATATTCATTCATACCTCAATGCTGCTGCTGGTTCAAGTTTTCCTGCTCTGTAAGCAGGAAATATTGAAGCAACAAGCGTTGTAATGAAAACAGCCGCACATATTGAAAAAATTTCAATTCCTGAAATTTCCACAGGTAAATACGAAATGCTATAAATATATTCTGGCAGATGGACAATATTATATCTTTTCAACACCCATATAATAATTCCTCCAAGCACCAGTCCATATACCAATCCTCTTATTCCGAGCAAAAATCCCTGAATCAAAAAAACCGCACGAATCTGAGATTTCGTCATCCCGATCGCCTTCAGCACTCCAATTTCTCTGATTTTTCTATACACAGTCATCATTAAACTGCTTGCGATATTAAAAGAAGCCACAATAATAATGATGGCTAAAATCAACAACATCGCCTTTTTTTCAAGAGCAAGTGCTGCAAAAAGAATCTTGTTTTTCTTAATCCATGTGCTTACCTGTGCATCAGCAGGCACTATGTTTCTTACCTTTTCTGCAATTTTTTCGCAGTGATAGATATCATTAACAGTCAAACCGATACTTGCCATCTGCCTTCCTGAAAGAAATTTTTTTTGAAAATTTTCAAGAGATATGATTCCTGTTGACACATCAACGTTATACACACCATATTCCACAATACCTGCAACCTTGAAACTATATTCCCGCGGCGGAATTCCACCTATAATAACAACTGTATCGTTAACATTGATATCCAGTTCCTTTGCAAGTTCACTTCCCAGTATAATTCCATCCGAGTAAATTCCTTCAAGATTACCCTGTTTGATAAACTTCTTCACACAGGCAATTTCGCTATCTCCTTCAATTCCTCTAAGGTATCCTCCAATCAGATACTGGGAGGACTTATAAATAATCTGTGTCTGTGCAAAATATCCAGTACCTGTTATTCCTGGCATCATTTTTAAGTGTTCTGCGATTTTTTTGTAATCAGTCAGATATGGGTTGCCTTCCACAACAATGTGAGGTTGTGCTCCGATAATTTTTCTTTTCAAATCATTGCTGAAGCCGTTCATCACTCCCAGCACAATCATCAAACTTGCAACTCCCAGAGCAATGCCGATGACACTGACGAAGCTTGTGAAATAAATAAAGCTTTCTTTGTGCCTTCTTCCGATAAACCTGCGAGCAAGAAAAAAAAGACATCTGTTCATAGTTTTAATATTTGACAAATCTCTGTATAGCAATAAATTATTATGCAGGGTATAATATTTTATCACAAAAAAGGAGGCCTTTATGAAGCTGGGAGTTTTTCTGGTTCTGTTTGGTGGTAAAAAGTTTGAAGAGGCGCTGGACATCGCAAAAGACCTGGGCCTTGAAACAGTAGAAATAGGCACAGGTAATTATCCGGGCAATGCCCATTGTAACCCGGAAGAACTGCTTGCTGACGACAGTAAGTTGAAATCATTCAGTAAAGCAGTGGGAAAAAGAGGACTTGACATTTCTGCTTTGTCCTGTCATGGAAATCCTCTGCATCCGGACAGAAAGTTTGCCGATGCGCACAGGCATGCCCAGAGACAAACAATCCTTCTTGCTGAAAAACTCGGCATCAAAAGAATTATTGGATTCTCTGGTTGCCCTGGAGATGGTGAAAACGCACAGTCACCAAACTGGGTGACATGCCCCTGGCCAGAAGATTTTTCTAAAATACTTGCCTGGCAATGGGAAAAATGCGTGATACCTTACTGGAAAGAAGAAGTGGAATTTGCAAAAAAACATAGTGTTACTCAGATATGTCTTGAAATGCATCCAGGGTTTGTTGTTTACAATCCTGAAACTTTGTTGAAATTGCGAAACGCTGTAGGTGAAGTTATTGGCGCAAATTTTGACCCCAGCCATTTGTTCTGGCAGGGAATAGACCCGATCGCTGCTGTGAGAAAACTTGCTGGTGCTATATACCATGTTCATGCCAAAGACACAAAGATTGATGGTATCAATTGTTCGGTCAACGGAGTCCTTGACACGAAAACATATCTTGATGAAATCAATCGTTCCTGGATTTTCAGAACCGTCGGGTACGGACATGGTGAGGAATTCTGGAGAGATTTTGTCAGCAACCTGAGATTGGTAGGTTACGACGGAGCATTAAGCATTGAGCATGAGGATAGTTTAATGAGCATTGACGAGGGTCTGAAAAAAGCCATTTCTTTTCTTAAAAACATTCTGATCAGCGAACCAAAACCAAAAGCGTGGTGGACTTGAAAAATAAAAACACTCGCTTATGGAAAATCATCCTCGGCGGCTCTGGCGGGCAGGGCATTGTTACCCTGGGCAAGATTCTGGCATATGCAGGGGTAATGAAAAAACTCAATGTGAGTTTTCTGCCCGCCTATGGAGCTGAAATGAGGGGCGGTTATGTTTATAGCATGCTAACACTATCAACAGGAGAACTTGTTTCTCCTGTCATTTCAGGGGCTGGTTATGGTGTGTTTCTCAATGAAAATTCCATGCAGTTGCTCGGGCAATACCTTAAGGAAGACGCTTGGATTGTATGGAACAGTTCCCTCATCAAATCTGCAAGACAATCCAGAAATAATGATATAGGCATCCCTGCGTCTGAAATTGCCGAAAAACTTGGAAGTAGCAAAATTGCAAATATGGTCATGCTTGGTGGATTGCTTAAAATTCTTGAGAAATCATCATTTCCTGTCACTGAAAAAGAGATTGCAAAAAGCATCAAGGTATTTCTGACTGAAAGTAAAAATTCAACGTTGAATTTCAAGGCAGTGTCAGAAGGAATGAAACTGGTTGAAACGGTACTGAAACATGGCTGACTGGAAATCAGAAATTACTAAGATTGCGCCCTGTAAATGGATGATACCCAGAAAAAACCAGATGCGGGTACCTGGTATTATCTATATCTCTGAAGCAATGCTTCATCGCACATTTGAAGACAATGTTCTTCAACAGGTCGCCAATGTTGGATGTCTTCCTGGAATTATCTCCCATAGTTTAGCAATGCCTGATGTTCACTGGGGATATGGAGCGCCCATTGGTGGGGTTGCAGCATTCAGAAAAGATAGTGGTGTCATTGTTCCTGGATTTGTTGGATATGACATTAATTGCGGAGTCCGACTGATTCGCTCTGATGTGATGGTATCAGAAATCAAAGATAAACTTGAAAAAATTGTATATTGTCTGTACTCAAACATTCCTTCTGGTGTTGGTTCAACAGGAAAAATTGTTTTAAAAACAAAGCAGGTTGATGAAGTATTATCTCAGGGAGCCAGTTATGCCTTGAAACAGGGCTATGGCTGGAATTCTGATATCGAAAGAACAGAAGAAACCGGCTGCATGAAAACAGCAGACCCTGAATGTGTAAGTCCTCGAGCAAAAGAAAGAGGTGCTGACCAGCTCGGGACTCTTGGCTCGGGCAACCATTTTCTGGAAATCCAGCAGGTTGCTGAAATTTATAATAGGGAAGCAGCAAATGTATTTGGTTTGTTTGAAAATCAAATCACAGTGATGGTACATACTGGAAGCAGGGGACTCGGGTATCAGGTGTGTGATGATTACCTTGCTACATTTGGCAGGGTATTGTCAAAATACGGAATCACCCTCCCTGACAGACAGCTCGCCTGCGCACCAGTTGATTCAAAGGAAGGGAAAGATTATTTTGCTGCAATGAGTGCTGCTGCAAATTTTGCCTGGGCTAACAGACAGATTATTACACACTGGATACGGGAATGTTTTGAAAAGGTTTTCTCAATACCTGCTGAAAGACTTGGGCTCCATGTCGTTTATGATGTTGCTCACAATATTGCAAAGTATGAAAAGCATTCATTTGAAGACAAAAATGAATCTGTTTATGTTCATCGTAAGGGTGCCACAAGAGCATTTCCAAAAGGACACCAGGCAGTATGCGAAATCTATAGAAACATCGGTCAACCTGTTATCATCCCTGGAACCATGGGAACAAGTTCCTATGTTCTAATTGGAACCGAAAAAGCATTGAATGAAACATGGGGTTCAACCTGCCATGGAGCAGGAAGGGTGATGTCAAGAGCCCAGGCAATCAAAAAAAGCAAAGGAAGAAAAATAGAGCAGGAACTTCTGGCTGCTGGCGTTATAGCAAAAGCAAAAAGCAGAGGCGGACTTGATGAAGAAATTCCTGAGGCATATAAGGATGTTGACGAAATTGTAAGAGTTGTTGAGGAAGCAGGTCTATCAACAAAAGTTGCAAAAATGAAACCCCTTGCAGTGATAAAGGGATAAAAAGGTAAGTGAATTTCATTTACAAAAAAACAGGAGTGAAAAAATGTTAAAAAAATGTTTGTATGGATGTCTGGTTTTTATAATTTTTGTGGCTCTGTCTGGTTTTGCTCAGGTTGTTTGTACTCCTGATAGAAATACGGTTTCAATAAAATCAGGAGACATTTTTGTCTTCACAGTTTCCAACCCGAATCCACCACAGGATATTTCCATCAAGGTTTACGATGCAAATGGAAAATTTGTGAGGACACTTTTTGAAAAATGTACCACTGAAACACAGTTCAAAATTCCATGGAATTTAAAGGATACTGACGGAAAAACAGTTAGCCCAGGGAAATACACTGTAAAAATTCAGATAGGGTTGAATCTTGTCCTTGAAACATCTTTCGGAAAAAATGGTATTCTTGGTGGAGATGATACATTCATCAGTCCGAGAAATGTCAGGGTTGATAAAAAAGGTTGTGTTTATGTGCTGGATTATGGCGCAGGCATTATATTCAAATTTAATCCAGACAGCACACCTGCCAATGACATTGCAGGAAAAAATAAAATAACGGGACCATCGTCACCTTACTGGGTCAATATCGCAGTGGATGAAGATGGAAGAATTTACGGCAGTGTCGGTCACAGTGTGCTTGTGTATGATGGTAAGACAGGAGAAAAAATCTATCACATTGGAGAATTTTTTGGAAATGATGTGGGCTGGGAAACAACAAAAGGCGGGCTTGGCTGGCCAAACTGGGTAGGACTCAATGCTGATTATCGTCTTTATGCATCGTGTCCTGGATATTCTTACTGGGCTGCCTTTGATAGGAGGAAAACAGGAAAAGAAGGAGGACTGTGGCGTTCAAAAGGTGGTATTCCAGGAGAATCAGGGGATACAGATGGCAAGAAAACCATTTATCTTGCGCATCCCTATTACACCAATCGCAATGGTATTACAAAGTGGCTGGATAAAGACACTTCTGTTGACATTACATATAGCATTACGTCTTTCACTGATCCAGTAAAAAAGACCACTGAAAATATGGCAAATGTTTATGGCGTTGCATTTGACAAAGAATCAGGAATTTTCCTTGTTCAGAGAGACCCTGTGAGAATTATCAAAATTTCAGATAATGGTTTCGGGTTTGACTTTGTTAAACAATTTGCCTCTCCAGGAAATGATGCGTCTAAACTTGAATTCATGGCACCAAAAGACGCAGCAGTCAGTCCTGATGGAAAATATCTTTATGTAATAGAAGATGGAGAACCAATCAGCAAAACAAACACTGCTCCAGGGCTTGCACGACTTGTAAAGTATAAGATTACTTATCAGGACGAAAAACAAATCACGATAAACGTGCAGTAAATTTTCGACTTTAACTTCAAATAAAGGGTCGCTATGAGAAAATTGCTGGTTTTGATTATGCTGTTTGTCTGTATTTTTTCTTTTGCTACACACGCCCAGCAGAAGAAAAATCCTGAAAAACTCTATGTAAGATTCAAGGTACTTTCAGCAGATCAGGTATACGCTTATTTGAAAACTATCATTCATCATTCTCCATGGCAAAAAAACTATCCCACAGTTCCACGCGGTGGCGAAAATTACGCAAGGTTGCGCATTAAACAAAATAATTTCTCACCATGGGCAGAAATTGATGGCGATTGGGGAACAATTGTGTTTGATTTCAGAAATCCCCAGCCATTGGAAAATGTTGAAGTTGAAATTCAATTATCAATCAAGGATGACGAGTCAGGAATTTTTAAAACAATGAAAATTCAGGAAAAAGGAAGTATTGTTGCAATCAGTTTACCACCTGATTACTACGAAAATCCAGAAGGAATACTCACAGTAAGACAGACATCAGAAAAACATCTGAAAATGGCTCAATCCCTCAATCTTTCTCAGGAAACACTGCCAAAAAAATTTTCTTTTTGCACAGGTGCCAGTGGATATGACAGTTTGTACAAAGATGCTGAAGTCTGGAAAAATGAACTGAAAACATTAAAAATCCTGGGTATCAATGGAACAACTTATCCTGGTAATGCCGAACAATACAGTGTCTATAAAGAACTTGGATTTGATAGATTCATCACGTACAATCCAGGAAATCCCGAACAGGCAAAAAGGGAAAAAGAAATTTCAGAGGAGGCATTCTCAAAAATTCAGGCAGTTGTCATTGCCGATGAACCAGGAAATCACGGGCTATACCAGATTAAAAATGAACCAGTAGAAAACTTTCATAAATTCCTTGAAAGTAAGGGACTGAAACCAAAGGATTTTAATGCAAAGAACTGGTCAGATATTCAACCCATCACAGATAAAAATGAAATTGCAAAAATTGAATACAACTGGGGTCCAAAATATGGAGAAGCCGCAAGAAAGGCATATTACTGGACAATTAGGTACACTGAACATCTGACAAATCAGTATTTCAAAAATATTACTGACTTACTTGAAAAACAGTATCTGCCAGGAACCCTCACATTTGTAAACTATACAGACCATCCCCTGATTCTTGGTGGTATGATGCTTCCAGGTAGCCCTGACTGGTTTGAAATGGGTTTACAGAGGGCAACTACCCTGATGTGGACAGAGGATTGGATGTATGGTGGAATCAGGTCATGGGGAAATGGTCTTTACCAGCGACTTGGTTTCCTTTGCGACATTTTACGAAATGCCGCAAGCAAACACAATCAACCACTGGGTTTTTACAATACAATGGATGGAGAAGATGGCATCAGAATGAAAGGATTTATCGTAATTGGCCATGGAGTAAAAATCATTGACTATTTTTATTATGGACCCACATATTCAGCCACAGAAAACTACTGGTCAGATAGTATTTCGCAGTATAAGGGCGTTGCAAAGGTCATCAGGGACATTGGCAAAGCAGAAGAACTTGTATATCCTGGACAGGTGCCAGAAAGAAATGTGGCAATCATTTACAGCACCACAGAAGAAATCTGGGACCAAAATGGAACAAAAGGGCATGAAAAACAATATCTCCATATTGCTCTTGCCCAGCAAATGTATCACGCAGATGTATTGAATGAAGATTTAATCCTGGAAAGAGATCTGTCTCAATATAAGGTCATCTATTTTATGGATTCACATTTTCCGATTGCTGGATTGAAAAAGTTAAAAACCTATGTTGAAAATGGTGGAACACTGGTAATGATGCCAGGTGCAGGTGAAAAGGATGAATATGACAATACTGTCAATGTGATTACATCACTTCTTGCCTCAAACATAAAGACAGTATCCATTGAAAAACCCGAAAACACCAGCATCAATCTGAACGTAAGTACAGGCATTGAGAGCGATATCCCTCTCACCCTTTCATTCAAAAAGGCAGAAATTTCAGGCGCTGTAAAAGACCAGGTTCTGGGTAAGTTTTTAGATGGCTCTCCAGCAATTCTCAGTACCAGGGTAAAAAAGGGTAGCATTATTTACTACATGTTTATGCCTGGACACAACTTTTTATCGCAGGTTCAACAGGCAAATCCCGAGGGATATGTCAACAAATTCCCTGAACATGCAAGAAAACTTATCAGTGTTCCATGTGTAATGGCTGGTGTCAAAAAGCAGATTGAAGTATCAGAAGGCACTTTTGATGCCAGTTTACTTGTGTCAGAAAAAGGCACAGCGCTGGTACTGGTCAATCTTGGAAGAGACCCATTGGCAAATGTCACTTTTAAAGTCCAGGCACAGGGTATCAAATCAGTAACATCAATTGAAAATGGTAATCTTCAATTCAAAGAAGAAAATGGTTATGTACATTTTTCAATGCCTGTCAATGGATTAACAGATATTGTCATGCTGAACAAATAACTGGAGGCAACAATGAAATTCAGTATTCAAACAATCATTCTTCCATACAACAGTTTGGAAGAAATTGGAGAAATTGCGCGCACATATGGTTATGATGGAATTGAATGGAGGGTTTTACCTGATTCCTGTCTCAAGGACTTTGGACCTGAAGCAAAAAACAATCTTGCAGTGTGCAGTTTGAAACAAAGTATCCCCATTATCAAAAAAATTAATGCAGCATTCAATCTGGTTGTTGCTGGTTTTTCTTCCTATGTTGAAATGGACCAGTTGGAAGATATCAAAATCATCAGGGACACAGGATGTGAACTTGGCTGTCCATTTTTCAGAATCAGGGGACTTTATTACAGAAGAGACCGTAACTACCATGAAATTATTGAAGATGGATGGAGAAAATTTGAAAAGGTTGAGAAACTTCTTGAAGGTTATCCAATGAAAGCAGCCATTGAAATACATCATGGTTTTGTCGTAAGTTCCTGTGCGGCAGCATATCATTTTTGCTCAAAATTCAGCCCTGAACATCTTGGTGTCATCCATGACCCTGGCAACCAGGTTGTTGAAGGCAGGGAAGACGCAAAAATGGGAATTGAAATCCTCGGACCATATCTGATCCATGTTCATTTCAAAAATTTGATATGGGAGAAAAAGTGTGTAAGAGAAGATGGAACCATTGAATGGAAACCCAAAAGTGTACCACTGAATGAAGGAATCATTGACTGGAAGGACTATATTGAACAGTTGAAAATCTGTGGATACAACGGGTTTCTTTCAAACGAAGATATGGATACAGCATCAGGTTCTATTGAACAACGGCTTTCACAAATCAAGTACCTGAAACAATTTGTGTGAAATTTGAAAAAGGGAACTATTTTTCGTCTATTGTTTTTATGATTTCAACTGCCTGCTCATAGGAATCTTCTGGGACATACAATTTCACGTTTAGTCCTGGCATCCATCCAATAATTCTAAGATAACCCTGGGCGCCACTGCTTTTCTTCAATACAACAATCCCGTTTGCCCTGAGCACTGACTCAATCACAATACTCTCACCTTCAGTACTTTCGATAAGAAACTTCCATTTTTCTTCCTGCATTAAGGAATTTTACACGAATTACCCCATCCAATCAATCTACATAATTTAATGACATACTCATATCAAGAAATGAAATTTGCAAAATCCCCCCATCCACCTGCTTTTGTAAGTTCTTTTTTACTCCCATCTTTATAAATTTCCTTATCACACCCCTCTTTATAAAAGAGGGGTTGGGGGAGATTTCAAAATCCCCCTGAATCCCCCTTTTGAAAAGGGGGAGAACAGTAGGAGGAGTTTTACAAAGGGGAGAACAGGAGTGGTAGAAGGGTCGAGGGAGATTTTTGAAATCCCCCTGAATCCCCCTTTTGAAAAGGGGGAGAACGGAAAAAGGGATTTTACAAAAAAATGAGAGAGGAAAACAAAGGTTGGGATGGAGATTTGATGAAATCCCTCTTGCGTCTCCCTTTTGTAAAGGGAGAAAAATCACACCCCTCTTTATAAAAGAAGGGTCGGGGGAGATTTATTGAAATCCCCCTTAATCCCCCTTTTGAAAATGAGGAAAAATTATAGAACTTTGCCTATCCCACGCAGGTCTCATAATTTAATACGAACACAGGTTGAATTTGAATAAATTTTGTTGTAGCATAGATGGGATAGGAGGAAGCATGAAAGCACACATGATCATTGATTTTACAAGAATTATCGGAAAGAAAAATCCGTATTTTTTTGGTTCTTTTATTGAACATGTTCATCGCTGCGTGTATCCAGGAATTTTTGACCCGACATCTGATTTTGCTGACAAAGACGGTATGAGAAAGGATGTCCTGGAAGAAATAAGAAAATTGAAGCCAGGCACAATTAGATGGCCTGGAGGGAATTTTTCCTCATGGTATCAGTGGAAGGATGGTATAGGACCAAAAGAGAAAAGATTAACAAAAATTTCTTATGCTGATGACATTATCAGGGAAGAAAACCATCAGTTTGGAACAGACGAATATATCAAGTTTTGCAGAAAAACACTTGTAGAACCTTACATCACAGTCAATGCTGGCTGTGGTACTGCAAAAGAGGCAGCAGAATGGGTTGAATACTGTAATTATAATGGTAATTCATTCTATGCCAATCTTCGCAGAGAAAATGGAAGCAACACACCATTTGGTGTGAAATTCTGGGAAATTGGAAATGAAATTTATGGCGACTGGCAGGTTGGAACCAAAAATGCCATGCAGTATTGCCAGGTTGTCAATGAGTTTTCAAAGGCAATGAAAAGGATTGACCCGACAATTAAGGTCGTTGCAGTGGGAATGGGAAAACATGACCCTGACTGGGATAGAACCATTCTCAGTCACTGCTGGGAATATATTGATGGCATTTCTGTACACATATACATTGGAAGGCATG
>Ga0116166_1001766_pt1 | contig 19014 bp, 16 predicted proteins | sample AD_JPNMR2_MetaG_FD_89884 | JGI IMG/M metagenome (GOLD analysis project Ga0116166, IMG submission 89884) | Active sludge microbial communities of municipal wastewater-treating anaerobic digesters from Japan - AD_JPNMR2_MetaG | ecosystem: Engineered > Bioreactor > Anaerobic > Digestate | place...
ACAGATGGGAGGCAATGAGAGAAGGGATAAATGATTTAAAGTATATAGAATGTTTGAAAAAAGAGATGAAGAAGATAAAAGATGAGAAAAAGAAAAAAGAATGTGAGGATTTAATAAACGAATTTTTAAAAGAGGTAACTGAAAATAATGAAACTCCTGATTTGATATATAATTATAGAGAAAAAATTGTTGCAAAAATCCTTGAACTTAAAAAATAAATTTCAACTTATTAACTCTATTGGAATAAGGTCTTTTATTTGAACTGGTTTTCCAGTGTCAATTGATATCATTGCTGCTATTCCAATGATTGCTGCTCTTGCTCCTTCTACAAATCCTGGCAAAATCTGTTTACCTGTATTAAGGGATTCAATTATATCTTTAAGCATTTGTAAATCAGCACCTCCATGAAATTCTTTTATCTCTGACTCAACTTTAAATATTTTTTCCCTTTCTTCTCCAAATTTTTTTCTTAATATAATTGAATTTTTTATAAATGAATCTGTTATTATTTCACCTTTATCACCAATAAAACCCATAAAAAATGGTCCTGTTCCAAAAAAGACCTCAACAAAAGATGCTTTTACCCCATTTTCATATGTTATCTCAACAAGGTAATGGTCATAAACATCTGTTGGAGCAAAGACGCAGTAATTTCTTGTATAACCATCAATAACAGCTGCTTTAATGTAAATATCTTCAAGCAATTTTTCATCTTTTTCAGATAATTTCCTTGCATAGGGACATGTATTAATTTCTTCACACTTGTGACATCCCTCCCATTTTTTATTTCCTCCAAAAACAGAGAGTCCTCCTTTAGCATAAACTTCAACAGGATATGAATCTATAATCCAGTTTAAAATATCAATTGTATGACAACCTTTATGAACAATTAATCCTCCGCTTTTTTCTCTGAATTTATGCCATCTCCTAAAATATCCATTTCCATCATAACTACTACTGCTCCATCCAATTAAAACTTTTCCAATTTCTTCATTTTCAACAATTTCTTTCATCTTTCTGAATAATGTTTTATATCTCATATTAAATCCCATAAATTTCATTTTATCACTTTCATTAGATGCTTTCAGAATTTCAAAAATCTGTTTCTGATTTATAGCAAGTGGTTTATCACAGAATACATGATAACCTTTTTTTAAACACTTTATTATCAAATCTGAATGTGTCCAATCAGGAGTGGTTATAAATATAATGTCAGCAATTTTTTTATCAAGTAGTTCTTCAATAGATGTAAATTTTTCACATGGAGGATAGTTGTGATGTTTTATTACTGCTTCCATTCTTACAGGATTTGTATCTACAATAGCAACTACTTTCATCTCAGGAATTTTTTCAATTGCTTTTACAAAACTTGTTCCTCTATCACCAGTTCCCACAATTCCAACATTTATCATTTTTTCCCTCCCTTTGAATATTTAAAATTTTACTTTTATTTACAATAATGTCAAAAAATTGTTTTTTTTTACATCTATTGTAAAATAAAAATATGGAAATAAAATGTATATGGTGGGATGGTTATCATAATGCTTTTACAGATATAATTAAACATAAAAAAAATTTTCTTGTAACTTTCAGACATGCAACTAAACATGCTGTTAGTGGAAATGGTGAAATATATATTATTAAGTCAAAAAATCTGGAAAAATGGGATTTAATAAAAAAATTTCCGAATTTTCATGATAGTAGAGACCCAAAATTTTTTAGATTTAAAAATAAAATAGGAGTATTATTTGGTGTAAGGTTTTTAAATGAAAAAGAAAAAATAGATATGTATATCAGTTATTCAGAAGACGGAACAAATTTTATTCCACCAGTCAAATTTGAAAATTATAATCTCTGGTTCTGGAGAATAAGAAATTTTAATGAAAAACTTTACGCAACTTCATATGAATTAAAACTTGAAAGAGGAACTTATTTATTTCTATCAGAAGATGGATTAAATTTTAAAGAAATATCACAGATTGTTAAAGGAGAATATGCAAATGAAGCAGATTTTTTATTTGAAAAAGATGGGTTATGTTATGCAATAGTGAGAAGAGAAAATTATCAAACACCAATTCTTGCAATTTCTACTCCTCCTTATAAAAAATGGGAAAAATATCCTTTAAATTTTATTATTCAAGGACCACATATATTTAAATTTCATGATAAAATATTTACTGCGGGTAGAATTTATTTAAAAAAAGAAAGTTTACTTTCTGAAATTAAAGATAGAGAATATATAACAAAAACAGGAATATTTGAACTTGATATGAAAAATAAAAAATTAGAACTTGTAAGAATTCTTCCAAGTTCAGGAGATACTTCATACTGTGGTTCTTTTTATGAAAATGGAAAGCTATATTTAACATATTATTCACAGCATGAATTAAATTTAAAAGAAAGTAAAGTTGGAGAAAATGCTTCTGGCATTTATCTCTTAATAACAGATTATCTCAATAAAAAATGAAAAGGAGGAAAAAAAGTGAAAGAAAAATTTTATGGTGTTTATGCAGCACTTTTAACACCTTTTAATGAAAATGGAAATGTATGTGAAAAAAGGTTAAGAAAACTTGTGAAATTTTTAATTTCAAAGGGTATTGATGGACTTTATGTATGTGGTTCAACTGGAGAATTTCCTTTGATGGATATTGAGGAAAGAAAAAAAGTTGCAGAAATTGTTAAGGAAGAAGTAGAAGACAAATTAAGAATTATTGTTCATATAGGTAGTTTAAGTACAAAAAATACTATAAAACTTGCTAAACATTCAGAAAAAATTAAAGTTGATGCTGTTTCTTCAATACCACCATTTTATTACAGTTTCAGTTTTGAAGAAATTTTCAATTTTTATAAAGAAGTTGCCTCTTCAATTTCTCTTCCATTCTTTTTCTATTATATTCCTCAAACCACAGGAGTAACTTTAAAAAATGAAGAAATATTGAAACTTGGTGAAATAAAAAATATTATAGGACTGAAGTATACATATACTGATTTTTATCTCTTACAGGACCTTCTTTTAAAAATGAAGGGAAAATGGATTGCATTTAGTGGTCCTGATGAATTATTTTTACCTGCTTTAACAATGGGAGTTATTGGAAGCATTGGTTCAACACAGAATGTTTTGCCTGAAATATTTGTGGAAATTTATAAAAGTTTCAAAAATAAAGATATTGATAAAGCGAGTAAATTACAAAAAAGAGTTACAGAGGCAGTAAATCTTTTGCATAAATATGGTGGGATAACATCCAGAAAAATAGCATTAAAATTCAGAGGTATTGACGCAGGATTTGCAAGAGAGCCATTTTTAAAAGATTTATCCAATGAAAAAAAAGAAAAATTTAGAAAGGAATGGCTTGAAAAATTTCCTGAATTTTCAGAAGGTATAAAATAAATTAAAAAGGGAATGTAAGTTTTTCGTTTATTTCTTCTATGTCTTTTCTAATAGCGTATTTTAAGTTTTCAATATTAATATATTTTTTTTGTTCTCTTATTCTATAAACAGGAAAAATTTCCAGAATTTCACCATAAATAACACTATTAAATCCAATAATATGTACCTCAATTTTAGTATCTTCATTTTCAAATGTTGGACAATTTCCAATTGATAAAGCCCCTTTTAAAAAAATATTTTTATATTTTACCCAGCAAGCATAAACACCTTCTCCAATTTTTATATTATGTAAAAGAGATAAATTTGCAGTTGGAAAGCCAAGATTTTTACCTCTTGAACTTCCTGTTATAACTTTTCCAAAAAAGGAAAACTGTCTACCAAGAAATTTATTAACATTTTCAAAATTTCCCATTTTTAAAAATTCTCTTATCTTTGAAGAATTTACTGTTTCTCCATCAACTTTTACTGCCTCTAACACTGAAACCTCAAACTTTTTCTGTAGGTCATTTATTCCACCTTTTCTATGTGAACCAAACTTGAAATTGTCACCAACTACAATACATTTTACATTTATTGATTCAAGATATTCAATAAATTCAAATGGTTCCCAGAAAGAAATTTCCTCATAATCACACCAGAGACATAATTCTATTCCGCTATTTTCAAAAAAACCGATCTTTTCTTCCCATTGAGAAATATAAAATTCTACAGGGAAATGTTTGAAAGTAAAAACAGCCGGTATTAATCTTTTATTTTTTGCTTTTTTAATCACTTCTTCTATTATTTTTTTGTGACCAAGATGAAAACCGTCAAACTTTCCAATTCCTATTGATATTCCTTTATTTATTATATCAATGTTTGAAAAATGTTTAATTTCCATATTTTTTGCTCCTTCTTTTAATAAGGAAATTTATCATCTATTTTTGCATTGGATAATTTTAGAAGAAATTCAGCAATTCTATCAGTTGCTCCTTCAACTATCGCTTTTCCTTTTTCTGGAGTTGCTTTTTTAGGATTTCCATATCCAGAATTTTTAGTGAGAAGATGCCATGGTCTTGTAATCCAGACCCATCCATTTTTTAACTCTTCAAATCTCGGTTCATTTATACTTCCATCATCCGCCCATTCAAGATGGACAAGTTCAGGATACAGATACAATAACCAACTTGTTTCTGCTTCATTTCCATGTTCTCCTCCCTTATCTTCCAAAACTTTATCAGCAATATCTTTTCTTATGTTCCACCAATCAATGAGAAAGATGAATACTTTTGTCTGTCCATATAATTCTCTTAAAAGACCTTTAAATTCATTTCCTCCGTGTCCATTAATAAGAACAAATTTATGGATTTTATAATTTTCAAGAGTTTTAACAATATCTTTAAGTATAGAAAGTTGAGTTGTTGGTGATAAATGTAAAACCATCGGAAAACCAAAATGATTTGAATTGACACCTATTGAAATTGTTGGAAGAAGGATTACTTTCCCGCCCTTTTCATTTGCTTTTTTACAACTTATTTCTGCAATTTTTTCAACAGTAAAAGTATCACATCCATATGGCAAATGAAAATTATGTGGTTCACAGGAACCCCAAGGTAAAACACAAACTTCAACTTTTCCAAACTCTTTTACTTCTTTTAATGTCATTTCCATAAGTTTATATTTCATATCATCCTCCTTTTTATAAAAAAACCACCAATATATAATTTTAAGGATTTTATGCTTAATAAAGAAAGTTTTCTTTTCATTTTAATTCAATAAAATTTTACTCAATTTTTTTTCTTATGTAAATTTTTAATCATTTAAAACTTCGCCAAATTGACTTGTAAATAGATTGTAATAAAACCCTTTTTTATTCATTAATTCTTTATGGTTTCCCTTTTCAATAATTTCTCCTTCTTTTATAACAAGAATTAAATCAGCATTTTTAACTGTATTCAATCTATGTGCTATAACAAAGTTTGTTTTATCTTTCATTAAGTTTAACATACTTTTTTGGACATCCATCTCAGTTTTTGTATCTATGTTGCTGGTTGCTTCGTCAAGAATTAAAATTTTCGGTTTAGCAAGAATTGCTCTTGAAATTGCAATGAGTTGTCTCTGTCCCTGACTCAAACTCTGACCACTATCAGACAAAACTGTTTGATACTTTTTGGGTAGATTTAAAATAAACTTTTCAGCATTTGATACTCTACAAACTTCCTGAATTTCTTCATCTCTTGCTTCAAGTTTTCCGTATCTTATATTTTCTTTTACTGTTTCAGCAAAAAGATATGTATCCTGTAAAACAACACCTAAAAAAGACCTTAAACTTTCTTTCTTTATTTTTCTTATATCATATCCATCAATAAGTATTTCTCCTTTTTCTACTTCATATAATCTTGCCAACAAATTAATTATTGTTGTTTTACCTGCTCCTGTTGGTCCAACAATTGCAATAATTTTCCCAGCAGGAACTTTAAAATTTATATTTTTTAAAACATATTTTTCATCTTCATAAGCAAACCATACATTTTTAAACTCAACCTCTCCTTTTATTTCTTTAAGTTCTATTGCTCCTTCTTCATCCTCTTTTTCTTTTTCCTCTTCCATAATTTCAAAAACCCTTTCAGCACTTGCTATTGCAGTTTGAATTGTATTGAATTGATTTGCAAGTTCATTTAAAGGTCTTGTAAACTGTTTTACATAATTAATAAAACTGGCTATTGTTCCAATTGTAATTATTTTTTTCAAAACAAAAACACCGCCTATTCCACCAATTATTGCAAAACTTATATTATTTAAAAAATTCATTAAAGGAGGCATAATACCGGCAAATTTCTGAGCATTAATTCCATATTCTTTTAATTCTTCATTAATTTTTTCAAACTTTTCTATTTCTTTTTCTTCTTTACCAAAAATTTTTATTATTCTTAAACCAGTTATATCTTCTTCCGCAATTCCATTTAATTCTCCAAGTTTTGTTTGTTGAATAAAAAAATATTTTCTTGTTTTTCCTGATATTATTTTTGTTATAAAAATCATCACAGGAATTAAAATGATACTGAATAATGTTAAAAGAGGGCTTAAAATAATCATCATTACAATTGTTCCTGAAAGCATAATTATTCCAGAAAAAAATTGTGTTATACTTGTGGCAAGAGTCATATTTATCATATCTATATCATTTGTTATTCTGCTCATAATGTCACCTATAGTTCTTTTGTCAATTACTTTCAAAAAAAGTTTATGGATACATTCAAAAGCATCTTTTCTCAAGTCATAACCAACTCTTTGTGAAATATTTGCCATTGTTAAACTCTGAATATAAACAAGTAAGGAATTAAAGATATATATAACCAACATAAAAAGTAGAAATTTTCCAAATCCACTTAAATTTTTGGGTATTATATAATAATCTATTCCTTTACCAATTAAATATGGACCTATTAGAAATAAAATTGAACTACCCAATATACAAACAAAAGAAAGAAGGAAGTAAAGTTTGTATTTTCCCAAATATTTAAAAAGTTTTTTTAATGTTTTTATCGTTTCTTTTGGTTTTTCCGATAATAAATTCATATGTCTTCCAGGACCCGGTGGTCCAAAAAAATGTCCTCTTACATACTTAATTTTTTGCTGTTCGTAAAATTTATCTTTTTCAACCATTTATTTTTTCCCCTATTTGCGTTTCATAAATTTCTCTATAAAATTCACATTTTTCAAGTAATTCTGTATGTCTTCCTTCTCCTACTATTTCACCTTTATCAATTACAAGTATTCTATCTGCTTCTGCAATTGTAAAAATTCTTGGAGTTACTATAATTTTAGTAGAATTATTCAATTTTTCTTTCAGATTTTTAAGTATTTTTTTCTCTGTAATGTAATCAACTGAACTTGTACAATCATCAAGAATAAGAATTTTTGGTTTTTTTATTATCGCTCTTGCTATTGTCAATCTCTGTTTTTGTCCTCCTGAAAGATTAACTCCTTTCTGTCCTATAAAAGTATCAAGACCTTCCGGAAGGTTGCTCACAAAATCATATATTTGAGCAATTTTAAGTGCTTCTATTATTTCTTCATCAGAAGTTTCCTCACTTGCCCATTTCATAATTTCTCTTATTGTACCTGAAAATATTACAATTTCCTGAGTTACAAAACCTATATTTTTTTTCAAATTATCAGGATTTATATTTTTTATATTCACATCATCAATCAAAATTTCACCTGAAATAGGTTCATATAAACCTGCAATAAGATTTAAAATAGTTGTTTTCCCCGAACCTGTAGTACCAATAATTCCAACTGTTTCGCCTTCTTCAATTTTAAAAGAAATATCTTTTAAAAAATAATAATCAGAATTATCATCATAACTAAAAAAAACATTTTTAAATTCTATTTTTCCTTTTATCATATCTAATGGAGAATATTTCTCATAAACCTTTACTCCTTCAATTTTCAGTACTTCATTAATTCTTTCTATTGAAGCACCTGCTCTTGAAATAAAAATAAATAAATTACTTACCATCATCAAAGACATAAGTATTATCATCAGATAGTTAATAAAAGCCATTATTTCTCCAACTTTAATTTCATTGGTTAGAACCATTTTTCCACCAAACCATAATACTGTTATTACACTTAAATTTACTATAATCATTACAAGTGGTCCCATTTTTATTATCAGATTTATTGCTTTAAGAGATGCTTCCATTAAATCTTCATTTGACTTTTCAAACCGCTTTTTCTCATATGCAAATCTATTAAAAATTTTTATTACTCTAATTCCTGCAAGATTTTCCCTTATAACAAGATTCAATCTATCAATTTTTTTCTGCATATCTGTAAATAAAATAAAACTTTTTTTAGAGATAAAATAAAAAATAGAGAGAAGCAAAGGCATAACAATAAAAATTATCAGTGAAAGTTTAAAATTTATTGAAAAAGCCATAATAATACCACCAATACATAATAAAGGAGCTCTCACAAGCATTCTTAAAGAAATTAAAACAAGTTGTTGTGATTGAGCAATGTCATTTGTTAATCTTGTTATAAGGGAGGATGGAGAAAATTTGGTTATTTCCTTAAATTTTGCATTCTGGATTTTTTTAAAAATATCCTTTCTTAAATCATGTCCAAAATTTTGACTTGCTATACTAGAAAATATTGTACATCCAATCCCACCAATCAATCCAATAATTGCAATAAAAAACATAAAAAAACCAGTATTTATTATCAACTTTAAATTATTTTTAACAATTCCATCATCAATAATAGTAGATAGAAGTTTTGGCTGTAAAAGGTCCATTATTACTTCAAGAATCATAAACAATGGTGCAAGAATAGCAACCTTTTTGTAATCACTCAGATACTTAAAATATATATCAAATTTTCCATTTTTGAAATTATTGTTCTGCAACATTTTTACACCTTTTTAAAGAAACATTATAAATCCAAAAGTAAAAATTTCAAATTCTTTAATTTGACTAATTCCATTTTTATAATATACAATTTACAAAAAGGAGGAAGTTATGGGATGGATAATTTTAGCAGTTTTCATTTTTATGATTTTAGCAAATGCTATAAAAATAGTGAATGAATATGAAAGGGGAGTTGTTTTTCGTCTTGGGAGATTGGTTGGAGCAAGAGGTCCTGGTTTAATTTTTCTTATACCAATTATAGAAAAAATGGTAAAAGTAAGTTTGAGAACTGTAACATTTGATGTTACCCCTCAGGAAGTTATGACAAAAGATAATGTTCCTATAAAAATTAATGCTGTTGTCTGGTTTAGAGTTATGGATCCTGTAAGATCAGTTGTTGAAGTTGAAAATTATCAATTATCAACTATGCAGATTGCTCAAACAACATTAAGAGGAGTGGCAGGACAACTTGAACTTGATGAAATACTTGCAGAAAGAGAAAAAATAAATCACAGATTACAGCAGATAATAGATGAACAGACAGACCCATGGGGAATAAAAGTAAGTATTGTTGAAATAAAAGAAGTTGAATTACCAGATACTATGAAAAGAGCAATGGCAAGACAGGCAGAAGTTGAAAGAGAAAGAAGAGCAAAAATTATAAATGCAGAAGGAGAGTTTCAGGCAGCACAAAAACTTAAAGAAGCAGCAGAAATTTTATCAGAAGTTCCAATGGCTATTCAATTAAGATATTTACAAACAGCCACAGAAATTGCAGCAGAAAAAAATTCAACTCTCGTTTTCCCTTTACCTCTTGAAATATTTAAGCATTTTATAAAAAAAGAAGAAGAGAAATAATTAAAAATGTCTGAATTTAAAAATATTGGAATTATTGGACTTGGCTTGATAGGTGGTTCCCTGGGACTTGACTTAAAAAAGAAAAAAATAGCAGAAAAAATTATTGGATATAGCAGAAAAAAGGAAACAATGGAAAAAGCAGTACAAATTAGAGCAATTGATATGTACTGTAAAAATCCCGAAGAATTAATTGAAAAAGTTGATTTTCTTATTCTTGCAACTCCAATAAGAACTATAGAAGAATATATTAAACTGATAAAAAAAGTTAAACCTGAAATTTTTTTTACTGATGTGGCAAGTGTAAAAAAAATTATTTGTGAAAAAGTTAAAAAAATTATTGGAGAAAAGACAAATTTTGTTGGTTCCCATCCAATATCTGGTTCTGAAAAAAGCGGTATAGATTTCATAAAAGAAGGTCTATTTGAAAATAAAACAGCCGTGATTACAATTACTGAAGAAACCAATAAAATTGCAAAAGAAAAAACAAAAAAAATATGGAAAAGTTTAGGAAGTAAAGTTTTTGAGATGAGTCCAGAAGAACATGATAGAATTCTTGGTTTTACCAGTCATTTACCTCATTTTTTAGTTTATTCCCTTCTTGCAACTGCTCAAAAAAATAAAAATATTTTAAAGGATTTTTTTGGTTCAGGTTTTCTTGATACAACAAGAATAGGAAAAAGTAATCCTCAAATGTGGTCGGAAATCTTTTTGTATAATAAAAAAAATATTTTACTCTGGATAAAAAAATTTGAAAAAGAAATGAAAAAATTAAAAAAACTAATAGAAAATAACAACATAGAGGATATAAAAAAATATTTAACCAAAAGTAAAAATTTCAGGGAAGATTTAGAATGAAAAAAAATAAGGTTTTTTCAAATTTAAAAAGAATTGTAATAAAAATTGGAACAAATGTTTTAACAACTGAAAGTAATCGTCTTGATACTTCTATAATTGAGCATATTGTTGAACAGATAAGTTATTTAGTAAAAAAAGAAAATAAAGAAATTATCATAGTCACTTCAGGAGCAATAGCTGCTGGAATGCAAATCCTTGGTTGGGAGAAAAGACCAAAAAAAATCAGTATGTTACAGGCTGCAGCAAGTGTTGGTCAGAGTCGTCTTATGAGAACTTATGAAAGATTATTCAGGGAAGAAGGTTTAAATGTAGGACAGATACTTCTAACAAGGGATGTGCTTACAATTCCAGAAAGAAGAGTTTATGCCAGAAATACACTTTTAACTTTACTCAAATATAAAGTTATACCTATTATAAACGAAAATGATAGTGTTGCAGTTGAAGAAATAAAATTCGGTGATAATGATATTCTGTCAAGTTATGTTGTAGATTTGATTGATGCTGATATATTGATAATACTTTCAGATGTGGATGGTGTTTTTACTAATGACCCAAAGAGAAATAAAGGGAAAATTATAAGAGAAATTATAGAAATAAATGAAATAGAAAACAAAATAAAAATTGGTTTACCATCAAAAAAGGGTACAGGAGGAATTAAAAGTAAGATAGAGGCGGCTAAATTTGTTACAGCAAATAATAAATACTGTGTCATTTTGAATGGAAAGAAAATAAATTGCATAAAGAAACTTTTTAGTGGAGAAAAAATAGGTACAATTTTTTATCCTTTAAAACGGAGTAAAAAATGGAGTGGAAAGACAGATTAATTGAAACAGTAAAATCAACAAAAGAAGCATCTTTTGAAATCGCAAAAATTACTGAAAAAGAAAAAAATATTTTTCTGGAAATATTATCTGAAAAAATTCTACAAAAAAAAGATGAAATAATAAAAGAAAATGAAAAGGATGTTAGAAATTGTATAAGGAGAAATTATTCAAATGCTTTTATTGATAGATTAAAAATTGATGAAAAAAGAATAAATAAAATGGTTAAATCAGTAAAGGATGTAATTTCTCTTCCCGACCCTGTTGGTCAAAAAATATGGGAAACAATAAGACCGAATGGATTAAAAATAGAAAAAATTAGAGTACCGATTGGAGTTATAGGAATTATTTATGAATCAAGACCTGATGTCACTGTTGAAGCAAGTATTTTATGTATTAAATCAGGTAATTCTGTAATTTTAAGAGGTGGTAAAGAGGCAAAAAATACAAATTTAAAACTTGTGGAGATAATCAAAGAATCATTAAGAGAATCTGAGATGTCTGAAAATATCGTAAACTTAATAACAACCGGCGGAAGAAAATCTGTAAAATATTTACTTAAACTCTATCAATATATTGACCTTATAATTCCAAGGGGAGGAGAATCATTAATAAAGACGGTCGTAGAAAATAGTTATATCCCTGTAATAAAACACTATGCGGGTGTCTGTCATACTTATGTTGATAAAGATGCAGATTTAGAAATGGCATGGAAAGTTGTCTTAAATGCAAAAGTACAAAGACCCGCAACATGTAATGCAACAGAAACACTTCTTGTTCATAAAGATATAGCAAAAAAATTTCTACCAAAGATGGCAGAAATTTTTAAAGAATATAAAGTTGAAATGAGGGGATGTGAAAAAACATTAGAGATTTTACCTGATATTAAAAGAGCAACAGAAATTGACTGGTATACAGAATATCTTGACCTTATAATCTCAATAAAAATTGTGAAAAATCTGGAAGAAGCGATTGAACATATAAACAAATATGGAACACATCATTCTGATTCAATAATTACCGAAAATGAAAAAGCAGCAGAGAAATTTTTAAAAGAAGTTGATTCAGCAGCAGTATATCACAATGCCTCAACAAGATTTACAGATGGAGGGGAATTCGGTCTTGGAGCAGAAATTGGAATAAGTACAGATAAAATACATGCAAGAGGTCCAATGGGATTAGAAGAGTTAACAACTTACAAATATATAATATATGGAAATGGACAGATCAGAGAATAAAAAAATAGGAATTTTTGGTGGAACTTTTGACCCAATTCATTATGGACATTTAATTATAGCAGAAAAGGCAAGAGAAGAATTTGAACTTGACTTTATTATTTTTATCCCTGCCGGAATTCCACCTCATAAAAAAAAAGTTTATGCTTCTCCCATAGATAGAAAAAACATGATAGAAATAGCGATAAAGGATAATAAATATTTCAAAGTTTCTGATATTGAAATATTAAAAAAAGAGAAAAGTTATACTTATGAAACAGTTATTTGGTTGAAAAAAGAATATCCAAATTCTGATTTTTTTTTGATTGTTGGAGAGGACTCTTTTTACGATATTCCAAACTGGTATAAAGCAAATGAACTTGTTAAAGAAGTTATATTCCTTGTAGCAAGAAGAAGTAACAAAATAGATATTTCAACAAATTTTCAAATAAATTATAGAATTATCAATTCTCCTTTTATTGATATTTCCTCTACTTACATAAGGAGTTGCATTTTTGAAAATAAATCAGTAAAATATTTAATTCCTGATGAAGTTATAGATTATATAAAAAAGAAAGGTTTATATCATGGTAGAGAAAATTATTGAAAATGCGGAAAAGTTTTTTGAAGAAGGAAAAAGAGAAATAGAGGGAATAAATGAAAGTGACTTACTGGAAAAGTGGAAGATAAAATTTCTCGGGAGAAAGTCATATTTGAATCAACTTTTTTCACAAATCCCAAAACTATCAGAAGAAGAAAAGGTAATATGTGGGCAAAAACTAAATGAAATAAAAAAGAAATTGGTGGAACTATATGAAACAGGCAAGTTAAAGGTAAAAAAGAGAGAAATAAAATATAATCTTACTTTCCCAGGAAAAAAAATAACAACAGGAAATTTACATCCAATAACAAAGGTTATAGACGAAATAGTTCAAATTTTTTATAAAATAGGTTTTGGTGTTGCGGAAGGACCAGAAATTGAAACTGATTATTATAATTTTACTGCCTTAAATACTCCGAAAGAACATCCAGCAAGGGATATCTGGGATACATTCTATATAGAAAAAGAAAATAATATACTTTTAAGAACCCACACAAGTCCTGTTCAGGTAAGGATTATGGAAAAATACTCTCCACCTTTAAGAATAATTGCTCCCGGTAAATGTTTTAGAAGAGATGCTTTTGATTCTTCTCATAGTCCTATGTTTCATCAAATTGAAGGACTTATGGTTGATAAAAATATTAAATTTACACATTTAAAAGGAGTCCTGTCTTATTTTATTCATGAATTTTTCAAAAAAGAAGTAAAAGTAGTTTTTTCTCCTTCATATTTTCCCTTTACAGAACCAAGTGCAGAAGTTAGTATTTCATGTGTGATATGTGGTGGGGAAGGATGTTCCACTTGTGGAAATACCGGTTTTCTTGAAATCCTTGGATGTGGAATGGTACATCCTAATGTTTTCAAAAATGTTGGATATGACCCTGAAACTTTTACAGGTTTTGCTTTCGGAATGGGAGTTGAACGGCTTGCCATGTTAAAATATGGAATAGATGATATAAGATACTTTTTTTTCAATGATTTAAGATTTTTAGACCAATTTTAAAAATGAAATATACATATAAAACTTTAATGAATTATATTGATGGGGAAATAAAGAAAGATGACTTTATAAATTATTTAACTATACTTGGTTTGAATCCTAAAATAATAAGAGAATATAAAGATGACTTTATATTTGAACTTGAAACACCTGCAAATAGACCGGACCTTTTAAGTTTTATTGGTATTATAAAAGAAATCATTCCTTTTGGAAATATTTTTTTAAAAAATTTAAGGGAAGAGATAACCGAAGAAATTACGGACTTTATCCCAATTGAAATTGAAAATGAAAATGATTGTCCTTATTATTCCTGTAGAATAGTAAAAAACATTGATAACAAACTTTCTTCAGGAGATTTCAGAAAAATAATAGAAAATATTGGTTTCAGACCTTCTCTTCAAGTTGTTGATATTTCCAATTTAGTAATGTGTGAGACAGGACAACCATTACATATTTTTGATTTTGATAAGATAAAAGGAAAAATAATTGTTAGAAAAGGTAAAAAAGGAGAAAAAATAATAACCATAGATGGTAAAGAAAGAGATGTAGAAGACATTTTAGTTATTGCAGATGAAGAAAAACCAATTGCTATTGCAGGAATTATGGGAGGGATGAACACAGAAGTAACATATAATACAAGAAACATTCTTATAGAAAGTGCATATTTTAATCCTGTTTTAATAAGAAAAGGTAGTAAAAAATTAGGACTTGTTACTGAAGCATCTTTGAGATTTGAAAAGGGATTAAGCGTTTCTATGGCTAAAAATGGAATGGAAAGAGTAACCATAATGATAAAAAAACACTGTGGAGGGAAAATAGGAAAACATAATTTTGCCGGAAATCAGATTATTTCTGAAAATAAAATATATGTTGATAAGGAAAAAGTAGAAAAAATCCTTGGAATACAGATAGAAAAAGAATTTTTAAAAAATTTATTTAGTAAAATGGATTTTTCAATAGAAGAAAAAAATAACATTTTACTTTTAAAAATACCGGAAACCAGGAAAGATTTAAAAGAAGAAATTGATATTATAGAAGAGATTGCAAAATATAGAAAATATTCAGATATTCCTTCAGAAATGCCTGTGGTTAATATTAATCCTTTTTCATTAAATTCAAGTTATGAATTAGTAAAAAACATGAAAAATATTCTTGTTAATCTTGGATTCATGGAAACAATAACTTTGAGTTTTATTTCTGATGAAGTTGTTAAAAAATTCAATCTTAACGCAATAAAAATAGAAAATCCATTATCACAAATGTTTTCTTTTTTGAGAAATTCTTTAATTTTTAATCTTTTTGAAGTACTAAAATATAATATTTCACATCAAAACAAAAAAATTGAGATTTTTGAATTCGGGAAAATTTTTAAAAGGGAAGAAAATAGATACTTAGAATTACAATCTATTACACTCATTTCATTAAACAGTGGAACTTTTTTTGATTTTAAAGGAAAAATTGAACATTTTCTTGAAAAATGTGGCTTGAAAGAAGTGAGTTTTATAAAAAATAACTTTTTTTTAGCACAGGAGGAAGCAAACTGTGATATTTACTTTTTTGATGATAAAATAGGAAATTTATTTATACCCATTGATGAATTGAAAAACTTTTATGGAATAGAAACTGAAGTTTATGTCTGTGAAATTTTACTGGATAAACTTTTACAATATTCAAACTTTGAAAAAAAATTTAAACAATTACCTAAATTCCCTTTTTCTCAGAGAGATTTCTCATTTATTATTTCTGAAAATGTTAACTGGAAGGAAATCGAAAGTGAAATAAAAAAATTAAATCTACCTATAGAAAAAATTGAACTCTTTGATGTTTATAGTGGTAAAAACATTCCTGAAGGTAAAATAAGTATAAGTTTCTCAATAATATTTCGTTTACATGAAAAAACACTTGAAAATTACGAAGTCGATAATTTTGAAAAAAGCATAATTGATAAAATTGAAAAAAAATTTAATGCACAATTGAGAGGTAAAAATGCATAAAATAAACATTCTTGGTAAAAATTATACAATTCACTCTTCTTTTTCTTCAAATGAGATTAACAAAATTGCTAAAGAAATAGATGAAAAATATAAAACATTTGAAAAAGAATATAAAACATTTGATAAAATTGACATACTTATTTTTTATCTTATAGAACTTTACGAGGTTATTCATAAATTAGAAAAAAGATTGTCAAAAGAAGAAGAAATTAAGAACAAAATAAAAAATAAGATAATAGAGATAGAAAAAGATATTATTACAACATTGAAAAACTTGACAATCATTGAATAAGTTGGTAATATAAATTTCATTGCGGGGTGGAGCAGTGGTAGCTCGCCAGGCCCATAACCTGGAGGTCGGCCGTTCAAATCGGCCCCCCGCAACTATAAAAAAATATAGATTAGGGAGCAAAAGGTGAAATTGGGTGGGAGAAAAAACTTAATTTTGGATATAGGTTCAACGAAATTAAGAGCAATTGATTTGGAATATTCAGGAGGGAAAATAACTTTAAGTTACTATAATGAATGTGATATATCAAATATTCCACCCGAAGAAATTGATAACTATTTAAAAACAGAGGGTAAAAATTTTATAAATTCTCTACATTCAAAAAATTTTTATGTTTCTATATCAGGGAGAGGAGTTCTTGTTAGAAGTTTAAATGTACCAAAAGTTCCTTTAAAAAAACTTAAAGATATACTTAAATATGAAGTACAGCAACAAATTCCCTTTCCTCTTGAAGTTGTAAACTGGAAATACCAGATTTTTGAAGAAACAGAACAAAATTATAATGTTTTACTTGGAGCAATAAAAAGGGAGATTCTAAGTGAACACCTTGGGAAAATTTTTTCTCTTGGAATAGAACCTATTTTCATTGATACAGACCTTTTTGCACTTATAAATATTTTTCTATTTTTAAAAAATATTGGAAGAGAAAAATGTCTTGGCTTACTTGAAATAGGAGCAAATTCGTCAAATTTGATAATAAATTACAGAGAAAAATTTCTTGTAAGGTCTTTAACTGTATCAGGAAATACCATTACAACAAATGTTGCTGAGGTTGAAGGAAAGTCATTTTCTGAAGCAGAAAACATAAAAAAAGAAATGGGAATGGGAAATAAAGCCGTATCAAGTATACTTGATAGTTTAAACACAGAATTACAAAATTCAATAGATTACTGGAGATTTACCTTAAAAGGACCGGAAGTTGAAGGTCTATATATATGTGGTGGTTCTTCTCAATTAAAAGGATTGAAAGAATATTTAGAAGAAAAAGGAAGAATGCCTGTTTTTTATTTTAAACCTCTGGAAAATATAGAAGTTCTTCCAGAGTACGATTATTTAAAGGAAAAAGATTTTGAACTTGTTACTGCGATAGGAATTGGATTGAGAAAAGTTATGCCTGTATTTATAAACATTAATTTTTTACCCGAAGAAATAGAAAGATTAAAAGAATTTAGAGCCAACAGACCTTATATTTATCTTTCAGTTATAATGGCTGGTATAATATCAATTACACCAATTCTTTTTTTTAATCAGGATAAAATAATGCTTGAAGGAATATTAAAGGAAATAGAAGTTTCTTTAAATCAGTATGAAAAGTATAAACCAGAGGTAGAAAAACTTGAAAAAGAGATAAACGAAATTAATGGAAAAGTTGGGATTGTCCAAAATTTACTTGATAAGAAAAATATATGGTTGAAAAGAATTCTTTCAATTGGAGAAACATTACCAAGTAGTAAAATTTATATTACTTCTATAACACCGGGAAGTACAACTACAACTCCTTCAGGAACAGGTATAACTTCCCAAGGATTTCCACAAGCACCAGAGATGCCACCTGTTCCACAGGGAGGACCTGAAGCACCTCCACCTCCAGAAGCTCCACAGGGTCCGTCACAACCACCCGGTCCTGAATCTCAACAGCAACCTTCGCAACCACAAGGAGTTACAGTTGAAAGTGGAAATGTATTTACTATATTCGGAGAAGTAATTATTGGTGATATTAAAACTGCTTTTAATGATTTTAAAGATTTTGTTGATAGATTGAGTAAACTTGATTTCATACAAAAAGTTGATATCTCTTTATGTGAAGTAAACAAAGAAAAAAATAAGATAGAATTTTCTTTACTTTTAACTCTAAAATGAAGAAAATTTTAAATTTAATTAAAAGACATTCGTTGATATTATCACTAATAGTAGTTGCAGGAATAATAGGTGGTGGTCAATTTTTAAACCGCAAAATAAACCAGGAAGTAAAAAAAATTGAAAATGAAATTAAAACAAAATATGAGGAAGTTAAAAAATATGAAACAGAAAAAGAAAAAGCACCTTCTCCTGAACTTATTGGAAAATTGAGTAAGAAAAAAGCATTTTTAGAAAAACAATTTGATATTATGTTAAACAGTTTTTCAACTATATATCCCACACCTCCTCAATTTACAAGATATCCTTCAATAGAGTTTAAAGAATATATTTATTATTCAGAAGACAAATTACAAAAAATGGCGAAAATAAGAAATGTTAATATTCCAACTTCTTTTGGTTTTCAGAAAACAGGACTTGTTGATGTCAATCAGATTCCTATTTATACATTACAATTTGAAGTAATTAAAGACCTTATAAAATTAGTTATTGATTCAGGGGTAACAAATATTTCTCCACCTGATTATGGAGTACCACAAAAAGAAGCATTTTATGAAAAAATTCCGATTAAATTAAGTATAACAGGAACAAGTAATGAAATTATAAGATGTATTAAATACTTTGATAATCCATCATCTTATTTTACAGTTGAAAATGTCTCAATTAAAACGATTGGAGAAAATTTCTATCAGGCAGTTATTGACTTATATGCTGTGATACTAAAAACAGAAAAGCATCAGG
>Ga0116166_1001770_pt1 | contig 18970 bp, 14 predicted proteins | sample AD_JPNMR2_MetaG_FD_89884 | JGI IMG/M metagenome (GOLD analysis project Ga0116166, IMG submission 89884) | Active sludge microbial communities of municipal wastewater-treating anaerobic digesters from Japan - AD_JPNMR2_MetaG | ecosystem: Engineered > Bioreactor > Anaerobic > Digestate | place...
ACTCCTGCCACGGCACCGAGCCTATCGCCTCCGGAGCCTATCGCCTTCGTGTACCCGTTTTCCGCGGCGCCGATGCGTGGCGAGCAGCAGGGTGCTCTGAAGGCTGGCTTCGGGCCTGACCCGGTGGGATGCACTGCGAACCCGTTCCAGATTACGAGCGCCCGGGCAACTTTCCCCTCGCGGGCCCCCCGGCAGGCTACGGGATCGATTCGATCACCTTGTGCATCTCTGCCTTGGGCAACGGTGGGGTGGCGGAAAGCGTGTAGTGGTAGCCGCCTCGAACCCATACCCACTGCCCAAAGGAACTGACTCGAGGCTTGCCCGGCCGGGGCGCGTTCTCGATGAGAGCTGCAGGGGTTTGCCACAGCGTGATCAAGTCCAGACCATTGCTATAGACCAGGTTGATGCTATAGGCGCCGCGATGCCCCTTGCTAAGCGAGATCACGCTGACGGCCTGACGATGGTAGCCCTTCGGAAGGTAACGCGGCTCGTGGACGGGAAAGCCGGCCAGCTTCTCCGCCTCGTCCGGCGTCATGGGTACCGCGGGCGGCGTCAGCGAGCGCGAAGCAGCCGCGGGCGGCGCGATGCGCGGCACGCCGCCACCAAACCGGATGGTGATGTAGCGCGTCTTGGAGACCAGGTTCCCCTCCGCGTCGCGTTCTTCCCAACACAGGGGAACCCACTCCTGCGCATCAATCCACACTTTGCGCGAGGCACTGGCCCGGCTCGGCGGGCGGATCTCGACGACGTGCGTCTTCCGGCCGGCCACGTGCGCCGTGCCCAAATGCTTCATCGATAGCTCCGTCAGCTCCCCTCCGAAACCGATATCCGGCGCGGCTGTTCCCGTGCCGTCATCAAAGAGGATTCGCGATCCATCCACGAGGATCTCTTTGCCCTTGAGCTGAGGAGGCGATAGGTAGATCACCTTCCGGCGTCCATCCCGCTGAATCACCCTCTGACGGCTGAATTGGCGCTTGGGTAGGAAGAGCGTGGTCTCCTGAGTACCCACGAACTCGGCCTGTCGACCCAGCTCCACCAGGCGGCGGACGATCGCCTCGGCGCTCTCCATCGCGCCGACGACGCGCCAGACGGGCAAACCGAACTCGATCGCAGCGCAGGGAGGCAGTGCGCCGATCATCAGCAGCGCGATCGCGCCCCACACCCTCACGCAAGCACGCAACCTCTTCCTCATCCGTCTCTCCCCCGGCTATGGCAGTGTGGCCGTGGCGACGGCCTTCAGGTTCGCGGCGGAAGAATCAATCAGCGGATGCTCGCTGACATAACCGGCGTGCTCGCGCGCGATGGTGGCCAGATAGGCGCCTTCCGAGATCACGGGCTCCATGTTGGCAATCGGCTTTTGCGTTCCAAGAGAAGTAAGGCTGAAGAGATAGAGTGCTAGGCCCAGGCCTAGAGCAACGGGGGTGATTACCAGGCCCAGGCGTCGCGTCCCGGTAGGCCGCCACAGGTGTAACCAGGAGAGGAATCCACTCCGCGCCGGCGCGCGCCGCGACAACGCCACGGCCACCGGCAAATGCCTGCGCAACTGGTGCGCGAAATCTGGCGAGGTCTCCAGCCTCGGGAGAGCCTGGAGCATCCCGACTACCTGCGCAAGCTCCTCTGACAGCGTTGCGCACCGACGGCAACTGCTCAAGTGGAGGCGCACCTGCTCCTCCACGCTGATACTCAGGGTCTCGTCTGCGTATTCCGTGAGCAGCTTCCGTACCCTGCGACACTTCATTGCTTCGCATCCTCCCACCCCTGCGCGTTCCTGGAAGCCGCAGGGGTATGCCCACTCTCGCGTTTTCGTAGAGGGCACTGGTTATGCTTGAGTCTCCATATAGGGCCGCAGCCGGTTCCTCAACTCGACACGGGCGTTGAAGAGCCGCGATTTGACGGTACCTAAGGGGATGTTCAAGATCTCGGCAATCTCCTCGTAACGCATCCCCTCGAGATCATGCAAGATGATGACCGGGCGCAGCTTATCGGAGAGCGTGGTCAGCGTTTTCTGAACAAGTGCCTGCAACTCCCGGCTTTGCGCAACCGCTTCGGGGTCCCATGACCAATCGGGGATCTCGCGCTCCACGACGCCTTCCTCGGTCTCGACGGGCTCATCGAGCGAGTAGGCGATGCGCTCGCGCCGCGTGCGCCGGAAACGGTCGACACACACGTTGTTCGCGATTTGAAAGATCCAGGTCTGGAAGGAGCTCTGGCCGCGGAACTTCTTGATGGCGAGGTAGGCTTTGATGAAGACCTCCTGCGTCAGATCCTCGGCATCGGCCGTGGAGCCGGTGTACCGAGCGACGTAGTTGAGGATCTTGTTGCGGTAGCGGTCCACCAGCAACTCATATGCCTCGATATCATCCTGCTTGGAGCGTTCCACCAGCAGGAGATCGGCCACTTCCACCAGGAACTCCCTTCGGGCCGCGCTGCCGGGCGCCGGCCAGTAGCATTGACGGATGTTCCGGAGCGAAGGTTCAGAGGATCGCTCCGGAACTTGGGAGGATGACGCACCCGATACGACCGCGGCGGCACCCCGCCGGCAGGCGGCGGCCCTCATCGGTGAGGGCGCCGGCCCGCGCTTTGCCGGGGCTATCGCGCCCGCCGCAGACCAGGCAGTAGCTACCGGTGTCTCTATGATACCATCGGCGCTGGCCACGGTCAACCTTCCGCCAGCACGCTCTGGGATTCCGAGATAAGGAGAAGGCTGCCCGCACGCGCGGAGCTCGAAGCTCCGCGCTGCTTTCCGGCAAAGCCCCCTCGGGGCTTCTCCTCCCAGTCAGCGCCGTTTTGAGACATCTGGGAGTATCCCCAACCCAGCCCGGCAGGGCTTCGCTCGCAAGCAGCGCGGTGATTTATCGCCGCGCGCCGGGTTGCGCCCTGCCTTCGAGGCTTCGGATTCCTTATATCGGAATCCCAGCAGCACGCTCAAGATCGTCGCCGTGCAATCGCTTGACGCCCTTCTGCCCGAGTGCTACAATGGCCTCGGTAGTACACCTGCTCTCCCGAGCAATCAACTACGCGGCAGATCCGGCGGCACCCCGCCCAACCCGCGCCAGAATCCAGAAGGAGCGTTCCATGAAGAAGATCGGTGTCGGCATCATCGGCAGCGGAGGGATTGCCCAAGCGGTGCACATCCCCGGCTACCAGAAACTGGAAAACGTTGAGGTTCTAGCCGTCGCAGATGCCAACCCGGCCGTGGCCGAAGCCGCCGCGACCAAGTTCAACATCCCCCACCGGTTTACCGACTACCTCCAGATGCTCGAGATGCCGGAGATCCAGGTGGTGAGCGTTTGCACGCCCAACTATCTGCACCGTGACGCCACCATCGCAGCGTGTAAGGCCGGCAAGCACGTGCTGTGCGAGAAGCCGATCGCCATGAATGCCAAAGAAGGCCGGGAAATGGTGGAGGCCGCCCGCGCCAACAAGGTGAAGTTCACCGTGGGCTACAACCAGCGCTGCACCAAGGAGGCGATCGCGATCAAGAAGTTCGTAGATGATGGCCTCTTGGGCGAGGTCTACTATGCCCGCGCGCAGGCGCTGCGGCGCCGTGGCATCCCGGGCTGGGGCGTCTTCACCCAAAAGGATAAGCAGGGGGGCGGCCCGCTCATCGATATCGGCGTCCATATCCTCGACCTGACGCTCTACCTGATGGGCCACCCGAAGCCCGTCTCGGTCTCCGGGATGGCCTGCGCCAAGTTCGGCCCGCGCGAGGGCGTGCTCGGGCTGATGGGCCAGTGGGATCCGAAGACCTTCACCGTCGAAGACTTTGCCGTCGGCCTGGTGAAGTTCGAGAATGGCGCCGCGCTCTGCCTGGAGTCGAGCTTCTGTGCCAACATCGAAAAGGACGTGATGGACACCACGCTCCTCGGCACCAATGGTGGCGCCTCGGTCTTCCCGCCCACCATCATGCGCGAGGAATCCGGCGCGCTCACCGTGTCGCACATCACCTCGTTGCGCGATATCCAATCGCATGGCGAGAACATCCGCCGCTTCATTCAGGCGATTGTGGATGATACCGAGCCGCTGGTCACCGGCGAGCAGGCCCTGATGGTGGCGGAGATCATCGACGCCATCTACGAATCGCAAGAAACGGGCAAGGAGGTACGCCTCTAACAGACAGGCGAATGGGGCGCGCCGGAGCGGGGTTTCCTTTCTCCGGCGTGCCTCCCTCCCCGCATATTCCATCTCGCCTATCCCGATGGAGAGAGGTCTGGCCATGAGATGCTGCGCGTTCCTTCTCGCGATGTGCGTTGTGTTCGCTCCAGCAACCCGTGCCGAATCGGTCTCCCAGACGGAGATGCTGCTCACCGAGACGTTCGAAACCGTCGCGGACGGCGCGTTGCCGGAGGGCTGGCAGCCGGCTGGCGGGAATTGGTCAGTCACCCAGGGGCGTCTCCGCGGTGAGGCGACCGTTTACCTCTCAAAGATCTTGCTCCCAACGCCGGCGCAGAGCGACCTCGCTTTCGAGGCCGATGTCGCCTTTGAGAAGGCCGCCGATGCCGGCAGGTGGGTCGCCCTCGCCGTGCGCAATCCGGAAGGCGCGGGCGCGCCCCACCTCCAGTTCACCCATCGCTTCGACCGCCGTCAACCGAATGGCCTCGAGTTCGGCTGGCTGGCGAGCCACGAACCGGTCAAATGGTCCGTCTTGAGCCTGGGATCGGCCGATATCGCCCCCGAGCTCGGCAAAGCACACCGCCTCCGCTTTGAAGTGCGCGGCTGGCAGGCGCGCGGTTTCATCGATGACGAGCTGGTCCTGGAGCAGCCCTTGCCCCTCAGCACGCTCGTCGCGGGCCGCCTGGCGCTGATCATCAGCGGGGCCACCGCCACCTTCGACAACATCCGCGTCTGGAAGCTGCCCGCTCTGGGCGCGGAGGAGTTTGACCGGCTGTTGGAGCAGACGTGCACCACTCCGCTCGTCATCGCCCACCGGGGCAACTCGCTCCATGCGCCTGAGAACACCCTGGAGGCGATCCGCCAGGCAATTGAAGCAGGTGCCGACCTGGTGGAGGTCGATGTCAACATGAGCAAGGATGGCGTCGTGGTGCTCATGCACGACTATACCGTCGACCGGACCACCAACGGCAAGGGGAAGGTCTCGGATCTGACGCTGGCCGAGCTGAAGGCGCTGGATGCCGGCGCCTGGAAAGATCCGAAGTACGCTGGCGAACGCATCCCTACGCTGGAGGAGGCCTGCCGCCTGGCCAAGGGAAAGGTGCCCCTTGTGCTCGATCTCAAAGGCGATGGATACGCTGAAAAGATCGCCGAGGTGGTGAACCGGCTGGAGATGAGCGACCAGGTGATCGCCGCCTGCTGGACGCTACAGCAGGCCGCCAACATCCAGCGCCACCTCCCGCTTGTGGTGTGCAAGCGGATCGTCTCGCGCGGCACCCCCGAGCAGATGGCGGATCCTGCTTTCATCAACACGCATCTGCAAGCGGGCCTCCGGGGGTTTAGCTGCTACAGCCAGATCCTCTCGCCGCTCTTCATCCGCGCCGCCCGCCGGCGCGCGATGCCCGTCTTCGCCTGGACCGTGAACGACCCCGGCGAGATGGAGCGGATGGTGATGCTGGGAGTGGATGGCATCTATACGGATGATCCGGCCACGCTCAAGCAGGTACTGGCCAGGCTCCGCCAGCGCACCTGGGCCCCTGCTGCCCCGCCGCAATAGGCGGCAAAGCGCCGCCGCATCCGCTCAGGCGGATGCGGGAAGGCATCGCGCAGGCAGCGTGGGCGTAAGCACCCGCGCTGCCTGCGCGCAAAGCCCTGCGGGCCTACGTTCCCGAGCAATCCAGGGTACCGGGGGCTCGGATCGGAAAGCAGAGGCCCGAAAGGCTTTCGCTCGGTAGCGACGCGTGTGTTAAGGCCCGCGCTACTTTAGTCCCGCACCGATCAGGCGCTTTACAGAAGGCATGGTTTGTGATACCATACATCCTGTAGTACACGTTTCACTGGCAGCGTTCTTTTGTGGCGAGGGCTCTGCGGAGGGCGTCGCGGTCGGTCCGCCTCCCGGATAGCGCCTCGCCATTGTGCATCGGTGGGTCCCCGCGCCCGGCGGGGCTCCAAGTAGAGGATGGATGTCGTGGATTACCGCAGCACATTGAACCTACCCAAGACAGCATTTCCCATGAAGGGGAATCTCCCCACGCTTGAGCCACAGATCCAGCGGCGGTGGGAGGAGATGGATCTCTACCGACTCTCGCTGGAAAAGCCGGCGCCAAACGGGCGCTTCATCCTGCACGACGGTCCTCCCTACTCTAACGGCGATATCCACATGGGCCATGCCCTCAATAAGATCCTGAAGGATCTGATCGTCCGGTATTGGTCGATGCAGGGCTACCAGGCTCCCTTCGTGCCGGGGTGGGATAACCACGGCATGCCGATTGAGAACAACGTCTCGAAGGAGTTCCGCCAGAAGAAGGTAGTGCCCACCCGTCTGGAACTGCGCCGCCGCTGCCGCGAATACGCGCAGCAATGGATCGACACTCAGCGCGAGCAGTTCAAGCGTCTTGGTCTCCGCGGCGATTGGTCGAATCCCTACCTCACCATGGACCACGCCTTCGAGGCAAAAGTGGTCGACATTTTCGGCGAGCTCGCGGAGCAGGGCTACATCTACCGCGGCCTGAAGCCGGTGCACTGGTGCCCGAACGACGAGACTGCGCTGGCGGAGGCGGAGGTGGAGTATGGGTCGCACACCTCGCCCTCGATCTACGTTCGCTTCCCGCTGCGGCGTGATCCCAACGGCATCTTCGGCGATGCCCCCCGTGAGCGGTGCTACACGATCATCTGGACCACCACGCCTTGGACGCTCCCGGCGAACCTTGCCGTGGCGGTTCATCCCGATGAGCAGTACGTCGTGGCGCGCATGGGCGACGTCTATTACCTGCTCGCCGAGGCGCTCCTGAAGCCGACGATGGAGGCCATTGGCATCACCGATATGGAGGTGGTCTCCACCCACGCGGGCTCCGACCTGGCAGGGCTCGTCTTCAGCCACCCCTTTATTGACCGGGATTCCGTGCTCCTGACCGCCACCCACGTCACCATGGATGCCGGCACCGGCGTGGTGCATACGGCCCCCGGACATGGCCGCGAGGACTTTGAACTCGGCCAGGCCAACGGGCTGCCGGCGCTCTGCCCGGTCGATGAGCAGGGGCGCTTCACCGACGAGGCCGGCGAGTTCGCCGGAATGGATCTGAAGCAGGGGAACACCGCGGTGCTCGAGGTGCTGCGCGAGCGCGGGGCCCTGCTCCATGAAAGCTCGCTGGAGCACCAGTATCCCCACTGCTGGCGCTGCCACCAGCCCACCATCTTCCGTGCCACCGTGCAGTGGTTCATGCGGATCGATGCCAATGACCTGCGCCAGCGCGCGCTGATGGCGATTCAGGGCGTCGAGTGGATTCCCGAGGAGAGCATCAACCGCATCAACGCCATGGTCGCCAACCGGCCCGATTGGTGTCTCTCGCGCCAGCGCGCCTGGGGCGTCGGGATCCCGGTCTTTTACTGCACCCAGTGCAAGCATGAGATTCTGGACCGGAGCGCCATCAACGCCGTGCGCGACCTGGTCCTGGCCGAAGGCTCGGATGCGTGGTTTGAGAAGGACGCCAGCGAGATCCTGCCGGAGGGCTTCACCTGCCCCAAGTGCGGCGCCACCGAGTTTACCAAGGAGACCGATATCCTCGATGTGTGGTTCGATTCCGGCTCCACCTGCCGTGCCGTTGCCGAAGCCAGGCCGGATCTCGGCTATCCGAGCGACCTCTACCTCGAGGGCTCGGATCAGCATCGCGGCTGGTTCAACTCATCGCTGATGATCGGCATGGGCACGCGCGGGATGGCTCCCTACCGCGCGGTCATCACCCACGGCATGCTCCTCGATGCCGAGGGACACGCTATGCACAAGTCGCGCGGCAACGCGATCTCGCCGAACCAGGTGATAGAGCGCTACGGCGCCGATGTGCTCCGCCTCTGGGTCGCTTCCACGAACTACACCGAGGATGTGCGCCTGGGCGATGAGATCCTGAAGCGCGTCACCGATGTCTACCGCCGCCTGCGCAACACCCTGCGCTACTGCCTGGCCAACCTGGATGGCTTCGATCCCGTGGCGCACACCGTCGCCTACGCGGAGATGCCTGAGATCGACCGCTGGGTGCTGCATCGGCTGCAGGAAGTGGTGAGCTCGGTGACCGACGCGTATGGCTCCTACGCCTTCTATCGCGCCTATCATGAGATCCACAACTTCTGCGCCGTGGACCTGAGCGCGTTCTACCTGGATGTGATCAAAGACCGTCTCTACACCAGCCCGGCCGACTCGCTGGCGCGGCGCTCCGCGCAGACCGTGCTGCACGAACTGGCGACCGCGCTGTGTACCATGCTGGCGCCAATCTTGGTGCACACCGCCGAGGAGGCATGGGGCTACTTGCCGGCCGTCGAGGGTCGGCCTGAGAGCGTGCATCTTGCCGCCTTTCCCGTCGTCAACGAGGCGTTCCGGGACGAGGAGCTGGCAGCACGCTGGTCTCGCCTGCTGGATGTGCGTGAGCAGGTGATGAAAACCCTGGAGGAGGCACGGCGAAGCGGGGCGATTTCCCAGCCGCTCGAGGCGCATGTCCGCCTTCGGGCCACTGGCGAGTGGCTCGAGCTGCTGCGCCGCTATGAGGATGAACTCGCCGCGATCTTCATCGTCTCGCGCGCCAGCGTGGAGGAGGCCTCCTCGGGTGAGATCGAGGTCGCGGCTGAACCTGCGACCGGACTGAAGTGCGAACGCTGCTGGCTGGTCCGTGAGGATGTGGGCACCAGCCACGAACACCCCACTCTATGTATCCGATGCGTCGATGCAGTAGACCTTCAGCAAGGAGGCACCGATGGCTCAACAGCTGGATCTGCACCGATACCGTGAGATGCTGGAGAAGGAGCGGCAGCGGATGCTGCGCCAGATTCGCACCATTGATGCTGGCCAGGATCAGGAATTGTCGGAGTCGTTGAGCGAGATCTCCGATTACGACGACCACCCTGCCGATGTCGCGACAGAGACCTTTGAACGCGAGAAAGACCGGGCCCTGCGCGAGAATGCACGCGAGACCCTGGAGCGCGTGGACGCGGCGTTGCGCAAGATGGATACCGGAACCTATGGGCTGTGCGATATCTGCGGCCAGACAATTCCGGCGGGCCGGCTCGATGCGGTTCCCTACGCGACGCTCTGCGTGAAATGCCAGGCGGATGTGGAGGGCCCCTAGTGGGTCGTTCGCCACGCGCGACTTCATTGGCTGGCGAGGGCCTCTCTCTGTCCGCGTCCATCTCCTGTTCGGGCTGTGGGCGCGGACAGAGGCGGGCCCCGATCGATGCCGTGCCACTCGAAAGGCCACTGGCGTGACGCGCGCTCCTTTGGCGCCAGACGGCAGCGACGGCCGCGGCGGTCGGATCGGCGAGGGGTTGCAGGGCAATCCGGCACCGGTGGGGTGGCCTCGCTATGTGCGCTACCTGTGCCTGTCGCTACTCGTCGTGGCCGCCGATCAAGCGAGCAAGCACGCCGTGTTGCAGGGGGTGGGCCCAGACCGCTATCTTCCGATCCTCGGCAGCACCTTCGGGATCCGTCTGGTCGAGAACCGGGGCGTGGCGTTCAGCCTCTTCGCGTCGGCCGGGTCGTTCTTGATCCCGCTGACTCTGGTGGCCATCGCCGCCATTCTCTATTATGCCCGCCGGGCCGCGGGCGTTCATCCCTGGATGTTGCTCGCCCTCTCGCTGCAACTCGGGGGCGCTGTCGGCAATCTGATCGATCGCCTTCGCTACGGCTACGTCGTCGATTTTCTCTATCTGAGTTTCTGGCCCACGTTCAATGTGGCCGATATTGCTATTACTCTCGGGGCCGGACTCCTTGCCTACTGCTTGCTGGTATCGCCCGACCCCGCCAGGACGGAGTCCTCATAGATGCGACCGATCCTGTTCCATATTCCCGTGATCCCAGTTGCCGGCTGGATCGCGCTTGTCGCTGTGTTCTTTGGCTTGAGCGCCTATTGGGGCCTACGTGACATCGAGGCCGAGGGCCTCTCCCCGGAGGAGCGCGGCCGCCGGCGCTCGGGCATGCTCGCGGCCCACGCCGTCCTCTTTGCTATCGCCGCGGCGCTCCTGTGGCACTTCCAGGCCGCCATTGCCCATCCCCTGCCGGTTCGAGCCTACGGCTTCATGCTGATGACCGGTTTCGCCGCCGGGCTGCTCTACCTGAAGCGCGCGAGCCGCGGCACGGCGCTCCCACCCGAGGGGGTCGTCGACCTCATCCTCGGGTTGCTCCTGGTCGCTATCATCTCATCGCGTTTCCTCTTCGTGCTGCTCCAGTGGGAGAGCTATTCCGATGACTGGCGCGAGTGGTTCCGCGTCTGGGAGGGCGGTCTTTCCTTCCACGGCGGCCTGGGGGGCGGCATCCTCTTCGTCGTCTGGTATGCCCGTCGCTACGGGTTGCGTTTCTGGTGGCTCGCCGACCTCATCGCCCCGGGGCTTGCGCTTGGCTACGCCTTTGCGCGCGTCGGCTGCTTTCTCAACGGCTGCTGCTATGGCCGGCCAACCTCGCTCCCTTGGGCCGTCCAGTTTCACGACCCGCCCCTTTCGACGCATTTGACACCGCCGAGCCATCCAGTGCAGCTCTACGCGGTGATTGCCAACCTGGCGCTCTTCGGGATCCTCGCCCACGTCTGGCGGCGAAAGCGGTATGATGGCCAGATCGCCGGGCTCTACCTCATCCTCTACTCCGTCTACCGCTTCGTGGCGGAGGGGTTCCGCAAGGGCGTCACCGGCAACCTCTTCGCGCTGGGGATGACCGAAGCCCAGTGGGCCAGTCTCGCCATTGCCGCCGCCGGCGTGGCGCTGATGGTCACCATGCGCAAACAGGCGACCGAAGGCGGGCCGGACCCCTCGGGGCGATCCGCGTCGCGCCAGCCTGCCGCGCTGGGTAAGGAGCAACCGGCCCACGGCAGTACCAAGCGACGGGCCAAGAAGCGGAAGTAGAGGGGCCGTGGCTTGCAGATGGTCGGAAGCTGGGCGAGGAGGTCGCCACCTGGCTTCGCCTCTTCGGCGGCACTCAGCCAGGGTCGCTTCGCCCGGACCCGCGGCGGGGCGGTGAGGTAGGAGAGGATGCGCGTTCTTCACGTGCTGCCGCCGGCCTCGGGGGGCATGTTGCGGCATCTGAAATGCCTGGTCGCGGGCCTGACTGATGTGGAGCCGTTCTGCGTCGCGGTTCCCGGCGCCGGCCTGGAGGCGCTCCGCGCCATGGATCGGGCCCCCTGCGCTCCTCTCCCTCTTCCGAATCGCGCCACGCTGTCGGCGCTCCTTCGCGCCAGCCTGGTGACCGCGACGGCGTCGCGGAGGTGGCGTCCGGATCTGATCCACGGCCACGGCTATCGCGGCATGTTGGTAGCTGGAGTGGCCTCATGCCTAGCCCGCAGGCCGTTCCTCTTCACTGCGCACACGCTTCCCAACGAACTCGGGCGTGGCTTCTGGCGTCTTGCCGGGCCGCTCGCGCGCCGGGCCCGCGCCGCCGCATGCGTCTCGCAGGCGATTCAGCGCGGTCTTGCCGAGAGACTGGCGCTTCCTCCGGCCGGCTCGCTCTCGCGCGCGCTCAACTCCGGAATGCTCCGCGTCATCTATAACGGGATCGAGCCCGGCCCGCCTCCGGGGCCGCGCGTGCCGCTGCCCGCGGATCTCGGGCTCCCTACCGCTCGACCCGTGGTAATCACCGCCGCGCGTCTCGCCCCGCAGAAGGGGATTGCCCACCTGCTCGATGCCTGGGCGCGCCTCGCCCCCACGTTCCCCGAGGGCATTCTCTTGCTGGCCGGAGACGGCCCGCTGCGCCCGGAGCTGGAGGCGCAGGCGACGGTGCTTGGCATCGGCTCATCGGTGCGCCTCCTCGGCTTCCGGGAGGACATGGATGCCCTGCTGCGCGCGGCTGACCTGGCCGTCGTCCCTTCGCTCGCTGAAGGACAATCGATCTTCACTCTGGAAGCAATGGCCAGGGGAGTGCCGGTCGTCGCCACCCATGTCGGAGGCCTTCCGGAGATGGTGCGCGAGGGCCGCACCGGCCTCCTCGTCCCCCCTGCCGACCCACCGGCGCTCGCAACGGCCATGGCCCGCCTGCTCAACGACCAGGAACTAGCCTCAGCGATGGCGAGGGAGGCGCGCGTGCTCGTTGAGAGGGAGTGGACCGTCGCGCGGATGCTGGCCGGCTACCGCGATCTCTACAGGGAAGTATGGCATACGGTAAAGCAATCATGACGGGAGGTGACCGGATTCCGGCACCTGCTCTCGGTGTTCGGCCGGTTGGTCCGGTGGCGCCGCCCGGCAAGCCAATCACGCGCGGATGGAGCGTTCGAGCGCGCCGTGACGGAAATGGGCAGCTGGCTGGATGGCTCCTTGCAGCCACGCTCTGGTGGCTTCTCGCGTGTGCGCCTGCGAGCGCGATGCCCAGGCCGTTGCCTGAGCCGGCGAATCACCAGCCGGTCGTCCTCCTGGTGCTCCTTTCCGGGGTGAGCCTCAGCGACCTGACTTCATGCCCGGCGCCTGCCATCCGCAGTCTGATGACCTCTGGCGCCGTGGGCCTGATGAACACGCGCACCGGTTCGGGACAGGGTCGGTTGCGCCGTGGCATCGACAGTCTGGTGCTCCACCCAGAGGAGATCCGCCCGACCACCCTGGAATCGGGCTGCCTCACCCTGGGCGCGGGCACGCGCTGCTTCGCGCGCAGCGAAGCCGGAATGGCGTTCGACGCGAACGAGCCGGTCGCTGGCGGGAAAGCCGCGTCCCTGTGGCAACAGCGCACCGGGCTGAAGCCAGGGCGCGACCGCGTCTACCACGTGGCGATTCCGCGACTCATGGCCGGCAATCAGCGCCGCTCGTATGCCGCGGCCCCGGGCGCCCTAGGCCAGGCACTTCGCGAGGCAGGGATGCTCGCCGCTGTCGTGGGCAACGCCGATGATGAGCATGGCCGCCACCGGGAGGCGGCGTGCATCGCGATGGATGTCCTCGGGCGCGTCCCGCTTGGTTCGGTTGCCAGTGCTCTCTCTCGCCCTGACCCGCTGGCACCAGGCGGCTACACCACCGATGCCCGCGCGGTGACCGATGCCACCCTCGACGCGATTCGCGCAGGCGCCCGGTTGGTCGTGGTCGAGACGGGCGATACGGCGCGAGCAGAACGCGCCAGCGACGATATTCAGGCGGAGCTTCGCCCGCTGAGGCGGCAGGAGGCACTGATGCGCGCCGACCGGATCGTGGCCGGCCTCCTGCGCCATGTCGATGCCAACGAGGCGCTCCTGCTCTTGGTGGCGCCGGCGGTCTCGCTCGACGCGGCGCGCGCCGGCACCCAGCTGGCCCCGGTCGTCATGGCTGGGAAAGGCGTGACGCGCGGTCTGATCCTCTCGCCCTCGACGCGCACGCCAGGGCTCTGCGCCAACACCGATATCGCGCCCACGGTGCTCCACTTCCTCGGCGTGCGCCCGCCGGTGCAGATGGTGGGCCGCCCGCTCACGTCTCAGCGTGAGATTCACGCGCCCGAGACGCTTCTCGCCCTAGAGGAACGCCTCCAGCGCGTGGAGAGCTATGCCCGGCCGATGATGCGCCGCCTGGTCTGGCTCCAAACCGCGCTCTTCGGGACGTTTCTCTTCGTCGCGTGGGTCTATCGCGGCGCGCTGCCCGTGCATGCGCTCTATGCCGGGGCGCTTGGTCTGGCGGCGCTCCCGCTGGCGATCCTGCTCACCGCCGCGATCTTACCAGGTTCGCCAACCTCCGGCCTGCTGTTAGTGCTGCTCCTGGATGCGGTGCTGGTTGCGGTGGCGCACAGCCTACGCCGGCTGGCATCGCCGATAGGCATCCTCTTCCTGGCGAGCACGGTGGTCCTGGCGGTCGACCTGTGCGCCGGCGCCCCTCTCATGCGCGCGTCGGCGCTCGGCTACTCCCCCTATGGCGGCGCCCGCTACTACGGCATCGGAAACGAGGGCTTCGGGTATCTCGCCGGGTCGCTGCTCTTCGCCATCGCGTTTCTCTGGCCGAAAGCGCGGCGCGCGCCGTCGAAACCGGGAGCAACGTCACATCCAGGCACTCTCCGCATCCCGCTGCTGGTGATTGCCGCGCTCTCGCTGGCTGCGGCGGTCCTGGTGGGCCATCCGCAACTGGGAGCCAACTTCGGGGGGGCGGTCGCCGCCGGGGCGGCCAGCGCGGCCGCGGCAATCCTCGCCCTGCGAGAGCGGCTGAGCCGGCGGGGAATCATCCTGCTGGCGCTGGGGGGAATCGCAATCGCCGCACTGCCGTTCCTCTTTGAACTCCTGTCGGGAGGGGGATCGCAGTCGCACATCGGGCGCGCGATGGATGGCGTGCGCGAGGGGGGATTGGGAACCGCCTGGGGGATCATTCACCGGAAGCTCGCGATGAACTGGAGCTTGCTGCGCCGTTCTCCCTGGAGCCGGCTGCTCCTCCTGGCCGGGCTCACGGCAGCCTACCTAGTCCACCGGCATGGCGAGGCGCTGCGGCAACGCGCCCCCGTGGTGCGGGCCACGGCGAGCGTCGCCGTGGTCGCCGCGGTTGCCGCTCTGGTGGCGAACGACTCCGGAGTGCTTCCCGCGGCGGCCATCATCGTGGCCACGGCGGCCGGGCTCCTCGCGTGTGCCGCGCGCTTGGCGATGGAAGAACCCGGCGACGCGCCATCCCAGGCAGACGAATAGCAGAAGTGCCGCTCTTCCCTCACCCGAGGGGAGAGCGGCACCTGAACCTGGCCGGCTGGTGCCGGCACTCCGAACCCGTTCCCCGGACCAATGCGCCCGGAGAACGTGGATTACTCCTCCAGCTTGCGGATGATCGCGTCTGCCATCTCGGCGGTGCCCACGGCGGTGGGATCGTCGCGGTTGGGCTTCATGTCGTAGGTCACATCCTTGCCCTCGGCGATCACCGCCGCGACGGCGCGCTCGAGACGATTCGCCGCGTCCTCTTCTCCGAGGTGGCGTAGCATCAGCATCCCCGAGAGGATGAACGCCGTGGGGTTGACCTTGTTTTGCCCCTTGTAGCGAGGCGCCGAGCCGTGCGTGGGCTCGAAGACCGCCACATCCGGGCCGATGTTCGCCCCGGGCGCCACGCCCAGGCCGCCCACCAGGCCGGCGCACAGGTCCGAGAGGATGTCGCCATATAGGTTGGGCATCACCAGAACGTCGTACAGCTCCGGCTTCTGGACCAGCTGCATGCACATATTATCGACCAGGCGCTCTTCATACTCCACCTTGCCGGAGTACTCCTCGGCTACCTCACGGGCGACCCGGTAGAAGAGGCCGTCGGTGAACTTCATGATGTTGGCCTTGGCGACCGCCGTCACCTTCTTGCGCCCATAGCGGACCGCGTAGTCGAAGGCAAAGCGGACGATCTGCCGGGTGCCGGTGACCGAGATCGGCTTGATGGAAATGGCGGAGTCTGGCCGGATCCGGCCCTTACCGAGGGCGATCACCTGGTCCGCTTCCGGCGTTCCGAGGTCGAACTCCACGCCGGCGTAAAGATCCTCGGTGTTCTCGCGAACGACCACCAAATCGACATCGGTGTATTTCGAGCGAATGCCGGGATAGTACTTGCAGGGGCGCAGGCAGGCGTAGAGGCCAAGTTCCTGGCGCAGGGCCACATTCACCGAGCGGAAACCGGTGCCGATGGGCGTGGTGATCGGCCCCTTGAGCGCGACCTTATTGCGGCGGATGCTCTCCAGCACCTCGGGCGGCAGCGGCGTGCCATGCTTCTCCATGACATCAACGCCTGCTTCCTGAACATCCCAATCAATCGCAACACCCGTTGCATCGAGAACGCGGCGCCCTGCCGCAACAATCTCCGGGCCCGTCCCATCTCCCGGAATCAGCGTGACCTTATGTGCCAACCGAGTTTCCTCCCAACTAAGCAGCAGATTGCGGATTGCCTGGGCGCCCACTGTGAGATGGCGCGCCTGAAGAAGCGAAACCACACGCCCGGTCTTCGCATTCCCTCACCTACTTCGCAACCCAGGGCCTGCTCTCCTGCTTGCGGGCATTCGGCTTAGCTGCTATAATACCGGAGGCTGCCGCGCGCTGGCTACGCCTGAGAGGCGCGGGGGCTTACGGGACGCGCCCTCCCTTCTCACTTCAGCAATCAACGGCTGCGGCCCGATATGGAGGCGCCATGAAGTTTGCTATCTGCAACGAGATGTTCCAGGGTTGGAAGATCGACGACGTGCTGCAGTACGCGGCGCGCATCGGCTATGATGCCGTCGAGATCGCCCCCTTCACCCTTGCCGAGAGCGTGGAGCAGATTCCCGCTTCCGAGCGCCAGCGTATCCGCGAGGCGGCGGCTGCCGCAGGGGTGGAGATCGCTGGCATCCACTGGGTGCTCGTCAAGCCGGAGGGCCTTTACATCAACACCTCGGACGAGGCTGTTCGTCAGCGCACCGCCGACTATTTCGTCGCGCTCACCCATTTCTGTGCCGATTTGGGCGGCAAGGTGATGGTCGTTGGCTCTCCCAAGCAGCGCAACGTGATGGAGGGCGTGAGCTACGAGCAGGCCTGGAAGTGGGCTGCGGAGACGTTCCGGCCAGCCGTCCGCGTCGCCGAAGAGCGCGGGGTGGTGATCTGCTTCGAACCGCTTGCCCCCTCCGAGACGAACTTCATCAACACCGCCGCCGACGCCATCCGCTTTGTGCAGCAGGTGCCCAGCCCCGCCTTCCGGATCATCCTCGATGTGAAGGCGATGAGTTCCGAGGGGAAACCAATTCCTCAGATCATCCGCGAGTCGCAGGGGTGGTTCTCCCACTTCCACGCGAACGACCCGAACCTGAAGGGGCCCGGCATGGGCGATATGGAGTTCGTCCCCATCTTCCGCGCCCTGAAGGAGGCCAACTTCGACGGCTACGTCTCCGTCGAGGTGTTCGATTTCAGCGATGGCCCAGAGACGATTGCCACGCGCAGCCTGGAGTATATGCGAGAGGCGATGAGCCAGGCGTAGCGCGTCCATGACAGAGAAGCGGTGACCCGCGCGGGGGAACGAGGCCGCCAGAATCCGCACTGGCGCCGCGTTCAAGCGCGTTCGCCATCGCTTCTCCTTCTGGAAGCGTTGTTGCGACAGTAGCCTATCTTACTAAGGAGCAACAGAGATGGTCCGTATCACTGTTTCAGCAGGCAACCACGACCGGATCTTTACCCCCGTGAGCGCCGATCTGCCCGCGCAGGGCGACACCGCCCTGGAGTTGATCGACCAGGAGAGCCAGCGCGCGGTGCCGTTCCAGCTTGATGCGACGGGCACGCGCATCACCTGGCTTATTGACCACCTCGCGGCAGGGCAGTCGCGCACCTACGCCCTCTGCCCCGCATCCAGCACCGCCGTGCCTCCGGCCACGGTCAGCCTCACCGAGGTGCCCAACGACCGCGTGGAAGTGCGCATCGGCGACGAGCTGATCACCTCTTACTACTACGGCAGCGCCTATCCCCGCCCGTTCCTCTACCCGCTCATCGGCCCCTACGGCGCCTCCGTGACGCGCCACTTCCCGATGCAGAACATCGAGGGCGAGCGCCAGGACCACAAGCACCACCGCTCGGTCTACACCGCCTACGGCGACGTGAACGGCGTGGATGACTGGTCGGAGGAGCCCGGGCATGGCCGGATCGTGCACACCGGCTTCCAGGGCCTGGAGCAGGGCCCCGTTTATGCCACCATCCGCTCGCAGAGCGACTGGGTGAGCAACTCCGGCGAGAAGGTGATGAGCGAGAGCCGCGCGGTTACCATCTATGGCGTTCCTTCCGCAGCGCGGATTCTCGACTATGAGGTGCGCCTCACCGCCACCGTGGGGGAAGTGAAGTTCGGCGATACCAAAGAGGGCGGCATCCTCTCCGTGCGCGTGGCGACCTCGATGGACGCGGCGCGCGGCGGCAAGATCGAGAACAGCTACGGCGGCGTCAACGAGAAGGAGACCTGGGGCAAGCGCGCCGAGTGGTGCGACTACTCCGGACCGGTCGAGGGCAAGTGGGTCGGCATCGCCGTCATGGATCACCCCGGCAACTTCCGCTATCCCACCTACTGGCACGTGCGCGACTACGGGTTGATGACCGCCAACATGTTTGGCCTCTCCGCGTTCTACAACGACCCGCAGCGCCGCGGTGACTACACCCTCCCCGAGGGCGAGAGCCTCGTCTTCCGCTACCGGATCTACGTCCATCCGGGCGATGCCACTCAGGGCAAGGTGGCCGCGCGCTACCACGACTTCGTCAACCCGCCGGTGGTGACGGTCGAGGCTTGAGTTTCCTTTCCGGCAATGGGGGTGGCGATTGCCACCCCCATTTTTCGTTGAATCAAAAGGAGCGCCCGCGCGTTCCATTCTCGCAGGCGCCCCCTATCCGAGGGATGGGCTATCTCACCATCCCTGCGCTACCCATCCTTACCGTAGCTTGCCAGGCGGGCACGCACCGCCGCCTGGCCATGCCAATCCGGGCTCCAGTACTTCCGGTCGAGAGCGCGCAGCACCGCGAAGACACTCTCTTCCAGTTCCTCCGCGCTGGATGCCTCCACCACCAGGTCGCGCCCTTGCAGCGAGACGCGCGGCTTCTTCCCGGCGGCGATGCTCAGGCGCACCAGTGGGCCGGACCCCGGCGCGTCGCTCTCGCGAATCGGCAGGAGCACCTCGGTCGCGGATTCCTGCACGCGCCCGTACCAGTAGCGGAAATACTCCTGGATCCGGAAGGCCGCCAGTTGCTCGCGCTCGCCAGCGCCTTTGGGCACCACGATGGCGCACGCCGGCTTGCCGTCCTTCACGAAGGGGTAATCGAGGAGCGCGCGCTCCTGGATGTCCAGAAGGTTCGATGCAAACTGGGCCGCCAGGCGCGTATTGGCCCCGAGCTTTGCCCTGGCCACGACGCCGTCACCTTCCGGCCGGGCCTGGACGGGCCGGCCATCGACGCGGAGCGCGACGAGCCGCATGCCCGCGGGCACCCGAATCCGCAACGCCGTCTCGCCA
>Ga0116166_1001771_pt1 | contig 18963 bp, 16 predicted proteins | sample AD_JPNMR2_MetaG_FD_89884 | JGI IMG/M metagenome (GOLD analysis project Ga0116166, IMG submission 89884) | Active sludge microbial communities of municipal wastewater-treating anaerobic digesters from Japan - AD_JPNMR2_MetaG | ecosystem: Engineered > Bioreactor > Anaerobic > Digestate | place...
AACCGGTGAACATAATCTGCATGAACCTGGGACCAGTCTGATCCAAGATGCTCTATCCATTTGTCAGAGAGCGATTCAGGCATGATGTGATCGATCATCCTGCTTTCAGCCTCGTCTTCGAATAACGCATATGAAGCCGCAGGATCGGAGCCACGTGGCTGACTTGAAAAATACTCCTCAAGCCTTTCGAGGATGACATATGCCAGTTCATTATCTGAACCTGGGTGATAGAGATCACTGTACCGGAGATGATCCGTAAACTCATCATCATCAGGCATATCAAAAGGAGCCTGAAGTGAGGCAATAAATGATCTGGTCTCCTCAGCAGTGAGGTACCCTGACCCCTCGGAGGCACCACGACAGAGGATCTCAAACACTTCTTCATACCCATAAACCGGCCGCTGACAGACCATACGGCGTATCAGGTAACTTTCAATGCAGGAGAGAATTTCAAGCAGCTCTTCATCTGACAGCGGGGCATCAGGACGTCTTAACCGGTCATTTGCAGCAAGCAGAAGCATGAGGAATGGTGCAGGGGTGTCTTTGCCAATTCTCCTGATGCGTGACAGGGATTTCTTGATCTCCTTTTTGGTCAGGCTCTCTCCCTCATCCTGTTCAGGGAAGAGTATCTGCCGGTAATATTCGGAAAAACGGCCCATATCCCGAAGGAGGAGACGGACATCATCAGATGATGCATGCTGATACCTTCTGCGAATCCTTTCAAATATCTCCCCATGACGGATAATCCGCCCCTCCTTCATACAAAAGTGACGGATAAATGAAGAGATGAGAGCCTGATCGTTATTCAGCCGCTCTTCCATCGGCTTCCAGAACTGATCATACTGAGCCTCGGCGATTTCCTGACTTTCAAGATGTGCAAAGAAAAAATTTCTGATTAGATCTGACTCCTCAAGCGGAACGCCACGATAATTTAATGCCTCAAATACCTGGTTTGGGTTTTCGCCCTCATCAAGCTCAATATATACAACGCAGAGATCTTCGGTGATGACCTGTTGCAGGGTATTCAGATCCAATCCGGAGAACCGATCCAGCTGCCACCAGAAATAATCAAAACATTCAACTATCGGGGAATCCTGGTCAAAGACATAATCCTCGTCAAAGATGTGAAAAAGTGCCTTTTTATCCACTCGTGTCGGGATCACAACATACTGCCCTTCCCCGCTCTTAGGGACGTTCTTTAAAAAGCCGGTGATCTGATCATAGAGCTCGACAAGCCCCTTCTCACGTGCAAATGCCCTGATGACCGCAAGAATAATACTAATAGTGGTAATCCGCTGCTGTCCGTCAATGATAACATATTTGTCAAGGTTTTTTGCATACTCTCTGACCACCACGATAGAACCAAGAAACCGGGCAGAGGATGCACTGTCATTCCCGAGCCTGATGGAATATTGTTCCTGAATATCTGCCCATAGCTGCTCCCACTGCTGCCGTGACCATACATACGGGCGCTGAAAAAGAGGGACTTTATATTGTTTTGCCCCGTTATATAAGTCCCAGACTGATGCCTTGGTCGCCTTCATTCACCACTATCCCGGAAATATTATCGTGTTCCTACTGCTTTACCTCACCGGTTGAGAAGACAGGAGCAGAACGTGAAAAAAGGATTGATTTAAAAATTTACCAGGCCTCTGAAAAGGCGCTGTTCGTATAGATATCTTCAAGACGGGCCTTGTGTCCGCGCTCCATCTTTGCAAGCTCTTCAAACGTCTTCTTCTGGTCTGCATCGGTGCTGGCAGCAGCAAACTGCTCATACATCTGCATTGCTTCTTCTTCACGCTTGATTGCAACCTGAAGTCCTTCGAGGGGTTTTAAATCCATGGATGGTTTGGGTTTTTCGATGGTATCAGAAATGTGATAATCCTTAACCTCATCGAATTTCAGTTCCTTTTTAGCACCACTCAGATATTCCTGGAGCGTCTTGCGGTGATATGTCTCTTCCTGGGCTAATTCTTTAAAGGTTGTTTTAAGTGCCGGATCTTTTACTTTTTCAGAGAGTGAGATGTAAAATGCGTATGAGTCGACCTCTTTGTCGATTGCTGCAAGTAAAATCTTTTTGTATTCTTCCAGCTTCATGAAATACCCTCCTTGGGTAATAGATATTACCCTACAATAGTTAAAAACCGATTGATCTATATCAGATTGGTATTGAAAAAATTTAGAAGAGTTCGGCCAGTTTAAACTGGTACGGACCAAGCTTTCCTTCATAGTTCCCGGCACTGATAAATGAAACACCCGGCACTTTTACTGCAGCCTTTATTCCTGCTGCCATTGCCTTCTTGACTGATGCTTCGTCAACACCATTGATGACAATCTCATAAATGGATCTGACACCCTCCGGAACCTTGGTATCCGGAACTTTTTCACGGATTGACGGGCAGTACTGCTCATTGGTTGTTGCTGGAATCGGGAACTTGTAATTCTTTGCACCAACCTTGGATCCTGAAGCAACAATCCCCCCGGCAAAACTGGTAATGGTCCCTTTTACTTCAAAAATTGCATCAGCAGCTGCTTTTGCACCCATAAGAGCAGTCATCTGGTTATCTGCCATAACAAAGAAGTTGCCACCGGCAACACCCTTGACCATACCAAAGACTTCTTCTCCGACATAGTCCCCTTCCATGATCGGGATCTTCCAGCACTGCCGTCCTCCGACCTCGACCTTGGATTCGAACTTGTCTCCAAAGAAGTGAATCTTAATATCAAACTTCTCTTCAGCATCTGGCATGCCATTGAAGACAGATGTAGTGGCAGCGGTAAGGACACATTCTGCAATACGTTCCATGACCTGCTCCGGCACTTTCTTCTTGGATGCACAGATCAGAATGGAGACACCTGGACGTCCGTCAGGAGTCTCATCTGCACTGACAAATCCTTCAATACCTGCCTCACAGGGACAGCCGATTGCAGAGGTTGCAAAGCCTGTTGCCTCCATTGCTGCCGTCATGGCCCATTCGCGGGTAACTCCGGTAATAATTACCCGTGAAACCCATATTGGAAATCCTTCAGCAAATGTGTTATCAATTGGTACACCGTTCAGTTCCATTACGGTTCCTCACAAAAAGGTCATCAGGCAGACCAATAATGGTTGTGAATTCGATCTGCCAACAGGAGGTTTGCAGCTATTCCGGATCTATCATGCATGCTGAAAGGACATCACATCCTCGTAATGGAACGGTTGGATCCGCAGTTGTGACAAGCGTCGATAAGGCCAGCAACGAATCCGGAAGTTTCATACCGAAGAGATCGGTTGCCTGCACCGTATGCGAATGTGACTGAACCGTTTTTCTCACCGTCCCCCGGTTTATGACGATACCCATCCGGTTCATGAGAACTGCAGCATGGGAAAAGGTATGATCCTGTGAGAGGGAGAGACAGAGATCAACTATTGGTGATCCAAACCTGCTCTTTTCATAAAATGGTGCTTTGGCATAACAGAGCTGACCACAGTCCCGGCAATGAAAGCGCTTGACATAGACGTAAATATGCTTCTCTCCTTCATGCGAATAGACCGTTGAAAACCGTCGCTGTTTCATATCATGGCTGACCACCATCCCAGAGCAGTTCGGGCACGGTAAAGGGTCGGTAAACTGAACACCCGAGACTCCGGTAACCGCCTGATAGACGAGATCAGCAATAATTGGCGATATGAACGGTTGTCGACGCATCGTATGGATAGTATAGTACGGGTAGGGTTTTCATCCTGCCCACTGGTTAAGCATGCTGCCGGGTAGTCGGTTTACCAAACCGGGTAAGGAGTCGCCAGAGCAGAACGGTCAGCGTACATGCGTATAAGAACTGCAGAAACAGGGTCCAGGGAATTTCCATGCTGAAAAAGATGATTAAAGCATAAACAGGAGTCATTATGGCAACGATGTCCTTTTTTTCAAAGAGAAGCGCAAGTGATGCCAGCACACATGAACCAAAAACAGATCCCCAGATAAAACCCCCTTCATTTTCGATAATACCCATAGAATACAGGATAAAAGAAACCCCGATTCCCGCCCAGGGAAGGAGAAGTGAGAGAACGCATAAAACCTTTTGAACCACATTCAGGTTCTTTACAGGAAAAATATTGGCAATATCCATCACTATTATCCTGTGACGGCATGGATGATGAACTATGTGAAATAGAACCCGGCTGCTCATACAGCAATCACCGATGAAGGGAGTCACTTCATGTACGATACTCTTGAAATCTCATTTCCGCGGACAATTTTTAATAATTAGGGCATTGCAGGCCGGGATTATTTTCAAAAGTGTTTAATACTATCACAAAATACTTAATGTTTAAGCCTGCAAGGCGTGTTGTGTGGCCTTGAATCAGGCAGACTCTGTGAAGGTGTAACTAACTATGGTATTTCATCCACCCGTACAAATAATCGCCAAGGGAGCGGGCGCTGGAAAGTATAAAACCGGTCTGGAATGGTGGAACATGATCATTCGTGGATTCATGTCCGGGGCATATATCGCAATGGGAGGTGCCCTCGCCACCGTCTGTTCCACAGCAGTTGCTGATAACCTTGGAGCAGGTTTTGGACAGCTCATTCTGGGAGCAGTGTTCCCTGTCGGGCTTATTATCACTGTCCTTACCGGTGCAGAACTCTTTACCGGAGACGCCATGCTTGCACCACTCGCAGCATTTGTTCATAAGGTCAGCTGGGCAAAAGTGCTGAACCTCTGGATATGGGTTTATATTGGTAACCTTATCGGTTCAATCTTCTATGCATACATCATGGCAAACGGACCATTTGTGGCATGGAACGCTGCCGGTGTTGCAACCGTAAATGCCTTTGGATTACGGGCAGTCAATATCGGTATTGCCAAGGTCAGTTATGTTGGAATGGCCGGCATGTGGGCTGCATTCCTGAAGGGTATCGGATGTAACTGGCTCGTTAACCTCGCTATTCTGCTCGGTATCTGTGCAGATGATGCAGTTGGTAAATTCTTCGGAATCTGGTTCCCGATCATGGCTTTCGTCTCAACCGGATTTGAACACTGTGTTGCCAATATGTACTTCATCCCTGCCGCTATCATGACCGCAGGATACCTGAATGCAGAACAGGTCGCAACGATTACTGCAGATAAACTTGCGACGCTGAATTGGGTAACCATGTGGACGAACAACATCATTGTTGTCACAATCGGCAACATCGTCGGTGGTCTGCTCTTTGTCGGTGTTCTGTACTGGATTGCGTTCAAGAAAGAGATCGAAGCACTTGAGTAATTACACACCCTTCTTTTTTTATGCAGTTTATTCCGAAAAAGATCCGACCGTCAATCCTGCACGTCTTTGTTTTCGCTTTTTTTTTGATACTGATCAGTATCTACGTATTCTCCACCGGGGATACCAGCATGCTTATCTGGGGAATTCCAACGCTTATCTGTCTTCTTCTCATCCCGATGGGGCTGACCTATCTCTCGCAAAGCCAATATGCAGACCTTATTCCGATGTATGAAACATCAGCAAAGGAAGTAAAGATACGCGAGATTAATGAGTCGATGGTTTCAAAACCGATAAAGATTGAGGGACTTGTTGAAGAGGTCAGGTTCAGATCATTAAATCGTCCGCACTTTATTATTGGTGACCGGACCGGTGTTACCACAGTTAAGATGTTTACCAATCCCAGAAGTGACATCAAGAAAGGTGACATCGTAGAGGTATACGGACAGGTAATCAAACGGTACGTCTTCTATGGTGACCCGATTGTCAATGGTGTTGATATCCGTGTGACTGGGAAAGGAGAGAACAAAACCTCAAATTCCAGTGATAAGAACAGAAAGAAGAAGTAAACTGTTCTGATGCGCTCTGTTTTTATCACACTCCTATTAATTTTTTAAGATATTTAATTAAGAAAGGATGTTAACAAAAATATTTTTACAAACGAAGTCATCGTTTCATCGCATCAGATAATGCCCTATCGAATATCCACCACTAATCACCAGATCTCAGAATTTTTTCATAAGACTTATCAGTCCTCATCCAGAACCTTTTGTTACCGAGGAATTGTAATGGATCTCAAGTATGTCCAGACTACATGCCCGTACTGCGGTACTGGCTGTTCTTTTAACCTCGTGGTAAAGGACGGAAAGGTTGTGGGAACTGCTCCCTACCACCGCTCTCCGGTGAACGAAGGAAAGGTATGTCCAAAGGGAACCTATGCCCATGAATTTGTAAATTCACCAGACCGTCTTACAAAGCCACTGATTAAAAAAGATGGTACGTTTGTTGAAGCTACCTGGGATGAGGCACTCAAGCTCATTGCTTCAAAATTCAAATCATACAAACCAGACGAGTGCGCCTGTCTTGCATCAGCCCGTGTCTCCAATGAAGACAACTATGCAATGATGAAGTTTGCTCGTGGTGTCCTCAAGACAAAGCACATAGACCACTGTGCACGTCTGTGCCATGCATCCACGGTTGCAGGTCTTGCAAGCATCTTCGGATCCGGTGCAATGACAAACTCAATCGGTGATATTGCCGAATCAAAATGTGTCTTTATCATTGGTTCAAACACATTTGAATGCCACCCGCTCATCGGTCGCCGTGTTATGCAGGCAAAGGCAAAGGGTGCAAAGTTTATTTATGCTGACCCCCGTCTGACTCCGACCGGAAAACAGGCAGATCTCTACCTCCAGTTCAGATCAGGAACTGATGTTGCCCTGTTTAATGGATTGATGCAGGAAATCATCAAAAACGGGTGGGAGAACAAGGAATTCATCGAGAAACGCTGCAACGGATATGAGGAACTCAAGAAAGAGGTCATGAAGGATGACTACAGCCTTGAGAATGTCTCATCAATAACCGGAGTACCGGTTGAAAATATCAAGACCGCCGCAGAATGGATTGCAAAGTCAGGAGCTACTGCAATTCTCTATTCCATGGGTATTACCCAGCACACCACCGGTGTTGACAACGTCAAATCGGTCGGTAACCTCCAGATGCTGACCGGAAACCTCGGACGGCCTGGAACCGGTGTAAACGCCCTTCGTGGACAGAACAATGTGCAGGGTGCCTGTGACATGGGTTGTCTGCCGGTTGTATACACAGGATACCAGAAGGTCATCGATGAGGCAGCACAAAAGAAGTTTGCAGATGCCTGGAAATTCCCAGACGGCATTGCAAAAGGTGAGAACGGATACGAAGTCACCACCCTGATGAATGTTCTGACTGAAAAGCCAGGCGAGATCAAATGCCTGTATATCATGGGTGAAAACCCGATGATCTCAGACCCTGACCTGACCCACGTCGAACATGCACTCAAGAATCTTGAATTCCTCGTTGTCCAGGATATCTTCATGAACGAGACTGCCGAGTTTGCAGACGTCGTTCTTCCGGCTGCCTGTTATGCAGAGAAGGATGGAACCCAGACCTCAACCGAACGTCGTGTCCAGATGTGGAGAAAGGCTCAGGACCCACCAGGAGAGGCAAAGGGAGACTGGGAGATCATCGCATCCATCGCAGCAGAAATGGGATATGGCGCTCAGTTCCCATGGAAGACCTCTGAAGAAGTATTCAATGAGATGGCATCGCTGACCCCGTCCTACGCAGGTATGACCTATGAGCGCCTTTCCAAACCTGAAGCACTCCACTGGCCCTGCCCGACCAAGGAACACCCGGGGACCCCGATCCTCCATATAGAGAAGTTTGGTATGCCGGATGGCAAGGGTCTTATGACGGCAATTCCATTCAAGTGGCCGGTGGAAGTTCCTGATGAGGAATATCCGTTCGTCCTGACAACGGGCCGTTCTATCTGGCAGTGGCATACCGGAACCATGACCCGCAGGTCTGTTGACCTTGAGCGTGAGGAGCCAACCGGATGGATCGAGATCAATACCGATGACGCCAAAAAACTTGGCATCAAAGACAAAGAACTGGTAAAAGCAAAGACCCGCCGTGGTGAGATCACCATCACAGCACGTGTCACCGATGATATTAAGCCGGGAGTCATGTTTATTCCATTCCACTATGCTGAATGTGCAGCAAACGTCCTGACCATCAATGCCCTCGATCCAATCGCCAAGATTCCGGAGTCCAAGGCTTGTGCAGTTCGTGTTGAGAAGATTCAGGGGGCCTGAACATGGCAGCTAAAGGCGATATGAACTATGTATGGGCAAAGGACAAAGAGATCCTCGACAAGGGAGAATGCGGTGGAGCAGTTACTGCACTCCTGAAATATGCCCTCGAAAGTAAATTTGTAGACGCAGTACTTGCAGTAAAAAAGGGTCAGGATATCTATGATGCAGTACCTGCATTCATCACTGACCCGGCAGAGGTTGCATCCACTGCAGGATCCCTCCACTGTGGAACCCTCCTCCTTCCAAAGATCCTCAAGAATTACGCTGATGGTGCGAAGGACATGAAGATCGCCGTAACCTGCAAAGGTTGTGACGTCATGGCCTTTTACGAGCTTGCAAAGAGAAACCAGGTAAACCTTGACAACATTGTCATGATTGGTGTCAACTGTGGTGGATCGGTAAGTCCGGTCGGTGCACGGAAGATGATTGCTGAGAAGTTCGGCGTTGATCCTGACACCGTTCATAAGGAAGAGATCGACAAGGGTCAGTTCATCATCGAGTACGAAGGCGGACACAAGGGTATCAAGATCGATGAACTTGAAGAGGAAGGATACGGACGCCGTTCCAACTGTCGCCGGTGCAAGATGAAAATCCCCCGCCAGGCAGATCTTGCATGCGGTAACTGGGGAGTCATCGGAGACAAGGCAGGAAAGGCAACCTTTGTCGAGGTATGCTCAGAGAAAGGTGCAAAACTCCTCTCCGACGCCCAGGCAAAGGGAGTTGTAGAAGTTGCAGCAGCTGATCCAAAAGGCATTGAGATGCGGAGCAAGGTTGAGAAGGCCATGCTCAAACTCGGTGATGAGTGGCGTGCAAAAGACTTTGCATCACTTGGAAAGGGCAAGGATCGGTTAAAACTCCTGATGAACGAGACCTCACGGTGCATCAAGTGTTACGCCTGTGTCGAGAATTGTCCAATCTGCTACTGTGTTGAGTGTTCAACAAAGAAGCCCTGGTATATCACTCCAGGTCAGCTCCCGCCAGGCTTCATGTTCCACCTGATCAGATTTGCACACATCTCTGACTCATGTATCAACTGTGGCCAGTGTGAGGAACTCTGTTCCATGGACATCCGCAACGCGCTCTTTATGCACTCTCAACAGGTTGAGATTGAGAAGCAGTTCAAGCATACTCCGGGTATTGACATGACTCCGCCAATCCATGCATTCGTTGAGGAGAAGGCAGAACGTGCCCGGCTTGATGCAACCGGAACCGATTCCATCTTTATCAACATATTCAAGGATGAGTAATCATCCTCGATTTTTTTCACCAGCCTTTTTCCTTTCCGGAATCCCGGAAAGGGATCATCTTATCAGGTTGTCTGACACTCTGTACGCATGAACGAGTACCTGCGCAAAACATCCCACCTGGTATTCGGACTTCTTGTTGCAGGTATAATCTTCATAGTCCCAACATATCATGCCGCAATGATCATCGGCTTTTCCCTGTACATCGGTCTGATACTCATTGATCTGTGCATGAAAGGACATACCATCCCGGTTATCAGCACACTTATTCATCACATGGAGCGTGAAGGAGAATTTCCCGGAAAAGGGGCTTTTTTCTTTGTGTTTAGTGCTCTTGTAACCCTCATGTTCTTTCCACCGGTAGTTGCTGCGGTATCTGTTGCAGTCCTTGCGGTACTTGACAGTTTTTCTACCATCTTTGGCATCCGGTTTGGAAAACACCGGATATGGAAAAATAAGACCTTTGAAGGATTTTTAGGAGGAGTAATTATTACCATGGCCCTCCTCTCCCTCATTGCACCCCCGCTCTATTCAATCCTCATCTCGCTTGTTGCCGGCTTTGTAGAACTGCTGAGCCCTGTAGATGATAATCTTATCATCCCCTGGGTGGTTGCAATGCTTATCACGGTATTATAAATACCTGTGGATCATCAGCATAATCAGCCGCGACAAGGTCACCTGGCTGGATTTTAAAATGAAAAATTGAATTCTGCAAGGTCATTTTCCGGATCAAACCATCATCCTTATATGTCCGTGGGACGCAGAATATGCGATGGAAATACCTTCTTTTTCAGAACTCCAGCTTTCACCTGGAATCATGAAAGCCATTCGTGATATCGGATACGAAGAACCAACCCCTATACAGCAACAGGTTATACCCCTCATTCTCACTGGAAAAGATGTAGCAGGACAGGCATATACCGGAACAGGTAAGACTGCTGCATTTGGTATCCCCGCAATCGAACTCTGTCAGCCGACAAACAAAAATGTACAGACCCTCGTCCTCTGTCCAAGCAGAGAACTCGCCGTGCAGGTAGGAGCAGAACTTAATAAACTCTCGATGCACAAAAAAGGCATCTCAATTCTTCCGGTGTACGGCGGACAGCCAATAGAACGACAGATTAAGGCCTTATCACGAGGAGTTCAGATTATTATCGGAACACCGGGGCGAGTTATTGATCATATCAAACGAGGCACCCTCAGGCTTGATACCGTCTCGTTAGTGGTGCTCGATGAAGCAGACCAGATGCTTGATATGGGATTTCGAGATGATATTGAAGAAATACTATCGCATACTCCGGCAGAGCACCAGACAGTCATCCTTTCGGCAACGTTCCCCCCGGAAATTCTCGACATCTCACGTCGGTTCCAGAAAGATCCCATCGACGTCAAGATGGTCCACCAGGAACTGACTGTTCCCCAGATCGAACAATATTATATTGAAGTCAGGGAGCCGGCAAAAGCCGATACACTCATCAGGGTCCTTGAATTCTACCAGCCCCAGCGGACCATTATCTTTTGTAACACCCAGATCGCTGTGGACGCGGTTGCAAGTGCCCTGAAGGCTGAAGGGTTCCTCGCTGACGGGCTCCACGGGGGTATGGCTCAGACGCAGCGTGATAAAGTCATGAATGCGTTCAGGAAGGGACAACTTGAGATACTGATTGCTACTGATGTCGCAGCCCGTGGGATTGATGTTGAAGAGATAGACCTGGTCTGTAACTTTGACTTCCCCCAGGATGACGAGTATTATGTTCATCGTATCGGACGGACTGCACGGGCAGGAAGAACCGGACGGGCTATCAGTTTTGTCAGTCCTCGCGAACGATACAGACTTCGGGATGTCAGAAGAAGTACGAGAGCTGAACCAGAACCCCTCCCCATCCCGACCCTTCGTGAGATAGGAGGAAAGAAGGCAACAGCCACCCTTGCCGATGCGGATGAACTGATGAAAACCGGGGATCTCTCCTTCTGCCGTCCGATGATAGAGGAAAAACTCGCAGCGGGTGCTGACCCCGTCGCCCTTGCAACCTCGCTTCTGATGATTGCAGCAGGAATTGCAACAGAAAAAGAGGACGAACTTGAGAAATATCTCGGCGAACAGGCAGTGGTCAGGCTTTCAGCCGGACGACAGGATGGAATTTTGGTCAGGGATATCCTGCAGATTGTCAGAAACAGCGGGAAGAATATTCAGAACGATATCGGTAACATAAGAATCGGACAGACGGCAACCTATATTGATGTTCCTGAATCCTCTGTCAAAGAGGTCATTAATGTCCTGAATGGTGCACAGATCGGACGGATCAGACTTGTGGCAAAAAGAGGAAGAAAACAGTCTGATGTTCCGAAAAAGCGATTCTCCAAATGATTATCTCTTTTTTGCAGACCGCATCAGTGTAAGGAGACCCTCAATAATCGCATCTGGTGTCGGAGGTTTTCCCGGAATCTTTAGATCAACCGGAAGTACAGCATCAACCGGGCCGACGACTGCATATGTTCCGTTATAGATACCCCCGGTGCAGGCATCATCACCAACTGCAATGACAAATTTTGGATCTGGTGTTGCCTCATACGTTTTTATCAGCGCTTCTTTCATGCCATGAGTGACCACACCGGTTACAGCCAGAATATCTGCATGCCGGGGGGAGGCAACAAAACTGATACCAAACCGCTCAACATCATAGTGGGGTGCAGAAAGGTTGGCAAGCTCAATCTCGGCTGCATTATCACTCCCACAATCAACCTCCCTGATGGCAATACTTCTTTTAAATACCCGGTCGATCTCTGCATGCAGCATCCGACCGGCGGATTCAAATTGAGGATCAGGCGTAAAAACCTTGACATTATCAGGTTTTTTGAGAATACAACTGAAAATATTCATGATAGACCTCACAAATCAGTCCCTGCATATGAGAGATTCATACTCTTATTTATCACAGGAAAATCGGGGACGATATTTCCCTGTACTGCATGCTCAAGTGCAAGCCAGTTACAGAATGACGCCGTCGACAGAGAGAACCGATCAATGATGCCCCCCAGAATCCTGACATAGCACAGGGTCCGGCCTCGGGGGGATTCGATCGCGGTTAGGGCATAGCCGTCCACAATCTCATACTCAATATGAACCGATCCATTCGGGATAAGAGGAATAAGTTCATTGATATAGGCAAGCGATGCAAGGATCTCATCTCCTTTCAGCGCAAACCGTCCCAGGACATCGCCTGTCATTTTGATAACCGGTGAAACCGGAATGATATCATACAGACCATAGGGATGATCGCTCCTGACATCAAGTGCCCTTCCGCTTGCCCGTGCAACCGGACCGGAAAGAGCGAGGGGATCAATGAATGGTTCCCGCACGACACCGGTTGTAGAGAACCGATCAATAACAGACGGAACAGAGAGAGTCCAGGAGAGGAGTTTTTCAAGTTCGGTCCGAACCTGCATGACCGTATCCTTCACCTCATACAGGAGACCATCCGGAATATCCTGACTGATACCTCCAATAATGATGATCCCTTTCAGAAACCGTGAACCGGTCAGCTGCGTACAGGCACGCTGGAGTACTTCTCTCAGGATAAGGAAGCGGCTGGCTGCTGCAGAAAACGCAACATCAGTGACCATCCCGGCAAGATCTGAGAGAAGTGACCAGGATCTCTCAAGTTCAAGGAGAAGACCGCGAAGATAGAGTGCACGGGGAGGAAGAGACAGGGAACATATCTGTTCTACCGCCATGGCATAACAGCATGCATTGGCAACCGATTCATCTCCGCTGACAGATTCTGCAATCCGGACCACGTGTTCCGGGCTGCACCCTTCGGCCAGTTTTTCAATGCCCCGATGCAGATATCCAAGACGAATCTCAAGATTTAAAATCTCTTCACCAATAACCGAGAACCGAAAATGACCTGGCTCTATGATTCCGGCATGTACCGGCCCTACCGGGACCTGATAGATACTGGTACCTTCCATCGACCGGAATTCATACGGAACTGGATTTTCTAAAGGACTGATGGGAGCGTTCTTCCAATCTTTTTTGAGCGGATGAAAATCCTCCGGATATGCCTCGTGAAGAAAGAGTCTGCGATTATCTGCGGATCCAGTAAAGTGCAGACCAAATCCGTCTGAAATTGCCCGTTCAAAACGGCTGGCTGCCGGATATATCTTTGCCAGTGATACCGGTTTATTGGTAGTGACCACCAGAACAAGATATTTTCTCATCTCCTGAAGTTCAAAGACATACCAGAGTATAAATAAATCCTGGTCAGCAGCCTCTGTGCAGAAAATCCAGACCAGCCTGGACTCAAGAGCTAAAAGAATCTCAGCGATGTCAGGCATTTGATCATCTGGCACAGCATAGGAGATCGTGGTTGCATCTTCCCGTATCAGCCATTCAGCAGGCAGGGAAAGCGCCGAATAGTGTGCATGTATGCCGGTCATATCTGCCCCCCAAATCCACAATCAATTACAGCAGCAGTCAGAAATGCCTCTTCTCCCGGAATCATTACGGTACCAATCATGAGAGAGAGAAGCAGCAGAATGACGATGGGGAGTTTCATGGAAAGGGGAGCGGTGTATGGAACCGGCCCTTCTCCTGATGGAAACCTGGCCGCCATTATCGGGAGATAAAACCTGATAAGTGCCACTGCTGCACAGGCAAATAGAACCAACACAAGGGCTGGTATCCAGACCGAGATCGCAGTGCTCGAGAGCAGAATGCCGACTTTTGAGAGGAAAAGGGGAAAAAGTGGCATGCCCATAAGTGCTGCAAAACCGGCCATCAGAGTACCGGCAGCAAAGGGCTGAAGCAAAAAGAGATCTCCAATCTCATCCTCACCGGTACGGGTAGGGAGTTTGTACTGACGGTGAAGAATCCCGGCCGAGAAGAAGAGCCCTGCCTTGATGCAGGAATGTCCCATCATATGAAACAGTACCCAGAAGAGAGAAACAGGACTTCCGATACCGATACCAAGCAATATGAACCCCATATTCTCGATAGATGAGAATGCGATGAGTGGTTTGAGTTTTTTCTGTCTGAGCATGGACAGGCAGGCAACTCCCATGGTGATCATGGCAAAGATAAGGAGCAGTACTGATACCTGTGCAAAGACCGCTGTGTCTTTCATAATGCCTGTCATACGGATAATTCCATACATGCCAATATTAAGAATTGCTCCTGAAAGAACGGCACTGACCGCTGAAGGTGCCTTTGCATGAGCTTCAGGAAGCCATGTATGAAATGGCACTATTCCAGACTTTGCCGCAAACCCGATAAAGAAGAAGACAAAGGCTATCCAGACCATCCCGGTCTCAAGACCTGCTGCCTGCCTCATAATATCTGTCCACTCAAGGCTTCCAGCACCGGTCTTATTCCTGACCGCTTCAAAGAGGAATATAATCCCGATAAACGAAAAGAGCATCGAGGTTGAACAGATGAAGATATACTTTAAGGATGCGTCAATTGTTGCCCGAAGTGCCAGGATTGCAATGAGCAGTGCTGAGAGGACGGTTGTAAGTTCAGCACAAATCCAGAACAAGGCAATATTCGGGGTGAAAATGGCCATAGTGGTAACGGCGAGCAGCAGTGAGAAACCGAAATAAAAAATCCGAAGACTTCTTCTCTCAAGATCTCCTGATTTTACCAGCCCATCGATGTACCCGACTGCATAGATAGCTGCTGCAGCGAAGATAATGCTGGTGATGAGCATGATAAAAAGGCTCAGGTGATCAATCAGAAAGAACGAAGATGCATTCCATTGTGCAGGTGTTCCGATGAGATACACGGTAATACCAAGCGATATCACCGGATGGAGAACACCAAGCATACTCACTGACCGGTGTTTCCTCATGATGAATTGCAGGAGCAGAATTACACATGCAAGAATAAGGTACAGGATAGCTATCATGATATCCCTCCCTCTTCTGACCAGAGATGGAACTCCTGCATCCGGTCTTTATACTCCTCAATTGACGAATCTATACCGACGGTCATGATTGATGTCAGCAGCACAAGAATGATGAGATCGATGATGACAACAAACTCGATGAAAAACGGAAGTTCCGTGACAAACAAACCAAATGCAAGGACGCCATTCTCCATTGACAGGTACCCGAGAACCTTGGAAATAGCCATCTTCCTGGTACATACAGCAATAAGCCCCATCAGAACCAGTGAAACACCAATTACCGAGCCTAAGAAGAACAGACTGTTTGCTTCATATAACGACTCAAGGATACGGGCAAAACAGATATAGACCAGCAAAATGATGAGTATGCTGAGCATGAGAGCACCAGGAGGGCGCAGATAGGAGAATGTTAGATCCTGCTTGAGACTCATCCGTTTCTGAATGAACCCAATACAATACGGGATTCCACATACCTTGGAGATGAGGGTCAGAGCCGCGACAAGGAGGAGGACCATGTTCTGCTCAAGAGCCGTCAGACCAAGGGCTATCAGAACCAGCAGGAATGACTGAACCTGATATGTTCTGACCAGATTTCTAAGATTTCTTGACGAAAGGAGAAATCCGCCGGACACCAGAGTCAGAATAAGGCAGATTCTGATCCATGCTGGTGCCATTTCTGTAAGTATCATAGTATCACCTCGATAAATATCGTAAGAATCGAAAAGAAAAACGCTATCATAAAGAAATTCGGAATCTGGAAGAGACGCATCTTTGCATATGCAGATTCAAAGAACCCGATAATCACACAAAGAATGGTCCCTTTCACGACAAAGAGAACTGCTCCGAGTATACATGCAGGTATGGAGAGATCAAGGGCAATTCCTACCGGGAAGACTACGTTGATAAGAATTGTCATCAGAAGAGTCTGTTTTACTGCTTGAGACAGTTCAAAGAGAGCCAGATTTCTTCCTGACGTATCCAGCAGCATCCCCTCATGAACCATTGTCAATTCAAGATGGGTTTCGGGATTATCCACTGGTACACGCCCGGTCTCTACAATAATCAGGATAAAGAGGGGCACTGAGAGGAGAAAGACCGTTGGACTGAACACCGGAAACATAGCATGAGCAGTCCTGAATATCTCATGAATGGAGAAACTTCCCATTACGTAGACCAGTGCAGCACAGACGATTACCGTCACCGGTTCAAAAACTGCAGACAGACTCATCTCCCGGGAACTGCCCATCCCTCCAAAGGTGCTCGCGGTATCCAGACCAAGCAGCGCGATGAGGAGCCGGCCGGCAACAAGAAGATAGAGGAAAACAAGAATATTCGCTGTGATCAGCTCCTCGCCGGGTATCCAAAAGAGTGGGATCTGAAGAGCAGCAACCAGCAGTATTGATAGAGTAGCATAAGGAGCGATACGGGAGATAAACCCGGCATATTCTGAATACAATGTCTCCTTGGTGAAGAGTTTTGCAAGATTATAATAGCCCTGGAGAAGGTGCGGACCGGTTCTGCATTGAACCCGTGCTTTTACTCTCTTAATCACCATCATAAAAAATGGCGATATCAGAAGGACAAAAGCAATATTCAAGACTCCAAAGATGACCGATTCACCATTCATGCCGACCACCCCAGGATGAGGATGAGGAGAAGTACTGTGCAGAAGACACAGAGAACATACCGATCGACATTCCCGTTCTGAAGGGAGGAGACAGCAGCGGCAAACAGATCGATTCTTCGTGCAACCGGCAGATACAGATACTCCTCAAAGAATTTCATAAGGTGTATGCCACCAGTTCCTGATTGAAACAGACACTGATTCTGGTCCAGAAATTTTCGGGTAGACCATATCCGTGTCCGGTATACCCCTGAAAAAAACCTGACCACAGGCTCAGTAAACCCTGAACCGGTATATTCCATTCTGCTTGACGGAGCCATCATACCACAGTCCCACGTCCGGGTAATCCGGGTTTTTCGTGAAGCAAAAGACCAGACTGCGGCATATACCAGAACCATAGTTACAAGAAGAACCAAAAACAGAACAAAAAAATCCGGAAGCAGGTCTCGATACCCTGCATGATACAGGATCTGATTTGAGAAGATACCAAGAACTGCACTCATGATGGCAAGTACTCCAGGTCCGGCATACATCGGCCAGGGAACCTCATGGGACCGGGTTGCCCCTTCCGACCGGGGAAGAGCGAGGAAGGTGAGTCCAAATGCTTTTACGAAGGTCGTAACAGTCAGTGATCCGGTCAGACTAAAGAGGGAGAGAACAACAATGATAATAATCTGAAGCAGTGGAGATGGCTCAGACAACCCGCTGATAAGTGATTGCAGAATCAGAAACTCACCCACAAACCCGCTGAAAGGGGGAATGGAGGTGATCGACAGAACCCCGATGAAAAATAGTCCCCCGGTCAAGGGCATCCGGACCAGAATCCCCCCGAGTTCATCAATATTTCTGGTATGTGCAGCCTGACAGACTGAACCTGCGGTCAGGAACAAGAGCCCTTTGAAGAATCCATGACTAATGGTATGGAAGATCGCTCCGATCAGTGCCATGAGTGCCGGGACAGATAATCCGTATGCAGAGAACACAGCCCAGAGACCAGTTCCGACAAGGATGATGCCGGTATTATCAATCGAGGAATATGCCAGGAGACTTTTGATATCCTGCTCCTTTAAGGCATACATGACTCCGAGAACCGCCGTAAGACATCCAAATGCAAGGATGAGAAAACCATATACTAAATCCATGACAAAAAAGCCGGTCACCACCCGGAATAACGCATACAGAGCAGTACTAATCATCATCCCTGACATCAGGGCCGACACAGGGGATGGAGCAGCGGGGTGAGCATGGGGGAGCCATTTATGAAAAGGAATCACCCCTGTTTTTATTGCAATTCCCAGGAAAAGACAGAGAAATGAGGCGGCCATATATGGATCTGAAAGGGGTAATGCGACCGGATATGCCCAGGATCCAGTATGCACAAAAAGCAGAAGTATCCCAAGAAAAACAAAGACTGTGGAGAGCTGGGTCATTGCCAGATAAAACAGCGCTGCATATCTGGTTTTTTCTTCTTCGAATTCGGTAAGTACAAGGAAGAATGAGAGGATTGCCATAATCTCCCAGAACGCGAGAAATGCAATTGTTGTCTTTGAGAGAATGACAAGAAGCATACTCAGTAAAAAGAGAGGAATAAAACCGGCTACTACGAATGTCCGACGCGATCCATGCATCCGATCTAGATAGCCGGGGGAATAGAGCGCTGCAGCAAGACTGATAATTCCAAGGAGAAAACAGAAAGCTGCAGACAGACGATCTATTCCAATGACAATCGGGAATGTGACCCATTGGAACCAGAGGAGAGTTTCCACAGGGTGGCTATACAGAAGATACTGAAGAGGAAAGAGTGTCAGCAGGATTCCACCGCCACCCAGGATACCCAAAGAGAGAGACCATATTCTTTTTTTTCGGATGCAAAGAGGAATTGCCCCTGAAAGAGCATAGAGGAGTACTATGAAAAGAAATAATTCTGACATAAAACCACATTCGAGGGGTTGATAGGATCTACAGATGTAAGAATAAATTCAGGACGATACGAGTGATCGAACCGGATTTACAGATTAGAAGGAAATAGACCATAAAGGTTTCCTGTATCTGGCTGTTCAGAAGGATTCGGGATAATAAATATTTTATA
>Ga0116166_1001789_pt1 | contig 18863 bp, 12 predicted proteins | sample AD_JPNMR2_MetaG_FD_89884 | JGI IMG/M metagenome (GOLD analysis project Ga0116166, IMG submission 89884) | Active sludge microbial communities of municipal wastewater-treating anaerobic digesters from Japan - AD_JPNMR2_MetaG | ecosystem: Engineered > Bioreactor > Anaerobic > Digestate | place...
CTTTCATTTTTTTCATCAATCGGCAGAAATCCGCCGGTTGCTGAAAAGTCCACTCACTTCAGCGGGTATTCAACGGGACTCCCGCTTTGTGTCATGCCGCAACCGGCAGTACATGATATTAGACCCCCGGTTCTGGATAAAGGTTCCGGTCCTCCGGTTATTTCATGCTGTAATTTTGACCGGTCTTACACAGCCATGTATCCAGGCTGGGCGTCCCGGGACTTGTTGAGCGGCAACGGCGCATCTGGTATACTTTAAGGAAGGAGGAACGGCAATGGTCGAATTTTTCATCACCGAAAACAACGAAATAGAAATCAGGAGATATGACGCCGATACCACGCTGGCCGACCTGGCAGCGGAACTGGAGGCATTCCGGCAGACTGTGCCGGATCTCAGGACAGGGAAATGCAAAGGCTGCGGCGAATGCTGCAGCGACAACATACCGGTGCTTGGCCTCGATCTTGCAATACTTGACCTCGATCCTGCTGCATTATGTACCGGTCCCGGAGCAAAGGGCGCCAATCCGGCCGCAGCCAGCCCTAATCCCGAAGCGCAGGGTACAGAACCAGCGGTACCCGACTTTCATCCCCGGGCACTGGGCGGCAGACACGGCCCGGATACCGGGCAGGCCGCCGGAAGTATACTGGTGCTGCCTGACAAACCGGACATGGCCTTCCGCAGAAAAGCCATAAAAGAAATGTGCGAATGGACCTCCATTTCGGAACTGGAAGCAACGCTGCTGTTCGAATACAACAATGCGGAGCCGCTGATACTTGCCAGGCAGGCATCAGGCGAATGCTGTTTCCTCAAAGACGGCCTCTGTACAAGGTATACGGCACGTCCGTACAGCTGCGGCCTCTACCTGTGCAACATGGGCAGGCGTCTTGCATACATCCAGGAAATGATAGTCAGGCAGGGAACCTGGCACGCATACAGCAAACTCGGCTGGATCAGCGAGGCCGACATCCCGCACAACCCGTTCCTCAGGGCGTATTCATATGATAAACTGTGTGTCGCCGATTTCGAATTCGATCTGAAAAGCACGTCGGACCAGTTGTTCTTCTATTTTTAAGCAGCTTTATTTTACGCAATTGTAATCATTTTGAACAATTCGGGGCCCAAGGCTTTTATCGCCGGTACAGGCCTATTCCAGCAATACGAGGATGGCGCCGGCTACTTCCCTTTCCTGCCCTTTATAAGAAGGCCTGTTGACGAGCTTCCCTTCCAGCAGCATCGCGGTGGAAGCCCCGCCGTCCAGCATCGCCGCATCCACGGCGCCGCAGCGTACCAGGTAATCGGCAAGCTCACGGCCGGTAAATCCTGCGCTGTAACCCGGCTGCCTGCCGTCGACGGTAAGCAGTATGACCGTTCCGTCTCCTTTGATACCGACAGCCGTTCTCGGGTCACGGTTTGTCAGTACCCCGACCCACGGGTCGTAATCCCCGACTACCGGCACTCCGTCCCTGACGAGCCAGCATCCGCATTCATATGCCTGCACATTGCCCGTCATATCGGGCTCATGCACGAGTTCCACCCTGTCGCCCACCTTTACGGGCAATTCCTTCCCCCTGTATGCGGCAACATCGAAAAATGAGATCAGCATGCCGTCGCCGGGTATCCGCGCTTCCTTCTCATATTCCGCTATCTCTTTAACGACGCCTTCCACAACAGTTGCGGTGATGTTCCTTTTATCAGCCCTGTTGGTCCTGCCGTAGACGGGAGTGTAAACGATGGTCTGCTTTCCGCCGCCGGGGAAATTGATGTTGTCGATGATCATTTTGGCAGCTTCCTTGTCATATCCGTCTGATCCATTGACCACGATGTACAGCTCGCTGTCGATCTCCTTCAATTCAGCCCTGCTGTCGCGCAGTACCAGGACAGGATAATCTCCCGTTGCTGCCGACATAAGCTGTCCGTCGATAACCACCATCCCCGAGGGCAGCCCGAAATCCCTGAAAAAGCCGCCATTGACGGCCGCATAGGCATTGTGCCTGGAAGCTATTTTGCTGAACAGTTCATACCCGTATATCAGGTCGTAGGAAAGTGCCGGCTTTATTTTGATGCCGGGAACCCCGGGATCTATTTCAAGGATGTTGATTTCCTGTTTAAGCTCATTTATTGATTCGGTCCGGTGCATATATTTCACATGATCCTTCGGATCGACGGCCGGCGGCTCTTCGGCCGTCTCCCCGGGCATTCCTCCGGCAGGATCATCCGTATCCGGCCCCTTATCGCCCCTGGATCCAAGCAAAATAAAAAATCCCTCAACGACTAATATGAGGGATAATACTGCAATTATCGCCAGTATGCTTTTGTTTGCATTTTTCTTATTCTTCACCGGACGACCCGTTGTTTTTCGTGTTTTTGGATGTGTTTGCGGAAGCGCTTGTTCCGTATTGCCTGGACAACTGTTTGTACAGCGTATCTGCCAGCCCGAGGCTTCCCCTTTTCGCAGCCTGTTCCATCAGTTCCTCTTCGAGCATCGATTCGAATATATCCCTGCCCGGATCCTCTTCCACAAGGTCTGATTTGATTATGGTCGCCTTCATTTGCTTGTAGAGCATGTCGAGCATTATTGCCTCGAATTCCTGGCAGGCTTTTTTAAGCTCCCTGTCGTCGTTGTTCCTGGCAGCTTCCTCAAGTCTCCTGGCGAAATCGTCATCGGACGCGCGGGTTGCCGAGTTCGTCGCGTTCCTGACGAAATTCCCGATGGTCATGCCGTCGATCATGTTTATATCCATTTGAATCCCTCTGACATAAATAATATATTTATTGCGGCTGCCATGTCAACAGATCAGTAACGGGCCTTACCTCCTGAGGTTGTTCGCGGTCTGCAGCATCTCATCCGAGGACTGTATTGCCTTGGAGTTAAGTTCATATGCCCTCTGTGCCACGATGAGCTTGACCATCTCTTCGACGGTCTTTACATTTGAAGCCTCAAGGAAATTCTGCATCAGGATGCTCGTCTCGGTCGATTCAGCGGCCGGAATTGCATCGCCGGCTGCGGGTGTCGCCTTGTAAAGGTTCCTTCCCACGGCTTCAAGGCCGTTCCTGTTTTCAAAATAAACCAGTCCGAAGTACTGTCCTGTGGGGACAGTCAGACCATCCTCATCCAGATAACTGATCTCACCGTTCTGTGATACAGTCAGGGCAGACAGGTCGAAATCAAGTATTATGGGCATACCTGCTTCATCGAGCACCGGATACCCGTCAGAAGTGGCGAGCATTTTGCCTGAATCGGTCATACTTATTTTGAAACTGCCGTCCCTCGTATAGAGAATCTCGCCTGAAGGGCCCTCGACCATGAAAAATGCGTCCCCGTCGATATAGAAGTCCAGCGGATTTCCCGTTTCTTCAGGGCTGCCTTTTTCAAAATCCCTGACAGTTGCGGCCGCCATGGCGCCGTGCCCGACCTGCAGGTTCACCGGCTTGCCGCCTTCCGGCAGTACACGCGCCCTGTCCATGGTTTCATAGAGCAGGTCCTTGAATTCGATCCGCTGCTTTTTATATGCGGTTGTATTGACATTGGCAAGATTGTTGGCTATCACATCGACCGTCATCTGCTGCGCATTCATGCCCGATGCCGCTGTCCATAGTGCTCTCATCATAACTGATGAACCTCCTGAATCACAATGTATTACTATACAACGTGCTCCATTTCCCGACCTTATGTAGTACCAGCTTTGATGACATTCCTTATATATAGAGGAATGCCTCTTCGCATAGGAGTGTCACCGCACCCCTTTCAAACGTGTGACATTCCTCATCCACAGAGGAATACATCTTTGCATAGGAGTGTCACCGCACCCTTTTCAAACGTGTGACATTCCTCATCCACAGAGGAATACCTCCTCGCAGAGGAGTGTCACCGCACCTTTCTACCTTACTGTCCCGATCTGGTTGACCGCCTTGTCAAGGGTGCTGTCGATGGCCTGAAGCACCCTTGCATTTGCCTCATACGCCCTTGTCACGGTTATCATGTCTACCATTTCACGAACGATATTGACATTTGACAGCTCTACATAGCCCTGCTGTATGATCCCTGTAAATCCGCGAGTCTGGGCATCCTCATCCGCCTGTATCAGGTTGTTCCCGTATTTCCTCAGCGCGGTCGTGTCTGTAAACTCGGTAATAAGCAGTCTGTCGATTATCTCTCCGTCCTGTATGACATAGCCTTTTTCATCTACGGTAAACGAACCGCTCTGAAGCATGATGGGACCATTTTCTCCCAGCACATAATATCCGTCGCTTGTGACAAGGACGTTGTCGCTGTTTCTGACAAAAGAACCGTCCCTGGTGAAAAACGCTGCCAGGCCGCCGTCGGCATCAGGCACCGCAACAGTGAAAAATGCGCTGTCGCTGTCTTTGATGGCTATGTCGAGTTCGTTGTCCGTTTTGGACAGCTGGCCCTGGGAAAAGTAGGTGTATACCTCGCCTATGTCGCTTCCAAGTTCCATAGTGCCGATATTGCGTGGCCTTCCGGAAGAAGAAGCCTGATACTTCAGTCTTTTGGTCAAAAGATCAGGAAAACTCTCCATGACCGTTGTATCCTTTTTAAAGCCATAGGTGTCGGCATTCGCCATATTGTTCGTTATGACATCCATTCTTTTCTGGAGCGCCAGCATGCTCCAGCCTGACGTATACAATCCACGTACCATAAATTCTCCTGAACGCCCGCCTGTGCATTGCTGCAGGCCTGTCCCATACTTTGAATATTGGTTGGTTCATTACTATTATCGGAAAAAGTACCGCCAGGCTTAACCGAAAAATGACAGCAAATCACTTCGTACAAGATACGCGGAGATTTCATGAGGTTGTGCAGGGGAATGAGAAAAGCCGGCATCTCACCGGCTTCATTTTACATTTTGCATGATGTCTGTCTTATATGTCGTGTGTCCTTTTACTTCTTTTGTCTTACTTCCATTGCAGCGCTCTTTTCTATATGTTCGATATTGTTCAATGCTTCGCCTGTACCAAGCGCCACTGCGGAAATCGCGTCATCGGCGATGACCACGTTTATCCCGGTCTTTTCCTGCAGCAGTTTGTCCAAACCATAAACAAGGCTGCCCCCGCCCGTCAGCACTATGCCCCTGTCGCTTATGTCGGCGGCGAGTTCCGGCGGCGTCCTCTCAAGGACCGAAAGGACAGCTTCTATAATCGCCTGCATGGGTTCTTCCAAGGCTTCCATCATTTCAGACGACGTCACTGTTATTGTCTTGGGAAGCCCTGAAATAAGGTTTCGGCCCCTGACATCCATCGACACTTCCTGGACCCTGGGATATACGGTACCAATGTTGATTTTCATTTCTTCGGCCGTACGTTCTCCCACCATGATGTTGTGCTTCTTCCTCATGTACCTGACTATTGCTTCGTCGAACTTGTCTCCCGCTACTTTGATGGAGGTCGACACGACGATGCCGCCCAGCGATATGACGGCTATATCGGTGGTTCCTCCGCCTATGTCCACTATCATGCTGCCGCAAGCTTTGGCGATATCGATGCCGGCTCCTATCGCGGCGGCGATGGGTTCCTCGATCAAATATGTCTTCCTGGCGCCGGCCTGCATCGTAGCATCGATAACGGCACGCCTTTCCACCTCTGTCACCCCGCTGGGGACACAGACCATTATCCTCGGTCTGAACAGTCTCAGCAGCCTTCCGCCGCATATCTTGTTGATGAAATATTTCAACATCCTCTCTGTGATGTCGTAATCTGAGATAACACCATCCCGCAACGGTCTTATTGCGACAATATTCCCCGGAGTCCTGCCGAGCATCCTTCGCGCTTCTTCACCAACTGCAAGAAGCTTGTTGGAGGTTTTGTCCAAAGCAACCACAGAGGGCTCCTTCAGTACTATCCCTCTTCCTTTGACATAAACCAGCACGGATGCGGTACCGAGATCTATGCCTATATCCAACAGAAACACCCTTTCGTCCGGCCCGCTGTATCTTACGGCCATTATAGTTAGTTATATAAGGATAGAAAATTTTGCAACTGTTGATAAAATAATCTTATCATATAATCACAATTATGCAAGAGAAAAAGGTTCGGAGCATGGAAAGGGGACACTCCTCACCTAGGAAGTATTCCTTTCCGGTCGAGGAGTGTCCCAGGAGCAAGGTAAGGGGACACTCCTCACCTAGGAAGTATTCCTTTCCGGTCGAGGAGTGTCCCCATGTGTTCAAATGCGTGACATTCCTCAACCCGAGAGGAATACCTCTTTGCTGAGGAGTGTCACCAAACCTTGTTCATCCGGCTTTCGTTTTGGCTTCCTGGTACTTGGCTTTGGTTGCCTCTCCTCCCCTGATATGCCTTTCCGCCTTGTTTTCCTCGAGTATGATCCTCACTTTTTCGGCAAGTTCGGGGCTGATCTTCATTAGTCTTTCCGTTACATCCTTATGGACTGTGCTTTTGCTGATACCGAATTTTTTCGCTGCAGCTCTTACAGTGGTTTTTTTATCGATAATGTAGTTTGCAAGTTCGATTGCCCGCTCTTCGATATATCCCTTCAACTGTATATACCCCCCTCTTTAAGTCATACTATGGAGAAATGCAGTCATTCGCTAGTACATGAAGGCATAGTCAGCCTCTTGTCTTCCAGGACCCAAATCGGGAGACCACTGTCATTCCATCTGCAGACGACCTGACCGGATCAGCCCGATATGCGTACGCAGGCCAGACAGTCCTGCAGATGCTGCGTACGGTCTTTGCACGTCTACTGTATATATATGCCCTGCATGACGCTCATATGAGTTAAAAGGGGAAAAAACAAAAACAACGTTGCCGGCGGCGGTAAAACCGGACAGAAAAGCAGACAGGAATGCCGAAGATCCTCCACACGGATCTCTCAGCATCCCTGTCCCGATTGCATCAGTCTTCCGTCATCCTGCATAACCTGTGGTTATGCGGTTTTATACTGTATCATTTTATGGGCAAATAATCATTCGGATCAACGTTTTCATCATCAACCAGCACCTCGAAGTGCAGGTGCGGCTGTTCCGAAGATTCATCCATTGCTGTGTTCCCGATGCTGCCGATTATTTCGCCCTGGTTTACTTTCTGGTTCACAGCCACCGCCTCATCTGAAGCAAGGTTCCTGTAAAGCGTTTTCAGACCGTCTCCATGGTCGATAACGACGGATATGCCGTAGAACTTGTCATTGCGGACTTCAGATATGACTCCGTCAGCCACCGCCTTTACAGGAGTGCCTCTGTCGGCTGCTATATCGATACCCGGATGGACGCGCCACTGTTCAAGTGTCTTGGAGTACACCAGCCTGTCCATTGCATATTCAAATGAAATTTCCCCATTGACAGGCATAATGAAACTTTGCTTCACGGGCGCTGATTGCTTCTTCGAATCACCTTTGCCGGGTGCCTCGTCTTTCGGTTCCGTATCTTTTTTACTGCTCTCATCAGGTTCGCCGGAAAGTTCGCCGTCCTTCGTTACCGACGCCGGGCTGCCGATATCGGATTCATTCTCACCAGGCCTGGAAACCAATTCTTCATCGGGATCCAGGTCCGTCAGCTTTTCATCTGTGTTCAAGGCTGCATCTTCGGCTGGAATATCGCCCATGTCATCTTCAGCAATATTTTCGCTTTCATACTCGGGCGTTTTGTCCAAAGATCTTCGTGAAGTGACATACACCGCGGTTCCGGCCACTACAGCTATGCACAGCAGCAGAACGATATAGAAACCCTTCTTGTCCAGGAACTCCCTGAATTTATTGCCTTTTTCATCTGGAAACGACTTCTTCATATTCACAAATTCCACCTCCGTATATTATTGTTGCCGAATATGGCAGGTATATACATACGGTGTGAAATTATGAGGAATTATTTTCATAAGATATGTGCTGTTTTCAGTTCCCGGAGTCCCGGGCGGCAGCTTCGAGGTCGGATATGGATACGATGTCGATGCCTGTATAATAATGGGTTAGTATTTCCCTGAACGTCCCTCCGGTCTTTGCAAGGGCATTTGCGCCCCACTGGCTCATACCCACGCCGTGGCCATGGCCTGTGGTCGTTATGCTTATCATGCCGTCATCGCCGGATGCGATGCTGAAACATGCGGATCTGAGGCCGAGCAGCGACCTGAACTCGGTCCCCTTCATGGTAATATTGCCTATTTTCAGTGTTTTTACTCTTCCGCCTTCAGTAAGATCGACTATTTTTATTCCATTGGCAATATCTTCAGGCAGTTCCGCATCGGGCCAGGCTTCCAGCAACTTTTCCGCAAGTTCGTCTCCACTTATCTTTACGGTGGTGATATAGCCCTTCGAGGCCTCGTCATTGCTGACCACGCTTCGGAGATACGGCACACTTTTGCCGTTCCACACATCCTCGGCATTTTCTGTCCTTCCGGGGCTGCTTGCATGGAAAAGTGCATTTATGACATTGCCCTGGTAAACCATTATAAGGCCTTTGGTTTCATCGACGGCCCGTTCTATTTTGTTCCAGTTTCTTGCAGCAAACAGCATGCCCCATTTTTTTCTTGCATTTTCCTTGCTCACCCATGCCTGACAGTGGGTAGAATCGGTGCAGATCTCTATGCCGTCATGGACTCCCTGTTTTGACCGGTAGGCTCCGGTCATGCGTCCGTAAGCAAAAGTCCTGGCAGCCACCGCCTGCGCCTTGAGCGCTTCCAGGTCGAAATCTGCCGGCATTTCAGCCGCCACCACGCCTTTGATATACTCTTCCAGATCCATTGTTTCCGATGAACCGGTATCCTTGTTATAGACCATTATTTCATACGCTTTTTCCGGTATCTCGGCGACAGGCGGCTCCTGCGGCGGAGCCGGTTCCGGGCTGCAGCTTCTGACAATGATCGCAGGGAGCAGTATAACGATAAGCACCATAACGGATGTATAATAAAAGAACTTCTTCATCAGGACCCCCGCGGCATGGATATTTTATGTCTTCTAATATATATTCATATTAAAAGAAAGTATGCAGAGGGTAACTGAAACTTTGTCCGCGGCATGGTCCAACGCTCCGTGCCGGTACTCGACGGCGGTATGGAAGAAGCTCCATTCGCTTTCAAACCTTCACTCGCCTTCAGCCCTGCTTATAACAGCCCCAAGGTTTCTCAGCTTGTCGTCTATCCTGTAGTATCCCCTGTCGACATGTTCAATATCCAGTATCTCCGTTGTCCCTTCAGCGCACAGACCTGCCAGGATCAGCGCCGCTCCTGCCCTGAGGTCCGTGGCCTTGACCTTTGTCCCTGTAAGCCTTTCACAGCCTTCGATTATCGCGCTCCTGCCTTCCACCTTGATATTCGCGCCCATCCTTTTCAATTCGCATACATGCATGAACCGGTTTTCGAATATGGTTTCGATGACCACGCTTGTGCCTTTGGCAACGCTCAGAAGCGACGTGATCTGTGACTGCATGTCCGTGGGGAAACCGGGATACGGATGGGTCTTTATATCGACGGGAGAGATCCTGCTTCCCTTCACCCTGACAGATGTCAGTTCTTCCGAGATCTCGACCCCCGCCTCTCTCAGCTTCGCAGTCACGGGCTTGAGATGGTCCGGTACGACATTCTCGATAACTATGTCGCCGCCGGTAATCGCTGCAGCCACCATGAAAGTCCCGGCTTCTATACGGTCGGGGATTATGGTATGGTTTGCGGGGTGAAGCTCCTTCACGCCGTTTATTCTTATGGTATCAGTCCCTGCGCCTTTTATATCGGCTCCCATGGAAGTAAGGTAGGTCGCAAGATCCACGATTTCCGGCTCTATCGCTGCATTTTCGATTATCGTGTGGCCTTCTGCCAGTACTGCTGCCATCATCGTGTTTTCAGTGGCCCCTACGCTGGGGAAATCCAGGTAAACCTTGCTGCCTTTCAGGCGTCCGTTGCTCCTTATCTCGATATATCCATGGCCCTGTGTGATGTAACCGCCAAGTGCCGCAAAGCCCTTCAAATGCAGGTCCACAGGCCTTGATCCGATGGCACAGCCGCCGGGGAGAGATATCTTTACATGTCCGCATCTTGCCAACAGGGGACCTGCCACGAGAAAGGACGCCCTCATCCTGTTTACCAGTTCATAAGGAGCCGTTGTGCTCAGCAGCGACCTGCAGCTTATCTCAAGCCGGGTCCTGTCCTCTGAAAATTCTGTCGATGCGCCGAGTGAATTGACAAGTTCGCACATTATTTTCACATCGTTCAGATAAGGAACTTCCTCTATGACACTTCTGCCATCCGCCAGAAGAGATGCCGCGATTATCGGCAGCACTGAGTTTTTTGCTCCGCTTATGCGTACTCTTCCCTTCAGCGGCCTTGTTCCCTGTATGATCAGTTTGGACACATCGCTCTCCCCTTTGCCATCTTTTGTTTTCCGATCCACTTATCCTGTCACTGCCGGCTAGTATTCCGTCGTTATCACCGGCGATGCTACCCATATATAAGTCCTGTCCTCGAAGGAGCTGTAACGTGCTGCCATGCTGAGGTTCACCCTTTTCCCGCCCGTTCGGACCGCTCCGCTTATGTATGGTGAAAATGCGGAAATGCTGACAAGTCCGTTATCGTTTATGCCTTCGACTCTTGATGCACCTGTGCTGCCCATGGCTCTGTCGAAAATATCCGCTGTTTCATCATCGTCCAGCTTGCCTTTCACGAATCCTGTGACAGTTATGTTTATTTCATGGTCGATACTGTATTTGTCCAGCACTTCTGTGACAGCCTCATAGCACTTTTGCAGTTCAGGTTCACTGGAAATGTCATAAAGGCTGATGAGCAGCGTATTTCCGGTCTCCGGCCCCTTCTGGTCAAGCACTGTCATATGTATTTTCTTATTTTCATCTATTATGTAATTTACTTCGTGTCCAATGGCAAAATCAGTATCTATCGGGCAGAAAACAGGCACAGCTCCGCCGGTCCCGGATCCGATGCCTGAAACGATCTCAACCAGAAGGCTGAGGGACATTTCTTCATTGAAGCCGGGATTTTCGGATCTGCCCCTGATGTATATCTCTGAAGCCGTGGCTTCGGCACCGGTCATTTCAAAAGCTTTCATGACGGTTTCTGCCGCTGAGCGAACATCCCGGCTGCCTGCATGCATTAAAACGTAAAAAATGGAGATAAATAAAACAAAAGTGAAAATGCAGATAAACGATCGTTTCATGGTACGCCCCCTTTATCGGACATTTGCCATGCCCGGCCGGATAACGGGTCAATGCCGCAAAACCAGCTTGACATAATCATTGCGGTTCGGTTCCACTAGAATTATTGCCTCATCTGATAGGGCGTATACATGAAAAAATTCTATGCCCGACGTCATTGCTGGATGGTGATCATAATTCTTCAAATTTAATAAAGTCAGGATATGAGCACTTTGAGATGCAAAATGCGAGGCGGCAAAAGTGTGATGCCGCCTCGCGATGCTTTGATATGGCTTTCCAATATGCTTTATGAAAAATTAAGCAGAAAAATACGTTGTTTTCCGTAATAATCATGCCTTTATCAGTTGCCTTTTTCTGTCCTGCGGCAAAACATGCAGGCATTCTTTGAGATTTCCGGCGTACAGCCTTACAGTTCACCCGCGTAGCGCAGCAGTTTCTCCAGCAGCACCATCGCTTCTGCCCGCGTGACGATATCCTTCGGGCCGAGCGTGTCTGAAAACCTGCTGGTTATCACGCCGGTACGGTATGCATACCTTATACGCGGCAGCAGCGCCGGGCTTGCCTGCCCAATGTCCTTATATACCGACAGGTCTGTCTGGTCATTCCCGATCCTGTCCCCGGTTTTTATCTCGCATACCCTTGCCGCCATCGATATGAGCTGTTCTCTCGTACATTTCTCATCGGCCCTGCCTGTGTCCGCCGCATTTATTATACCTGCCCTTGCGGCCAGGGTCATATAGTTGACGCCGTAGTCGGTATCCATGATGTCCAGCATGAACTTGACCGCCGCACCGACAGTAAGGTCTTTTTCAGGCTCGAACTTCTTCCCTGTCACTGATTTGAGTTCATGGACCGATGCGACATTGGCTATGGAACGTCTTGCATAGCTCCTTGATATGTCGGTATAGAAGTCCGATCCCTGGTCGGCTATCGCCATCCTGCCGGGGACCGGCACTTCAAATGCCAATGTACCGATACCGGCGTCATAATTATAGTTTCTTTGCAGCGATACCTTTTTCCAGGAGCTCTCACCCGACGGCAGATAGTAGCCATACGTGGTGCCAGGTATGTACCATCCATCGGAAGTATATTCATATTCCACCTTCAGCGGTTTGCCGAAGCTGCTGATCTTTTTCGGCAAACCGTCGGACAGGCTCACGGCGATGTCCGATATAGGGGTTTTGAATGTCATGTTGCCGGTATCGCCTGCAGCAGCAGCCTGCAGGACGATATCTATAACGAAATCGGATTCGGAAGTTGCCGAACCATATATGCCGTTTTTGTCAGCCATGACTCCTGGGCGGATAATAATGGTATTGCTGACAGTCCTGAGCATCAGGTTTTCGCCAAGTGTGCCCAATGCCTTGAACACCTTTTGCGAGATTATCAGCGAAATCGTTTTTGTCCCCTGGGGCATGGTTTTCAGGTCGATGACATAATCGAGGACGTTATCGGTTTTTACATACTGTATGAAGCGGTCAGCGTTGACTCCCGTGATCCGGACCTTCCATATGCCGTTTACCGCATAGCTGTCCTTTATGATGAAATCGCCGATTATCACATAGTCGGGGTCTTCACTGGAATCGTAATCATCAGTCGACCGGAGCGTCCGGACCACGACGCTTTGAGTAGGCGCCGATTCCAGCTGTTTTGCGGGATCATATGCATACAGTCTTGCATAATACCTGAAGTTGGATCTCAGGCCGGTGACAGTGAACTCGGACGCATTGGTGATATGATACCTTGTGCTGCCTGCATAATCGATACCGTCATCTATTTCGAGTATGTATTCCATTCCCTCCACAGCCAGCCATTCATATGTTATGCTGTCTTTGGTCCTGTCCTTTACGCCGAATCCCAGAGGCGTATCCGGAGGTATCTCCTTTTGCGTTTTCACGATATAGGAGTCGCTGAAATCAGACTGTTTTTTCTCGCCTGCGGCGCTGGCCGCTTCCGCCTGTATCCAGAAATAATAGACCGTATCCGGCTTAAGGCCGTTTACCCTGTAATATGTGGTATATTCCAGATCCTGCGGCGTTATCGTGATCCTGCCGACGGCTTTGGACATGTCGTCGGCTGTCCCGTACACCAGGTAATAAATGTACTGGCTGTTGAAGTTCCAGCCAAGATCTATGAATGTGTCGCCGGCATAATGATAATTGAACACAGGTACAGTCGGTTTCTCTGCCTCGACCGGCAGTTCGGGCATCGTCGTCACCAGGATGGGATCCGACGGGCCTGACATCAGGTTTACACTGCGGCGGACAGCCCGCACCCATATTACATAGGTCTTGTTCGGTTCGAGGTCATACAGCGTGATGTCCACATTGTGCCTGAGGTTATCCCTGACGTTGTCTTCAGCATTGATATCCTCGTCGGGATCGTTTGCCGTCACCGTGTGCCCGATCACCTTGTCAGCCGGTATATTTTCAAGGTCATTGTAATCCATTCCCGGGACATATTCGATAACACCGACGTCAATGGTCACTCCCTCGTCATATTCCACTTTTCTGAATCTAAGCGGGTTGACTGAACTATCGCCGGCTTCCAGCTTGTCAGCCAGGTCATCGATGGGCGGCTGGAGCATCAGGCCTATCTCGTCCAACTGAGAAGGCGTCCTGAAATACCAGGAGTATTTGCCGGCTTCGGCGTCCGGTGTCTTTTTGTTCGTGTACTCCTCATACCATTTGTTCTTCAGCGTTATGACAACCGTCGTGCTGGTGACCATTTCCTTGCCCTGTTTGTCCTTTTTCAGCTTAAGGGGAGGCGTTCCGGGCACGACAGGCTGGTCGGTGGGACCCAGGGCCGGCGTTATGAACATCTTCAACGCCGGATCAGACTCAAGTGTCACGTTCTGCAGCATGCTGTCCACATATTCGATGTAGTTCTTTTTTGCTACGATCTTCAGATAATACGTGGTGTTCGGGACCAGGTCCCTGATCGTATATTTATAGCCAAGCAGTATGTTGCCGCTCATAACATAGTTGCCCTGGTTCATTTTCAGGTCAGATGCTATTTTGCTGCCGGCCGGCGGATTATTTATAAGATTCGGGTCGGTTACGAGCCAGATATCATACATGACATCGCTGTCGACCTCCCCGTTCCCCTTGCGCGGGACTCTCCACAGGATAGTCGCGTCGGTGGCGTTTATCTCCTGCCTTACCGTCATGGCAGCGTCGGACAGTTCGGTGACTAGTTCCGGTACGGCCGGTTTCGCAGCGACTTCCGACTCCTTGATATATATCTTCGAAGAAGTGATCGGTATGCCCGGATAAAGATCCTGGCCATTCCTCGTAACTATTGCCTTTATGATGTAATAGTAGTTTTCTTCGCCCGGTGCTACCGTCAGGAAGAACGTAGTGTCATTCTTTGCCGCTATATACTGCTCTATGCTGCCGGCGGTCCCGGTGCCCCTGTATATATGGTACGTGATTTTTATATCGCTGCCGCTCAGGCCCGTGACCACGGGGCTCCATTCCAGTTTCCATATGGTGTTGCCTGTGGCCGGATCCACCGACACCCTGGTCGTTTTGGCAAGTATGAAGCTGCTGACAGCTACGACCTTGCTGGAAGGCGACCGTTTGAGTTCCGTTTCTGTTGTATTCGGCTCAATTTTTATGTAATATACTCTTCCCGGATCCCTTACGGTATGTATGTACTCGAGCTTGCCGGTCGATTCGTTGACTCTCACCGGCCCGTTCTGGCCTATCTGCTCCTGCCCGATATATATGGGAGGAGTATTTGTAAATTGGCTGTTTTCAGAAACGTAGAGTTTGTAATCCATTCTTTTGCCTGCGTTCCACACGTCATCCCACACTATTCTTATCTGGTTCGGGCCGTAGGAATAGGCTTCTATCTCTATATCCGTAAGGAACTTTACTGTATTGGACGGTGTCGATTCAGGGCTGGTATAAGTGCCCGCCTCGGCAGTAGTATAAGTGTAGTAGGCCCTGGAATAAGCATAGTAAACAGTACCTGAATTCAGTTCTCTAAGGCGTATCTTGTTGTCTGCGGAAGTATCCGCAGGCACATCCGCTTCCTTCAGGATAGTAGGCTTTGCCGGCTTGTACGGCTTGGTTACTTCCTGCAGATAGTAGTTCAGGTATATGCTCGGGGTAGCCGGAGTATTCAGGGGACGCGCGATTTTGTCACTCTTCAGGTCGACATAATATTTGTCGTATTCGTTATAGCCTATGGCAGGCTGAACATTCGGCGCCTGGTCGTAAATGGCTTCGACCCTGAGCTTTTCGGGCGCAGGCTGAGGCGGATTGTCTGCCGCAGCTGCCGGAACTGCAATGATGAACTGCGCGGCCAGCAGCAAAAAGGCCAGTATGCCTGCTGCACTCCTGTGCGGTCTCCTGTATATCCCGTTGTTTATTCTGCTGTTTTCTCTTAAGTTTTGCTTCATTGGCATATCACCTCTTGCTCGATACATCGGCTGCCGACCACCCAGTTTACAGTTCGCCGGTCAGTTCCAGCAGCCTTGCGAATGCGGCCACAGCCTCGGCACGGGTCATGGTGCCCCTGGGCCGGAACCTTCCTGAGGCGTCAAGCTGCATTACATTGATGTCGACGACTATCAGAACGGACATATAGTATTGATCATCTATATCCTTTTCATCGGTTATTGCTATTGTCGAGCGGGGCCTGAGGCTGCGGGGATCAGTCCCTTTCCTGGCGGCAAGCAGCCTTGCAAGTACGGCCGCAGTCTGCTGCCTGCTCGCATCCTTCGCAAGCGAATTTGGATGCAGCAGATCGTCAAGTCCAAGTTCCGTCAACCGGGTCTTTATATTAAGTCCCGTATTCGCCGGGGCCTTTCCTGTCGTCAGTTCATACAGCAGCACTATTTCCCTGCAGGTCACATTTACTTCAGGCATGAAGTTGGTCCTTGCTCCCTGGAAAACACTCTCGAGATCATACTTGGAAGCCATCTTTACTATGTAATCCCTGGCCCAGTGTCCTTCCGGGATGCCTCCGAAGCTCCTGTCAGGCACGAGGATCACGAATGTGCCCGGCTTCAGAAGTTCGAGAGCAACGATCGAACCTGCTTCACTGATCGTAGCCTTCCGCCAGCTGTCCATGCCGTTATATTTCACATATGCCGACTTCAGTTCGCCTGATTCGCCGGTCTTCAGCCTTACGGAAACCGGGGAATCGAAGGCATTGATTTCCCTGACGGTGTTCGTGAGTTTTATCGCTTTGATAGTATTGTCGATGTATACGGACAGCTCTTTCTCTATCAGGTTCACCAGGTTGCCGGTATACTGGTCGATCAGCGAAGCAGATCCTGCGCCGCTTCCAACATATGTATTCAGAAGCATGCTGAGTTTTTCGCCGACCAGTCCGGTGTCTTTATTGTAAAGCCTGTCATGGAACAATGAAGCCATATCCTCATATGCTATTGAGAATCCCATCGCCTGGATCCCGAGCCCGTTTACGGCGGACACGGGGATCATGCCGGACGGAAGGGTCTTGTCCGTACGGTTTTCACGCCTGAGATCGAGCTTGATGTAAAGCTCTTTCACTTCCTGCCTTTCCCTGATGCCCTTTACGGTCTCATTGAACACGGCGTCCAGCGTATAAGGCCTCAATACGACTTCAGTGCCGTCCGACCTGATTATGAGGCTCTTTTTAATTGATTTCATAACATTCAGCAGCGAAACAGGTATGTATATCTCGTCCCTCTCGATGTTGGCAGAAATTTCTGAAATGTCTATCATGAAGGAGTCGCCCGGGGAGTTCCTCATGGCGTCGGCTACCCTGTCGCCCTTGAGCATTATACTCGTGATATTATTGGTCCCAATGGCGATCCTCCAGAAATACCCTCTTTCAAGCTGGTCCATCTTTTCAAGGAATTCGGCGCGCTGCTGCTCTTCCCGGTCCGTATTGTCATAGTCCTCCTGGCTGAATTCGGTCCTTATGCTTACGGGGCCTATATATTTCGAATATGAGATTATATCCGTGTAGACAGGATCCCTCTTCTTCGACCTGACTTTTATATAATACCGCGTATTGGATTTGAGCGGCTGTTTCGTCACTATGCCTCCAGGCAGCGTCACATCCATGCTTTTGATCCTGGCATGGTAATACAGCCTGTCATTGCCTACGGTCCTTGCTGTCTCTTCGGTATAGTAGGGCAGTACGGAACCGTTTTTGTCTATGTACCATTCAAGATCCGCAGCGGTGAGGACAGTGTACTCGGATCCGCCTTCCTCCATTATGGCGATCTCATAGCTTGCGTAGTCATCAAGAAGCTTGCCCATCCATTTTATTTCAAGTTCATGATAGCTGTCCCTTGTCGTGAAGTCCGTTTTTTCATAGACGGTAGTGCCGGAACCCCTCGTTACCTTCACGCTGTATGATGATCCATGTTTCAGGCCCGTAATTCTGCCGTAATAGGTTTTTCTGTCCGGATCCCTGATGATCGTCGCCTGCGCTTTTGACATCGGCTTGTACGCAGCATCCCCGGGTCCTTTCAGCCAGATGGTGTAATCTTCGGCAGAAGCTGCCGGAGAGGAGTCTGTCCAGAAAAAGCCGATCTCAGCTCCCGGAACGGCTTCCAGCATACTCGGAGCCTCTATGAACGATGTCGTGACCGGAACAGAGACCCAAACGCTGTGAGACGGCGGTGTGACAGGTTTTCTGTCGGCTCCCACCTTGATAGCCTTGATGCTGAAGTAATAAAGCCTGTTTGGGAACATGCCGCGGTCCACTGTGAATCTGCAGATACCGGTGCTGCTGTCATATGTAAATTTACCGGGAAAGTTCTGCTGCGGATCGCCCTCAGGATCGATGAAAACTCCGCCGCTTTGCAGGGGATCATAATCGTCAAGGAAGCTCAAATATTCCGGGTCATTCTCATATTCCGACTGCTCGGCCATGGGGTGCACCCTACCGGTAGTCCTGATTATCTGGTATATCACGTCTTTTTCCCTGTGGGTCCACGAAAACGTAACGCTGCTGTCGGACAGCAACTGCTCTCCCTCTGCATCCACCGCGATGGAGAAATCCGTCGGAGCCAATGGCCTGCGCTGGGTGTCATCGGGAGGAGTGACATCGAGTATCGTGGTCGTCACCGGAAGCAACGACGAGAACATCGAAGTCTTTTCCAGTATTATATCTTCAGGATCCTGTTTGTTCCTGATCACAAGCCTGGTCCTGATGAGGAAATAGTATGTCGTATTTGGAAGCAGGTTCTTTCCGAATTTTATGCCGGGATCCTCTGTCGCGTCATTGGGCAGCACGGCTTTCAGCTTGTTGTAACCATCATCGGTGAACTGCCAGATCCTGGCTGTTACGACAGAACTTCTCGGGTCGTCGGCGCCGGTGAACAACACGTCCCCCTGCAGTTCCTGGGTCGTTCCCACAGGTATGAAACTCAGCTGGTTCGTGCCGGTATTCATGAAAATATCGTAATAGATATCATACTGGTACTTTGACTCATCATATTCACTGGTGTAGTTCCGCCAGTCAAGATCCAACACTTTGCTGAAACTGAGATCTATATAATTCAGGACCTTTCCCCCGGAAGTGAGCTTGCCGTTGCCGCCAAGGCTGAAATGCGGCGGCAGCGGTACATCGGTCTCGAAACCTGCCAGCGTGGTGAAGCTTACCACCACGGACAGGTCGGACATTTTGTCACGGTCGCTCGTTCCGGCATCCGTCGCTTTAGTGGAATACATTTGGATGTAGTAAACCGTGTTGGGGATGAGGAATGTCGGATAGCCTTCATCATCGGTC
>Ga0116166_1001792_pt1 | contig 18839 bp, 21 predicted proteins | sample AD_JPNMR2_MetaG_FD_89884 | JGI IMG/M metagenome (GOLD analysis project Ga0116166, IMG submission 89884) | Active sludge microbial communities of municipal wastewater-treating anaerobic digesters from Japan - AD_JPNMR2_MetaG | ecosystem: Engineered > Bioreactor > Anaerobic > Digestate | place...
TGATTTAAGTTCTGCTGTACTCAAAAATGCACTGAGATCGTTTTATGAATACTATTATTCTGAAGTTGTTAGCGAAGGAACTGACATGTGCGAAGTTAGAAGCGTAAGTGGATTATCTAGTGCTTCAGAAATAGATTCTGTATTAGGTTTTGGATCTTTAGATTTAGCCGACGATACAAACTATTTCACAAGAAATTCGGATGGAACGGGTGAATATACAGGATTATTTGCTATTTTTGGTGTTGGAAGAGGAGAATGGTATAACAATTTCAGAATTAAAATTTCACCTCATACAATACCAATGAAGGCTTTGGAAGGAGTTTATATATTAGAAATAGAACAAAAACAAAAAGCTCAAGATTATGATCCTGTTACTAAGAGTTGGATTGATGTTTATGAAGTTGTTCAAACTTATGAAGTATCGTTTAATCCAAATAGAGTAGATGAATCAGGTGATTCGATGTTTTTAGTAGATGTGATTAACAGATATTTCAGATATTTGAAAGCTGATGTTAAAGGTGAAGGTGATACTGAAGAAGGTATAAAAGAATTGCTAGCCCAATTAGATACGGCTATAGTTAATGCTAAACTTAGGTTTTCAATAACTGATGTTTATGTTGAAGAAACAGATACAAGTTATTCTTTTGATTTCTCTGATGTTTTTGATTTGTGGACAAGAGATGCATTTGTAGGGTTTGAACAACTTAGAGGCGGTTCTGATGGTGACATTAAAAATGCAGATGTTGCTAAAGCTTTACTAGCCAGAGCTTATTCTGGAACTTTAAAGAAAGCTTTTAAAGAAACAGGTGATCCTGCATGGACTAATCCAACTTATGTAGATGAAGTTCTTGATACAGATAATATGTATTTCAATTTGGTTTTTGATGCTGGATATCCAAAAGAAGTCAAAGATGCTATAGTATCTTTGTGTTCAAATATTCGTAGAGACTGTTTGGCTATTTTGGATAACGGAGATAATAGGACTACAGCCGAAGCTCTTGATACAAGGTTGAATAAACATACCTACAATACTTTCTATGCAGCTTTATATGAATGTTATACTAAGATTTATGATATGTATACAGGAAAGGATATTTGGGTTACGCCTGTGTATCATATGGCTAATATTATACCATATACAGAAAATGTTTCTGAATTATGGTATGCACCAGCCGGATTCAACAGAGCAACAATAGATACTATTAAGTCTATGAGATTCAGTCCAAGACAAGGCGAAAGAGATCAATTTTATCTCAATCAGATTAACCCAATTGTTAAGTTTAATGTTGGATTTACTGTTTGGGGACAATTAACCACTCAAAAGAGACCAACTGCTTTGCAAAACATAAATATTGTCAGATTGCTGTTGTATATTAAAAGAGCATTAGAACAATTCTGTAAGTTCTATATTTTCGAATTAAATGACGAAACAACTTGGAATGCTGTTAAATCAAATATAGACCTATTTCTTAGTGAGATTAAGAATAAGAGAGGATTGTATGATTATAGTGTAGAAGTTGGTGCTACAGAATATGAGATAAAGAAAAAAGTTATGCATGTGAATGTTACACTAAATCCTACTAGAGTTGTTGAACAAATCCATTTGAATTTCTTTATAGTGTAGTCTCCTTAATTATAGGGTGTTGGCCCGAAGATATATACTTGAATATCTTCGGGCCTATTTTTTACGTCTGGACAAAAACAAAAAGAGGTTGTTTTTAATATGACAAATCAGGAAAAAAAGCCACAATATAATATTGAAATGAAAATTGGAAACGAGGATATGTCTCCTCGAGTTAAGAGTGTAATTATAAGTAACAGCATAAGATCAAACTGTCAAAATTTCATTATTGAATTTGAAGCCAGCGAACAGGAGTTGCTTCAAAAGAACATAAGTGGACAAGATACAGTTAAACTTAGAATAGAAAGACTACCAATGGGTGGAGATGCAGATGAACAACATGATTTTAACTTAACTATCCTGAAAATGGATAACGATTCAAAACCATATGGTCAAAATGAAGTACAACCACCCAACAAAGGAAAAGTAACTATTGTTTGTGCGGTGAAGGAAGCTTGGGAGTGTTTAACAACACCAGTTAACTACTTTTCTAAGAATACAAAAAAAGAAACACCATTTGAAGTTGCTAAAAATATAGCAGATAAATTTCTCAAAAAATGTAAAAATGAAATAGACAGAAAAGGTTCAAATAACTTTAAACCAGAACAAATTGTAATTCCACCGATGAATTTTTCTAAGTCTCTTGATTATTTAGATAAGAAATATGGTATTTATCAGGGTGTTACTTATTATACGTCTTATACTGAAGATAATGAAGTTAAGTTTAATATGTTTGATTTGGGACAAAAGATTAAAGATCCACCCATCTTTTTACTCTTAGTTATTCCTCCGGGTACTCCGGTTCCAAAAGAAGCATATTCTGTAGCTGGAATATTAGATACGTTTTATTATACTTTTTCTCCTTCAGTTAAGAAAATCTCTGGTAATGTTTCATCTGCTTATACTGGTTCATCTTCTGTTTTTATAAGTAAAGATCCAGATAAACTATTTGAGAAAGTTGAAATGAAATCTGAAGATGTATTTAAGAAAGTTTTACCTAAATCAAAAGGAAAATTATTAGTTGATGAATCGTCTAAAAAAACAAAAACTTTTAATAGTACTGATTTTTCTGCTACATCAGATAATACTTCTGCAATTACATCATCGATGGCAAAAAAAATGTTTGAACAGTTTGGTAACAATTATAAATTGGAGGGCGTTATTAAGTTTAAGAATTTGAAAAAAGTTGGATTACCAATACAACTCATTGAGTTATCAGATGAAGGAAAAGCAATATCTGGATCTTATTTGATAAAGAATTCAATTATCTCTCTTAAGAGAAACTCATCTCATTTTGTAGGTACAGCTACAATAGGTTTAATTAGATCTAATTTACCAGATCAAAATGAATAGTTATAGGAGATATTATTTGTAATCTATATATTCAATTAGACTATTCTTTATGTTAGATGCAAATTCATATAGTATATACTATATTATAATTTTTAGTCTTTATTTGATGGACTTTATTTAAGAGTAAGAATAAGTTTAGTAACTTGTTTAAGTCATTAAATAAAGGAGTATTGAAAATGAAAAATACATATAGTTCTGCTTTTGTAAATCGTTTTACCAGAAAATGGGGTACACAAAAATATTCTGTTGATCCCTATATTACTGGTTATCATTTTATGAAATGGGTTAAATTACCTAATTCTTTAATAACATATGCTTCTCAAATTGATGATGGAAAAGGAGGGTTACCACGTACATCAACTGTAGCAGATGTTCTATCATCTTTGTGTCTACAAGTAACAATACCAACAGGTACAGTTAACAGAGCTGAGTTTTATGGACTTGGAAATATTCGTTCTGCTGTTCCTTCTAATGTTGATTGGGATAATACTGTAACTATAAGATTTTTAGAATTGTCTGGATTACCAATTTATAAGATTATTTCTGGGTGGGTTAGATTAATTAGAGATTATAGAGTTGGTGTTTCTCCTTTAAAGAACGATGGTTATGGTAAAAAGAATTACGCTGCAACAGCATATTATTGGACAACATCACCTGATGGTCAAACAGTAGAGTTTGCAGCTTGTTTAGCAGGATTGTTTCCTTTAAAGGATCCAATTGATTCTTTTGGACATGATATCACAGCATATGATAAATTGGAAATTGATATTGACTTTAATGTAGATTATATCTATAGAGATACATGGGTTTATAATCAAGTTAAGAATTATTCAACATTTACTAATCATAGTAGTTTCGATTATTCTGGAGATATATCATAAAGTTGTCATTGAATCAATATCCGTAAATCGCGTATATAGAAGCCTGAAGATATTTCGATGTTTAGAAGAGTTTTCTTCAGGCTTCTTTTTTTTGTTTTTAAGAACTAATCTATTTTATATGTACTACTTGATTCAAATAAAACTACTGTTAGCGATGTGTCAAGATAGTAATCAGAATCTCTAGGTATATTTTCAAATCTAATTGATGTAGTAAATTTAATACATTCAACCAATTTATCTTGTTCAGAACTTTTTATTTCAACAGAAAAGCCAGGTTCAAACATAATAGTTCCATTGTTAAATAGAAAAACAGGTTTAGTTATATTTTTCCCTACATAATTTGAAAAGAAAATTTTTGTAGCAGTTGTTTTATCTTGATCAAAATTCAATTTTAGAACTATATTTTCAACTTTGAAATATTTCAGAATATCAAAGCCTTTCATAAAATTCAATTTTTTATCTTCAACAAAATTTTTAAAATCTTCATTTGCTTTTAACAAATGCAGTTTGATTTTTTCAAATACAAATGATCTTATCCTTTTTAATATAAGATCGATATTCATATTTTCTATGTATTTTAGGAACATTTCTTTAATGATTTTACCTTTAATAATTGTTTCTGAATCTATGTTTATTATATCTTTTGTTTTGGCTACTAAATCTACATCTATATTTGTTTTGTATTCAGCTCTGTATAATTTTTTATCTGGTGGTATGTCATCAAAAAAACCAACAGTATATATACTAAGAGAGTTAAATTTACTGTTTCTAATGTTAGCTACAACCGATAAGTATGGTAAGTAAACGATTACACCATCTTTTGTAGTAAAATGTTCATAACTTTCTAAAGAGTATTTGTTAGATTTATCAATACTAGTAAACACAAATCTGTATTGTTTTTGACCATTTATATCGTATTGTATACTGTCATTTACACAATATCTTAATTTCTTAATGTCTTTCGATAAATTATAGTATTTTAACAGTGGAAACTTCAATAACCAAGGATAGTTAATTGCATCTTGTTTTGCCTGTATTATAACATCATTTAGATGCTTTTTATAGTTTAATGTAGTTAGGGCTCTACTTTGTCTAAGCATATATTCTAAATCATACGGAACATCATCTGGTAATAACATCTCATATGATATAGAATCAGAAATCAGATATTTCAAATTTCAAACCTTTCTAGTAATGTAGTTTTGATTTCTGAATCATAAAGATTTAATTTGCTTTTTAGCAAACTAAAGACTACCCAAGGATCTGTTTTTCCACAAGTGAAAATATCAATTGCAAGTAATCCTTTATCAGCATAGCTGTGCATAGAACAATGACTTTCATCAAGCATCACTACACATGTAAAACCGGGTGGTGAATCATGTCCTAATCTATATCTGTTTGCATTTATAACAGTTGAACCTGCTTCTTCTGCGGCTTCTTTTAGTGCATTCAAAGCTTTTTTGTCATCAAGACAAACATTATAGTTGACATTTTTACAATCAATTATTAAATGACGACCATAACATTTGCTCATTTCAAGTGAATTTCCTTTCTATAGTGTGAATTTAATTATGTAATAAACAATTTTTAGAAGAAATTCGATAATATCGATTACTAGATTAAAAGTAAAATCTAACATAGAATTATTCTCCTTTACTTTTTGTGTTTTGTTGAATTTCATGTAAACATGCTTACTTTTTTTCTCTTAAAACGTTTTTTTGTCCTAAAGGACAAAAAAACATGTATTTTCTCTGAATAGAAAGGAAACACCATGAATACTAATAACTACTATGATATCTTAATGCGTGAAATACTAAAAGAACAAAAGAAAATGTTAAATGAGGCTTCCTGGAGTACATGGGGTGCAGTTGGTGCTACAGGATTAGGCGTTGGTGGATATGCTTTATATAGAGCTATAAGGCGTTGGAATGAAGTCAAGAGCAGATTAGAGGAAGAAAGATCAAAATGCGCAACAGAAGAATGCAAGAAGAGAGTCGATGAAAAGTTAAGGAAAGAGAAAGCGAAAATATTTGGTGTGGGTGTTGTTAAAGCAGTTGCTGGAACAGCTATTGGTGGTGCAACAGGTTTATTGGGAGCTAAAATTGTAGCTCAACCTGTTGTTGGTGCTGCAGTTGGTGAAATCAAAAGAATTGGAGGTACAGTTTTGAATTATCTTTTTGGTGCTCTTGGTGCATTACAACGAATAATGTTTGCTACTAGTATGTTTTCAAGTACGATTATGCAACTTAAAAGTCAACTCGGTAGTTTAAATAATCAAGTAGATCAAAGTCAAGTTATACCTGAAGATAATAAAAAGGAGATAAAAGATAAATTAATAAAAGTTAATCAAAGATTAAATGATATACTTTCAGATTTAACTACAAAAGTTAAAGAACTAAAGAACTTAGAAAGACAGCTTAAAAATAAAGATGTTGCTAATGATAATGAAAAACTTAAAGCATTGTTAGAAGATAAGAGTAAGTTAGAAACAGAAATAAAAACGCTGACTGAAGATTTTGAAAAAGTTTTAGCAGAAGTAAAAGATATTGCAGAAAAAAACAACTTGAAATTTGAACAACCAGAATTACCAGAAGAATTGAAAAAGGTTCTTAATGAAGATTCGAATCCATTTGAATTGTCAACTATAACTAATGTATCTAATGCAGAAAATAAGAAAAACTTTAGAACAAGAGTTTCGATTTTAATATTTGATAAGAATCTTAGATTGTTAGTAGGTGTTGACCCTTTTACAAAAATAGAAGACAAGAAGTTTATTATTCCTGGTGGAACAAACGAGGAAGGAGAAAGTCTTGAAAAAACTGCAATTAGAGAAGCATCAGAAGAAGTTGGTGTAAAAATTAAAAATGTAAAAATACTTAAGAAATTTACAAAAAATGTTAGTTATAAACATGTTGTACATAAAAGAAGTTATGATGGTGTAATCAACTATATAGCAGTTGCATCTTTTGATGTTTTTTTGAAAAATGATGCAGAATATGATAGACTGTTTTTATCATTGAGAGATGTTGTTGATCTTTTAGAAAAGAAAAGATCTGAAATCAAACCTCCATTTTTATGGCTAATACCCATTATTAATACTGAATTAAAAATCTTGAAAAAATTTAGAGATTACAAAGAAAGACAAAAAAAGAGTATTGTTAACAGAAAAACAGCAGATAAAACAAAGAAATACATAGATGAACAGGGATTTTTATTTCAATATCCTATTAGAATCAAGTATTTAAAAGATTCTGTTGTAGATTCACATTTAGTTGAAAAGAAGATTGAATGGATTAAAACTTACTATAAGAATCTTTTTGATATTATTTATCATGATTTAAAAACGAAATTTAGTAAGAAAATAACTTTTGAAAGAGATGAAATTTCTAATTACTTATCTCCAATTAAATTAGTTTTTCCAAATGATGATGCATCTAATTTTATTTTAACATTTCATGTTAATGGTAGTGATCTTGATGGTAAATCGATATATGTTACTATTGATGACGATTGTGTAGAAGAAACTTATGTCGTATAAAAGGAAAAACTAAAATGGTGTATGCTATTGTTTTGTTTTATACTTCAAAAAACTCTAGTACACCAGATTACCTTAATCTAATCGTTTTTAATGATGAAATAGAACTTGAAAAAACGGTTTTGGAAGATTTTTGGAATAAAAAAACTTTTCCATCTGATACATATTATCTGAAGGTTCAAATTTGGTCTTTTTCTCCAACAGATAAATGTAGTTTACTGCTTTGCGAAAAGGAGTTTATCAATGGTATTGACGTCGCAACTAAAAAGAATGACTTTGAAGAAGAACGAGGTGTTATTTTAAGTTTCGAAGAATGTAAAAAGATTATTCAAGAAGATAAAAACAATAGATATACTTTATAGGAGTTTTACTTTAATGTATATTATTGAAAAGTGGAATACTAAAGATATAGAAACAGATAAACAATATGATAGTAAGGTTCTCAGAAATTTACTAAATAAAAAATTTGATGACGATAATGAAAAAACTAAAATTAAACGTTCTATTTTTCATAAACTTTTTTCGAATAAACAAGATGATTTAAATACTTTGGGTAAGAAGGTTAGATTTATTATCACTAAAAATTTAAAAGAAAATTTGAAAGCATTATTAGTTTATGATAAATCACATAAAATTTATTTTGCTCCAAAAATAACTTTGGAAACGAGTTTTGAATGTAGTTCACAAGACGAATTAATAACAAAAATGATCTCGTTCAGTTTTAAATACTATGAATACATATATGATATAAATTTTATAGGCTGTTGTTTAAATCCAATTCTTTCAATTGATGGAGTTTATAATTTTGTTTTGACTGAAAATGAATGGGGAGGTAGTCCAGTTAAGCCAAGACCACCAGCATATCCTTATTTAGATCATTTAATTTGGTGGGAACCATATGAAGCTATACATAATATTGATTATGCAAAGACATTTACACTTGGGGACGAAACGTTAAATGTAATAAAAGTAGTTTTGAAAAGTCTTCATGGCAACATAAAAAAGGAAGAATAAATTATGAAAAGAATAAGAAAAACACTTAAAGGAACAAGCAACAAAAATTCAACAGTTCCCAAACGAGTTAAAGTTGGTCCATATAAATATGTTATCAAAGAAGTTCCTAATTTAACTCTAGAGAATGAACCTGTTTTTGGATATATAGATTTAGCAAATCAAGTAATTAAGATAGAACAGAAGTTAAAATTGCAAGCCAAAAAGGTGACTCTATTGCATGAATTGTGCCATGGTATACTTTTTAATGCTGGTATTATAAAGTTAACACCTGAATTACATAAAGTTGTAGATAGTATAAGTTGTGGTTTAGTTGAAATTATAGATAACAATAAAACTGTTGCGAAGTTATTAGAGGAAAAGGAGAGAACATCATGAAAAATATTACTTTGTATAATTCAATTAAAGAAGTTTTATTAGAATCTGCAAATAAGAAAAAGAAAGATTGGATTGGCAAAGCTATCAAAAAACCTGGAACATTAAGAGAATTAGCAAGAGTAGAAGGTGCTATTAAAGATGATGGAAGCATTGATATTAATTGGTTGAAAAAGAAAGCAAAACAAAAAAACAAAACAGGATATAGAGCAAGATTAGCGTTGACCTTAAGAAAAATTAAAAAGAAATAAGGACATATTATTAGTTTAACACTAAAATCTTAAGTAAAAAGGAGTAAAGTAAATGAAGAAAGCAGACAAAAAAACAAAACCAGCAAAGAAAGCAAAAAAAGGCAAGAAGTAAAAAGTTTAATCTTTGGGGATTCATAAAATGATGAATCCCCTCTTTTTCTTTTTGTAAACTTGGAAAAATTCATATGAAATCTGATTTATTTGTTGCTTTAAAGGAAACTTTATTAGAAAATATTTTAACAAAGGAGAACTCCGCGTCATCTTTAACTGTTTATGAAAATCCAACTGTAAAACTCAACAGAGAAACAGAAAAAGTTGAAATTAAGAAGGAAGAAATAAATGGTAAAACAGTTAAAGATGAAAGATCTGCTAGTTTTGAAATAGAAGATAATTCAGAAGATGAAAAAGAGTTGGAAATAAAATCAAAAAGTAAACTTAAAAGTTTAGTGTTAACTGTCTCAAGAAAGCTGATTAGATATAAACCCGGATTAACTATTTCCGTTGATTATCCAGATCAAAAATACACCTATAAATTAAGAAGAAAAATAGGACATTGGCCAGAATACCCAATGTTTCAACCAGATTTGTCACCAGAAGAAATATTATGTTTAGGTGTGTTCGAAGGACAAATATTCAAAGATTCTTATGTTGAGTTTCCAAGAGAGTGGTTTCTCGAAGCTATAGAACTAGACAAGATTTCAGTTAGATATCCACTCAAAAGATATAATAGATATAATGTTTATGCTTTAGATTATATAGTAAACTTTAGGGAGGAGAATGATGATAAAGATGATAGTGAATTGAGGGTTCACGACCCTAGAGGTTTTCTTCAGTGGTATTTTCGATTTTATTTAGGTAGAAGAGTTCCGACTGTTGATAGAGCGAGAATACAAAGATGGATACAGTTTAAAAGAAGATTTCTACCTATGTTGAAGAACTGTAAAAAAGGTGATTTAAATTGTAAACCAAGATTAAAACAATCAATTTTGTGTTGGGCAATAGATCCTGAAAAGTAATTTAATTAGAATTATAAATCGAAAGAGAGAGAAAAAAATGAACAAGAAACAAACATTGTATGAATCAATTAGAGACACAATTGTTAAAAACTTACTAGAAGGTGATTCTGTATTAACTAGATCTACTACTGGTTTTGAACAATCGAGAACTGTAATGCAACATGCAGTTCAATTGATTAGACAAGGCTATGATTTAGTTACAGTGTAAGAGATTTTACGTAAAACTTACTATCCTGGTTTACCGTATTCGCTTATACATGATATTGTTATGACTGCAGTTCAAGCAGCTCAAGTACAGGGTCCTATTAAAACAGAAAAGCCATCTTATTTAGATACAGTTAAGGGTATGCTAACTGGTTTTGCAGCGAAACAATCAAAATCGTATTACGACGATATTAGTAGATCTGTAAATAATATTACAAATGATTTGAAGAGTAAAAGTGATAGTTTAATTCAACGAAGTATAGAAGATGTTTCAAGAAAGAAGTTGGAAGAATTATATCGTAAATCACCTCGTACCCGCTAGTCCAGATTATTCTGCTGAATAGTTTGTGAAATCTTGATGTTCTAGAGGAAAAAATTTAGAAAGAGTCAGAAAACTAAGCACAAATTTTTTTACAAGTTGACACAATTTTTTATAGGACTAATACATATGTTTTGGAGATAAACATATGTATGAGTTCTTAGTTTTAGTTACTATTGTTAGTGCAATTCTAATATTACAGTTATTGTCTTTTTACATCTTTGTTAAACACACTATACAAAACAATAAAAATATTTCTAATAAAGACGAAATAATACAAAAACTAAAGAAGGAAAAACAGAGGTTACTAAAGAAGATCAAAGAATTAGATTTGGATACTTATGATAAAGATAGATTATTAGGTTCATTTTCAGAAGAAAAATTTAACAAAGATTTTTGGATACAAATAGAACAAATTTGCAGTTTAGTTAATGAAATAGAAGCATATATTGAGGGTCTTAGGCTCAAAGAGGGCAACTATAGTTTAACGGAAGATTTGATGTTAGTTTTAGATGAATTATCTAAAAAAATTAGACGTTTGATATAGAAAGGAGACTAAAAGAAATGGAAGATTTTGTATCGTTTAAAGGTGCTAAAATTACAGATAAGTTGGTAGAAGATCTTAGAAGAAATTTTAAATGGACAATTTTTACTATAGGCAAGGCTAAAACACATGTAACTAAATATGGTGGAGTACATTATTCTGGACAATTGACTTATTTTCCGGTTGTATCATTTGAAATAAAACGAGGTGGTTCATATCTTATGATAACATTAATGGAATACCCAAAAGGTGTTATTTTGCATATACATATTTACTATCCGGACATAAAAAAGAGAAGTGATTGGAAATCTTTAGTTGAATCTGTTTATATGGAGGTTGGAGAATACATTAAAGAGTCAATCAATTAGAATTTTGGAGTACTGCAGTTTTATGAATGATTCTTTTGAATTAGATGAGATGGCCATCAAAAAAACATTATTAACTGTTATACATATGTTATCAATATCGGAAAAAACTGAATCAGCAAAAATATTTGTTTTAGCTATTAGAAAAACAAGCGAAGTGCTAAAATTCATTACTGAAAGCGAAAAGTTTATAACAATAAATGATTTAGAATTGAATGAAAATACAACAGTTGAAAACATAATTGCCACTTTTTGGTCAACAGTATCATATGAAATTTTTTCTAAATTTATAATTGATGTTGCTGCTTCAACTGATATTTTGAAACGTTCTTTAGAAATGTTGTTGAATAGTTTTGATGTAGCTTCTTTTGATGATTTAGATGTTAACATATCATCTAATAATGAAATATCTGTTTTAGAAATGTTTGAAAAGTCTATTGAATGTTACAATAGTACTAGACAATTTGAAAAAAATGAGATAGAAATGTTTAAAGAGAAATTAATGTTTGTTTTTAACTTTAATAAGAAGATCAAATTTTTAAATGAACTTTCAGAAGAAGAAAAAGCTAATTTTTTTAAAAGAGCTAAGATTATTTCTGAGAGATTTATTAGAACTCATGAAAGTGAAATACTAGAGCTTTTTGAAAAATCTCTTGAGAAGCACTTTGATGAACAATTTCTTGAAGTTATTAATGACGTTAAAATTTCAATTTTGGTTGGACTAACTAGGTTATTTAATGCATTAATTGAGAATATTCAGAAGAACTCAAGGATAAAAAAAAGTAAAGTTGATAATGTATTAAAGATAAATATACAGAACAAAGAAATTGTTAGTAACATTAAAGATTTTTTCAGCAAGAATTAGTTAATTGAAAAGGACTTTGTATGTTAGCTGAACCAATTAAAAGTATGTCAAAGAAATTATTATCAGATGAATATGTTAAACTTTTTAATAAATGTGAAATAGATAGTGATAAGATAGATGAATTGAATATCATTGTTAAAAAGATAATTGAGTATAGAAAAACATATGAAAAAGTTAAAATAATTCCTTGGTGGTTAGTCGGAATACTACATTATGAAAGATTGAGTTTTGATTTTACTAAGCATTTACATAATGGAGATTCTTTGTTGAACAGAACTGTAAATTCACCAAAAAATAGACCTGAAAAAGGCAAACCTCCCTATAGTTGGTTTGATAGTGCTAAAGATGCTATTAGTCTTAAAATAAAATTTATACCAAAAGATAGAAAATGGACTATTTCTGATGTTTTATATTTTTTAGAGTCATATGAAGAGAATTTTAAAACAAGAATACATAAACGTATGTATTCATCTTCTTTATGGTCAAACACAAATATTAGAACAGATAATACTGATAAAATTGGAGCTGCAGCAATACTTAAAGCTCTTCTTAAAAATAAAATAATTGAACTTTCAGAGGATAGGAGTACAAAATGATTGTAGCTACTGATTTTGATGGTGTTATTTTTGATTTTAAAAACATGTTAGAAAGTGGACTTAAAAACAAATATAATCTAGATATTTCTAATTGTTGGAAAGATGGGTATTATATTAAAGTAAAAGATACACCTGATGAAAAACTAGCAGAGATGATACTCAGAACTATCAAAGAAGATACAATTAAAGGATCTCCAATTAAAGATTCCTTAGAATGTTTAAAAAAATTAAGTGATTTTTTCTCTTGTCCAATACACATAATTACTGCTAGAAAAGAAGATTTGGCAAATGAAGCTGAAAAATGGTTGGAGATGCATACAAAAGAACTAGGTTTGAAATATGTTTTTAGTTACTATGATACAACAAAACAAAAGAGAAGTCAATTTTTTCATAAAGATACAAGATATTATATAGATGATCAAACAGTTAATATTTTGGACATATTAAGTGATACAAATAATATAAGATATTGTTTTTTGTTAAAACAGATTTACAATGAAAATGATTTAATTCCAGAAGAGTTTATCAAAAAGATACACGTAGCAGATAATTGGTCAGAGATACATCATTATTTATATTATATTTTGAAATAAATATAAACAATACTTTAAAATTTAAAACTATTTTTGTTTCGTTTATGCTTCTCCGGGTCATTCAATTGACTTCGGAAAAGCACACTGTATTTTTTTTTGAGACGTAAAAAAATGAGCCCAAGAATGTTTTGAATATTCTTGGGCTCTTTCTATTTATGAACAGTCAGAGGAGGAGAACTCTAGTTGAACCAACGATTTGAATTTTGCAACATCGTTTGTTCATCTAGAAATTACTATGATGTTATCTTTAGTACAGCAATTCCTTCAGGACGAACAAGTTTTGTAGCATAACGACTCATAATCGTCATAGCTGGACGATATCCTAATGGATAAGGCGTTAAAATTGGCATTTGATAAGGTGCATACAAGTAACAAGCTCTTGTTTCATCAGGTACTTTATAAACAAGAATCATCTTACCTTGAGGTACAATAGAAGAAGTAAGAATCTTGTACTTACCACCAGCAACTGCCGCGGTACTATATCCAACGTCACCACCTTCAGAACTAGATCCTGTGTAGTTGAAATCATTCAAACTTTCAAAGATAGCAGCATCAATTGGATTGCAAGCTATAACATTTGCTTGACCCATCTGAGTGGAGTTGTACACAACTGCAGACAAATGATTAACCTTTGGTAGTATTGTTTCCATCCACATCTTTTGACCCCAAGCAAATGTTTCATCTGGAGTTTTACTCCAACTATCGATATGCGTAGCACCATTATTAACATAGCAACCCTGAATTAATTCGTCAATTACTTGACGATCAATCTCAATTGCTATTTGTTCACCCATAATATTGACTAATTCTGTTTGCAAGTCAATATCATAGAGTGCTTTCAAATCTTGTTCAAATGGAATTGTCCAATCTGCACCAATTTGTCTTAAGATTGCAACAAGACGAATTTTTTCTGGTACATATTTGACTTTAGGATTAATCCTATTTTCTTCGAGTGACAAAGTGGCTCTGTAATATAAACTAGTAATATCACCATTAACACTTTGCCAATCTAAAACTCCAGTTTCATAATTAATTCGACCTACTACAGTATCTAATGGCGTTCCATCAACATCTACATCAAATGAGAAATTACCATCAACATCAGGAGAAATTGGTTTACTTAATGCAATTTCAGTACCAGTAGAATCTATAACAGAGAGAATAGAGAAGTCTCTTTCAATATGAGCTTCATCTCTTGTTATTCCGCTAAATGCACTAGCAAAAATATCAGTTGTTCCAGCATCTGCTGTAGCATCTGAATTGATTCCTGCAGATGGTCCTCTTGATATTTCTACTAAACTTTCTGGTGTTGCATCGCCCGGTAAATATGCAGATATTCTAGAATTAGATGCAATATAGGGAAACTGATATGGATAGACATGATCATCAGCTTCACCAGATATACCTCGACCGAAATAAGCTCTGATAAACACACGAATTACTTCGGGTTTATCAATTGGTGTTGTATGAACCAATTCTCTTGCAATAAGACGCGGATAGAACTTACGCAAAACAGGCACTACCAGAGTTTCATATGGATTAATTGACGAAGCTGCATTTTCCATTAATGCCTCTCTGGTGTTTTCAGATATAATTGTAAAGTTTTTTCTATCTGTTTCGTTAAGTCCTTCACTCAGAGCTCTAATATATGTGTTCCAACGATTATCGTTTGCCAAATAGGTTTTACGAAAAGATCTTAAATCAGTCGGTGGAACACCCCCTGACAATCTTGTTACCTTAGTATAAGCTTCCGTTAAAAAATTACTCATATGCAAAAACCTCCTATAATACAGTTTTTGTTTTTATAAATTAACGACTAAAGAATTGCAACATGGCTTTTCTTCTTTAGTCTAATTACTTACAAACTGAATTAGGTAAAACTATAGATTTTTTCCTCTAGTTTTCTAAGAGTTTGAAAATCCTTTTTTTCTATATCTTTCAATAAACTATTGATAACTTCAGAAGTTTTACCTAATAACTTGCCCTTACTTTTAAGTTCTAAAATCATTTTAAGTATTCTATTAAGAATCTTCAATCTAGCCAGTTCCACAGTCTTTTGATCAAACAACTCTTTTTTATTTTTCAACTCAGTTAACTTATCATTTCTGTTGTTCTTAAGAACAACATTCTCGTTATAGAGTTTTTTTAATTCTCTATCTTGCGTAATTGCAGAAAATTCAAACAGACTTTCTAAGAGTTCTCTTAATTCATTAGAAACAATTAATTCAGAATTCTTGTTACTAGAAATCAGTTGAACTTTCATAATGATCCTCCTCTATGTGTTTTTGTCCTCATAAGTTGTTATGATGTAATATATAGTAATAACAAATAACAAATGTTATTTGTAATTTTACATACAAAACTAAGTATTAATCCTTATTTTCTCAATTAATTTATAGTTTTCAGAATTAAAAACTTCTATTTGTGAATCAACTAAGTTGATTAGTTTATTTAGTTTTGATAACTTTTGAGAATACTTATTTAGTTCTTCTTTCAAACGATGTTGTTCATTTTTATGTTTTTCTAATACTAAATTTTTTGGGAAGTTATTTTCAATTACAAATTTTTCGATTTTTTTTTGAAAAACAGATAGTCTTTTGTTTTCTTTAACATTAACTTCATTGTTTGTTGCTGAAGTTACAGGGTAAATTGTTGCTCTCATTTTTCTCCTCCTTTCATTTTTTTACATTTATATTAAAGATGGTGTAACATCCACTTCAACTACTGAACCTGTATAAGCTAATCTAAAATTACTTTTGAAATTTTTTGGTGGTGCCACTACAAAGTTCCAAATAGAAGGAAACGTAACTTTAGATAATGTATCTATTGAATTACCATGAAAATATGATATATTTCCGAATATATGAAGATCTGTATTTGAACTATCTGACTTTCTTATGTTACAACGAGTATAATAATCATATGTTACATCATTTACAGTTTCATCATAACCAACTATGTACTTATTCATTTTTATATTACTAGAATCAAAATGCATGAAATATCCAGACATTGCTAAATATACAGCAGAAGTTAGATAATCAGTCGCATTGGTTGTTTGGTCGTAGGTTATACTATTCAGCTTAACTAAAGCGTTGTAATCATCTAGTTTTAAATCTCGAGATGTTTCATCAACAACAGTTTCCGCGTAGTACCCATCTATAATTCCACATCTTGTGATGACTAGACCATTAAAGAGATCATTATTATGAGATTCATCAGTTGGTGTTAATAATTTAAGTCTTAATTGACGATATAAATTACCGACGTAATCTGCTATATCAGAATAACTTTGAATAACATCTAAAGTTCTTTCTATATTACCATTATATATAATCGGCGTATAGCAATAACTTGTTGCATTATCATAAGGTGTTTTTCTTAAATATATTCCATCAATTAATTGTGGTTGCGATGTTAAACTAACAACTAAATCTAGTATTCCAGAATTCTTTTGAGTATTAATTGACGGACTAAAAGACCAATCAATAGGAGTATATCCTGTACAAACACTTAAAGGATAGAAAAATATAACTTTAAGATTAGTTAGAGTATTATTATCTAAACAATATATCTCTTCTCCAATTGTAGAACCTAATCTATTGGGTGCTAGAAATTTACCTTTAATATCAGATAACATAAAGGCATGTTTATCATGAAAAGTTGAATCGCTAACAATTTTAGCTGTAGCATTACTTGTTAACCCAACTATCTTTTTACCTATCCAATCCGATTTATCTTCAGTAGCATCAGCATCTACTACTAACATTCCATATGAAACTTGATAAACTGGTTTAATATAAGATTCAGCTTTTATTATATCCAATACTATGTCATTATTATCTACATAATGTTCATCTTTCACTCTTTTAATAATAGAATAATCCAGAAAGACATTAGAACCTAAAATAGGAGTACCATTAGTATAACTTAATAATTTAATTAGTGATAAATCCCAAACACTAAATGGTCTCCATTTGTTATTATTCCCGCTATTTTTCTCTACAAATATTGTTTGTATATCTTCATATATGTTACTTCCATCATAGTTATAAGAACATATTTCAGTTCCAGGTAAGGAATGTGGTGTATTCAAATCAGATAAAAATTGACCTATAAATATTTCATTTGCATATCCTTTAAATGCATCTGTGTTTGCTGTTTGATCATACACCCAAAATGCTGGATGTATTTGATTTAGAAAGTTTATGATATTAACGTCTGATACATTTACAAATAAACTTGTATTATCACCTGCTCTAAAAAGAGGATGACTTTTTAATAAAGTAACTGCTGTTGCTGTATCATCAGTTGGTATGTTTAATACTTCTGATATAGTCATTTGTGGTATAACTCTCATAAAAGATGGTGCACCATTTTGATCATATAAAACAGTTACTTTGTTATTACTGATTTTTTCAACTTCACTTCTTAAAGTATCTTTTGATAAGATGTACATAAGTTAGTTTACTCCTTTTATTTAACTAGGAAGTTTAATTTTAACATAACCACTATTATCAACATACCATTCATATGTATTTGCATCTGATACATCCACCAGATTCATTTTTATTTTCCATTTTAGTGAATCAGAACTATTTTTCCAGGTATGATCTGAATATACTAAGTAAGGATAAACAGTTGAATCTGTTCTTGAATTGTTACTAAAATAAAGTATGTGAATGTTTTTGCTGAATATATTTTCTTCAAAACTTGTGTTAAAGAAGGAACTATTGAAAGTGCTACCAAAAAAACGTGTGTTGTAGTAGTTTTTTCTGAATATATCTTTGTGAATATACGTGTTATAAAAGTAGCCGTTGAATGTACTATTTATAATTTGTGTGTTGTAGAAAGTTGCTGATGTGTCAAATGTGTTGTCGTTAATATATGTGTTGTAGTAGTTTTTTCTGAATATATCTTTGTTAATAAACGTGTTATAAAAGTAGCCGTTGAATGTACTATTTATAATTTGTGTGTTGTAGTAGTTTTTTCCGAATATATCGTTGTTAATAAACGTGTTATAAAAGAAGTCGTTGAATGTACTGTTGTGAATATACGTGTTAAAAAGGGAGGCGTTGAATGTACTGTTGTTAATATATGTGTTGTAGAAAGTTGCTAATGTGTCAAATGTGTTGTCGTCAATATATGTGTTGTAGTAGTTTTTTCTGAATATATCGTTGTGAATATACGTGTTATAAAAGAAGTCGTTGAATGTACTGTTGTGAATATACGTGTTAAAAAAGTGGACGTTGAATGTACTGTTGTTAATATACGTGTTAAAAAAGTGGTCGTTGAATGTACTGACGTAAA
>Ga0116166_1001806_pt1 | contig 18716 bp, 16 predicted proteins | sample AD_JPNMR2_MetaG_FD_89884 | JGI IMG/M metagenome (GOLD analysis project Ga0116166, IMG submission 89884) | Active sludge microbial communities of municipal wastewater-treating anaerobic digesters from Japan - AD_JPNMR2_MetaG | ecosystem: Engineered > Bioreactor > Anaerobic > Digestate | place...
TTTACAATTCCAGAAGCAACAATTACCAATGTGAAAATTGCGCAGCAAAAAAATGTGAAAGTTGTCATTGGAACTACTGGTTTTTCTTCAGAGCAACTGGATATTATAAAATCTGCGTCAGAAAAGACAGCGATTGTGATGTCACCGAACATGAGTATTGGAGTTAATATTATGATGAAACTGGTTCAGATTGCTAGTGAAATGCTGGGACCAGATTATGAGGTTGAGATAATAGAAACCCATCATCACAATAAAAAAGATGCTCCAAGCGGTACTGCATTGAAACTTGGTGAGATAATAAATAAAACGCGCAATAAAGATGCAAGGTCAGATTTTGTTTGTGGAAGAAATGGTATTGTGGGTCCAAGAAAATCAGAAGAAATTGGAATTCATGCTGTGAGAATTTCAGAAATTGTAGGAGAACATACTGTAATGTTTGGGGGTAAAGGAGAAATTCTTGAAGTGAGCCACAGGTGTTTCAGCAGGGAGTCATTCGCATCAGGCGCGCTGATTGCAGCAAAGTTTGTTGCTGGCAAAGAACGCGGTTTGTATGAAATGAAAGATGTCATAGAATGGCTCAGGTTAAATCCCTGAAATAGATTCAAAATAAATTTTATATTTTCTCAACATCCATTGTTTGTAAAATGTTTTTTTCTTTTTCCCTTTTACAGAAAAATTTCATCTCCCTTTGTAAAAGGGAGATGCAAGAGGGATTTATTGAAATCCATCCCAGCCTTCCTTTGTCCCCTCTTGTTCTCCCCCTTTACAAAAGGGGGATTAAGGGGGATTTTTGAAATTTCCCCCAACCCCTTTTTTATAAAGAGGGGTGAGGAATGAGGATTGATAAAGGAAGGTGTCCTGAAGTCAGAGCAAAGTTTATAATGAAACGTAAGACGATTCATTTGTAGAATCAGTTTCGTACTTACCTGTTTAGCATTTCATAAGAAATTGTGCTAATATATTTCCAGCCGGGTTTTTTGCATGATACTACATCTAAGTAATTTCGCCCTTTCAGGGACCGGCTCCAGAATAGGATTATTCCAAAAATTTTATTGAACAATAATGATTCGGAGGAGAATATGTTTGAAGTAAGTGAAAAAATGAAAAAACTGCCGCCGTATTTGTTTGCTGAAATTGATAAAAAACGAAAACAGTTAATTGCAGAAGGGCACCAGGTTATCAGTTTAGGAGTTGGAGACCCTGACCTTCCAACCCCTGAAAGGATTGTCAATGCGATGAAAAAGGCAGTTGAAGATCCCGGTGTTCACAGATATCCTTTTGGAAAAGGCAGGGCTGATTTTCGCAGGGCAATAGCGGATTATTACAAAAAACACTCAGATGTTGACCTTGACCCTGATAATGAGATTTGTGTGTTGATTGGTTCAAAGGAAGGCATTGCACATTTTCCGTTTACCTGTATCAACCCTGGTGATATTACCCTTGTTCCTGAGCCAGGATATCCAGTTTACCAGATAGGGACAATCCTTGCTGGTGGCACATGTTATTTTATGCCATTGAAAGAGGAAAACAATTTTTTGCCGGATCTCGGTAAAATTCCGTCAGAAATTGCAGAAAAGGCAAAGATTCTTTACCTGAATTATCCAAACAATCCGACTGCTGCCTGTGCTGATATTGACTTTTTGAAAGATGTTATTGCGTTTTGCAAGAAACATCAGATTATCATTCTTTATGACGCTGCGTACCACGAGATTTATTTTGATGACAAAAGACCAGTAAGTTTTCTGTCAATCCCTGGAGCAAAGGATATCGGTATTGAGATACACTCGCTTTCAAAAACATACAATATGACAGGTTGGCGTATCGGTTGGGCGTGCGGCAACGAGAAACTTGTTTCAGCGCTTGCTACCTTGAAGGAAAACATAGATTCAGGAACTTTTGAAGCAATCCAGATCGCTGGCGTTGAATGTCTTGCAGGTTCACAGGATGATGTGGAAAAAATGAGAATGATTTATCAAAAACGACGCGATGTTCTGGTTGATGGTTTAAAGAAATTAAATTTTGAGGTTAAAATACCACAGGCAACCTTCTACCTTTGGCTCAAGGTCAATCAGAATTCAATAACTTTTGCTGAAAACCTGTTGTTGAAGGCGCAAATTATTGTTACTCCAGGTGTTGGTTTTGGTCCATCAGGAGAAGGTTATGTAAGATTTGCTTTGACTGTGGACGAGGGAAAAATAAAACAAGCAATAGAAAAGATGGCAGAAGCAATCAAGGGGGTATAAATGGAACAGGCAAAAGTTGCAGTCATTGTTGGAAGCCAGAATGATTTACCTTTCCTTGACGGCGCAAAGGAAATTCTTGATAAATTTGGTGTTCCATATATTGTGGAAGTGATGTCTGCTCACAGAAGTCTTGATAAAACAGTTGAGTTTTCAGAGTCAGCCAGGGCAAAGGGAATTCAGGTTATTATTGCCTGTGCTGGAATGGCAGCGCATCTTCCAGGGGTTATTGCCGCAAAAACGACGCTTCCTGTGATAGGGGTGCCGCTTCCAACAAGTGAAATCAAAGGAATTGATGCCCTTTACTCAATGGTTCAGATGCCATCAGGTGTTCCTGTTGGTACAATGGCAATAGGCAAGTCCGGAGTGAAAAATGCTGCAATTTTTGCTATTGAAATTCTCGCTCTCAATGACAGTACTCTGTATGAAAAACTAAAAGAATACAAGGATTCTTTAAAATAAAAAGGAGGTGGCATATGGAAAATTTTGCCACATATAAAGATGGAGTGATGATAAGTGAAGAAATTTTCAGAACCCTTGCAAAATATTCTTCTGAAGGGGTTTTTGATGTTTTTGCGTCAGACCAGCACAGTTCGTACCTCAAACTGACAGACGCGTATTTCAAACACATCGGTGTTTCCAAAAAACCGGATGACAATGATGTGAAAGAAGTTTGTTTGAGGTTTGCAAAGCATCTGAAGGGAAATAGCACAGCAGCGCTTTTTAATCATCTTGCGTATCTTTCTCCTGGTTTCAGAGAAACACTTGGTAAGGATGTTATGCTGATTGGACGGCTTGAAGATACCAATGCTGAATCTGTGGATAATGGGATAGGCCAGATTGCGAAATTTGCTGTTGAACCAGAACAGGTTGCCCATGCTGTGGATGGTTTCAAGATTCTGGTGAAACTTAACCCAGCGCACAAAAAAAGCTGGGATAAAAACATTGAATTCGCTTCAAAGGCATTTGAGGCGTCGAAAAAGTTTAACAAACCGCTTTTTACAGAGACACTGCTATTTCAACTCCCAGGTGAAAGTAAAATGGATTTTGCAAAAAGATTGCCTGATGGTCTTGTCGCAATGGCGAAAGATTTTGGACCCATAGGGCATTTTTACAAAACCCAGGTTCCTATGCTTTGGATGGAAGAGGAAGGTAAGGTGATTCAGGTGGCGAGTCCTCAGGTTGTTCGCGATACTGCAATTGAAATGGAGAAAATTTCACCCCGTCCAATGTTATTGTTGAGTGCCGCTGTTGATTTTGAACAGTACTGCGCTCAGTATGGCATTGTGAGTGATTTGATTTCAGGACCCATGTGCGGAAGGGCGTATTTCAAGGAAGCATTTACAGACCCTTCGACAAAGGACTGGGATAGTCTTGAACAAGCATTTGTGAGAATTGCAATTCCTCGCATCAGGATTATCAGGCGACTTGCTTTTGCGATGTCAAAGCCATGGTGGTATAAATTTACTTCAATGACAGATTCTGCAAGGTCTCTAATAAGAACAGACACAAGAAAAATACTTTCTGTCAGGGCTGATTTCGGGTATTGAAAATGAAAAAAATTGGAGTTCTGACCAGTGGGGGCGATGCTCCTGGAATGAATTGTGCAATAAGAGCGGTTGTAAGAACAGCAATAGGTTGTGGACTGGAAGTGAGTGGTATCAGGCGGGGTTTCAGAGGCCTTTTTGAAAACGATATCATTGATTTGAATGCGCGCAGTGTCAGTGGCATTATCAACCGCGGCGGCACGATTCTAAGAACCATAAGATTTCCGGAGTTGAGTAAATCCGATGTTCAGGCAACGTGTATTGAAAATTTAAGAAAAGGTAACATTGATGCTCTGGTCGTGATTGGTGGAGATGGTTCAAGCAGGGGTGCTTTTGCTCTGCATCAGCATTATGGATTTCCAGTGTGTGTGATTCCAGCATCTATTGACAACGATGTTTATGGCACAGATTATACAATTGGATTTGACACCGCAGTTAATACTGCCCTTGAAGCCATAGACAGGATACGGGATACTGCGACAAGTCATGAAAGAACATTTGTTATTGAGGTAATGGGCAGGGAGCACGGGTTTTTAGCCCTGGATGTTGCGATTGCAGCAGGTGCAGAGATTGTGATGATACCTGAAAGACCAATTACAATAAACAAGGTTATGGAAATTCTTGAAAAAGATAGGGTGATGGGAAAAATCAGTTCTCTGGTTATTGTTGCAGAAGGCGCAGGCAGAGCCCATGAAGTTGCCGAGAAGATCAATCAGTTGATGTCAGGGGTTGAAGCAAGGTATTCTGTGCTTGGGTATATTCAAAGGGGAGGCGTTCCCACATACCAGACACGGTGCCTTGCTACAATGTTTGGCAATGCGGCAGTGAAAGGGCTTCTCAATGGATTGACGCATTTCATGGTCGGGATTTCAGGGACAGAAATAGTAAACATTGATTTGAAGGACGTTGTTTCAAAAACCAAGCAGATTCCTGAGGAAAAATTGAAACTTGTTGAGGCGATGGCTATTTAATATAATGGAGGAAATATGAAAAGTGATCAGGTGAAAAAGGGTTATGTGCGAGCCCCGCACAGGAGTTTGTTGAAGGCAACAGGCCTGACAGACCAGGAAATAGAAAGACCGTTGATAGGTGTTTGTAATTCTGGTAATGAAATCATACCCGGGCATATTCACCTTGATTTAATATGTCAGGCAGCAAAATCAGGTGTGAGAATGGCTGGTGGAACTCCGATTGAATTCAGGACAATTGGTGTTTGCGACGGCATTGCAATGGGACATGAAGGAATGAAGTATTCACTTGTTTCCCGAGAATTAATTGCAGATTCAATTGAAATTATGGTGAAATCCCATGGATTTGATGGGCTTGTTCTTGTTGCCAGTTGTGACAAAATTATTCCTGGTATGATTATGGCAGCCCTCAGATTGAATATCCCTGCAATTCTCATCAGTGGCGGACCCATGCTTGCAGGAGCGTGTCCGGGGGCTGGAACTGTTGATTTGATTTCTGTGTTTGAAGCAGTGGGCAAGGTGTCGTCAGGAGCAATTACAGAGCAACAATTGAAGATCCTTGAGGACTATGCCTGTCCAACATGCGGTTCATGTGCTGGAATGTTCACAGCAAATTCAATGAACTGTCTTGCTGAGGTTCTCGGAATCGCACTACCATACAATGGAACAATTCCTGCTGTACATTCCGCAAGAATACGGCTTGCAAAACAGGCGGGTATGAAAATCATGGAGATGGTAAAAAATAATGTAAGTATTAAAGACATCACTACAATGAAGTCCTTTGAAAATGCAATTGCTGTTGATATGGCAATCGGTGCTTCTACCAATACTGTGTTACATCTTCCAGCGATTGCGCATGAAGCAGGCATTGATTTAACACTGGATTTATTTGACAGCATTTCGAAAAAGATACCGAATCTTTGCAAAATTTCACCAGCAGGCAGTCATCACATGGAAGACCTTGATAGAGCAGGTGGAATTCCTGCTGTGATGAAAGAGTTGTGTCAGGCAGATTTGTTGCACAAAAATGAGAAAAATGTTAGTGGCAAAACCATCGGAGAGATTGCAGAAGCAGCCAAAAATTTTGATACTTCGGTTATCAGAAAAGTTTCAGACCCTTATTCAAAAGAAGGTGGTATTGCAATATTGAAAGGAAATATTGCTCCTGATGGTAGTGTCATTAAGCAATCAGCAGTGGTAAGTGGAATGATGGTTCACAAAGGACCTGCAAAAGTGTTTAATGGAGAGGAAGATTGTCTTTCTGCGGTTCTTGAAGGAAAAATAAATAAAGGAGATGTGATTGTGATTCGTTATGAAGGTCCACGCGGCGGTCCTGGTATGAGGGAAATGCTGGCTGTAACATCAGCGATTTCAGGCAAAGGACTCGGAGAATATGTGGCACTTCTTACAGATGGACGATTTTCAGGAGGTACAAGAGGTGCCTGCATCGGACATATCAGTCCTGAAGCAGCTGAAGGCGGACCTATTGGATGTATTCAGGATGGAGACATTATTGAGATTAATATCCCTGATAGGAAATTGAACGTACTTGTTTCTGACCAGGAAATTTCTGATAGGTTGAAAAAAATCAGGCACCCTGAAAAGAAATTATCAGGAATTCTTGCGAGGTACAGGGCGCAGGTGAAAAGCGCTTCCACAGGCGCGATTCTAAAGGATACGATATGATACTTGAAAAACAGCAGGCAAAAAAAGGTATTATCACAGATGCTGTGAAAAATGTGGCATCTATTGAACAGATTTCTCCTGAAAAACTTGCTGTTTCTATTGCTGAAGGAAAAACAGTAATATTGAAGCATAAAAACACATGTGTTGGGATTGGCGAGAATTTGAAAGTGAAGGTTAATACCAATATTGGTACATCATCAGATGTATGCGATATTGATTTTGAACTTGAAAAATTAAAAACTGCCTGCAGATTAAAATCAGACGCAGTAATGGATTTAAGTACTGGCGGAGACCTTGATAGCATTCGTAAGATGATTATCAATGCCAGTTCCATTCCTGTTGGTTCTGTTCCGATTTATCAGGCAATGATTCAGGCAATTGAAAAATATGGAACAATTGAAAAACTCAAAGAGGAAGAAATTTTCCAGGTTATTGAAAAACACGCGGCCAGTGGCATCAGTTTTGTAACGGTTCATTGTGGAGTAACTTTGTCCAGTCTTGAACTGTTGAGAAAAAAATCAAGAAGAACCGGAATAGTTAGTCGGGGTGGCGCATTTATTGCAAGCTGGATGGTCAGTGCTGGAAAGGAAAATCCTCTTTATGCAAATTTTGATAGACTGATTGAAATTGCAAGAAAATACGACCTTGTGTTGAGTTTAGGTGATGGATTGAGACCAGGGTGTCTTGCTGATGCGTCTGACAATTTACAGATGTCCGAACTTCTGACGCTGGGAAAACTTACTCAAAAGGCATGGGAATCAGATGTTCAGGTGATTATAGAAGGGCCAGGTCATATTCCGCTTCATCAGGTGATTCCAAATGTGCATCTTGCAAAAACCATCTGTCATGGTGCGCCACTGTATCTTCTTGGGCCACTTGTTACTGATGTTGCAGCTGGCTATGACCACATTACATCTGCAATAGGAGGTGCTCTTGCGGCGTGGGCAGGCGCTGATTTTCTATGCTATGTCACTCCGAGCGAACATCTTGCGCTTCCCACAATTGATGATGTTGAAGATGGGGTCGTTGCTTCAAAAATTGCAGCGCATGCTGCAGACATTGCAAAGGGTCATCCAGGAGCAAGAGCATGGGATGATGAACTTTCAATTGCTCGTTATAAAAGGGACTGGAAACGCCAGGAAGAACTTGTGATTAATCCTGAAAGATTCAAAAAAATAAGACAGTCGCAAAAGATTTATTCTGAAGATGTTTGCAATATGTGTGGAAAGTACTGCGCGATGAAGATTATGGATGAAATCATTAAAAAATCTGGATTGTGAAATGACCACAAGAAGAATTAGAAAATATCCGGCAGAGGTGCTGAGAAAGAAGGCAGAAGAAATTGTGGATTTTGGAAAGAAGACCCAGGATTTATTCAGGGATCTTGAAGAAACACTTGAAAAATCATCCGGTCTGGGTCTTGCTGCTCCGCAGATAGGTGTCAGCAGTCGGGCATTTATTGCTGTTGACAGAGACAAAAATAAGATTTACAGAATAGTGAATCCGGAAATTGTAGACATGGATTCAGAACAAGAAATTGATATGGAAGGTTGTTTGAGTTTTCCTGAAATTTTTTTCGCGATATCAAGACCCAGAAAAATTCTGGTGAGTGGTTACACAAATACCGGAAGGAAAATCAAAATTCAAGCAGAAGGAATTCTGGCAAGATGTTTTCTGCATGAGATGGAACATCTTGACGGCGTTCTGATTATTGATCACGCGAGTAAACAGGAAAAAGAATTCTGGAAGGAAACGCTCAGTCGTCTCACCGGAACACCTGCTAACAAATGATTCCTGATTATCTGATATCAATCAATCCTGTGGCAGTATCAATAGAAGATGTTGATTGTCTTATTATTGGTAGCGGTATTGCAGGCCTGCGGGCAGCCATAGAACTTGCAGGCATGCGCACACTTGTTGCCTGCAAAAACGATCCTTATGATGGCAGTACATACAATGCGCAGGGCGGAATTGCGGTTGCTCTATCAGAAAACGATAGTCCTGAATTTCATCTGCATGATACTGTTGCTACCGGGTGTTTCGTAAATGATATATCCGCTGTGACTGTTCTTGTTAATGAAGGTATTGAAAGGGTCAGGGAACTGATTGATTGGGGATGTAAGTTTGACAAAAGAGGCAAAGATTTTGATTTTACCAGGGAAGCCGCGCATTCTTTTCCGAGGATATTACATGCAATGGGTGACGCAACGGGAAAAGAGATTGTGCATACGCTTCTTTCAAAAATTGGAAGTATTCCTGAAATTGTTCTTCAGGGAAAACTTTTTCTTATTGACCTGGTTTCTGACGGTGAAAAAATTACGGGTGGCCTGTTTCATGATAACACGACGCACAATCTGGTTTTCGTGCGTGCAAAAAAGACAATTGCTGCTTCAGGAGGTTTTGGTCAGCTTTTTCAGGAAACCACTAATCCTTCAGCAATTACTGGTGACCTTCAGGCGGCAGCATTTCGTAAAGGGGCACTCTTGGGTGATTTAGAATTTTATCAATTTCATCCGACTGCCCTGTACATGGCGGGAGTCCCAAGGTTTTTAATCTCTGAATCAGTCAGGGGCGAGGGTGCAGTCCTTGTGAATGCAGGTGGTGAAAGGTTTATGAAACATTATCATACGAATATGGAACTTGCCCCAAGAGATGTTGTTTCAAGGGCAATTGTGGCAGAAATGAGAAGAACAAACACAAATTGTGTATATCTTGACCTGAGAAAAATGAAGCCGCAGTTTGTGATCAAACGGTTTCCTGGAATATATAGATTCTGTCTTGAATATGGACTTGATATAACAAGCAATCTTATACCTGTCAGACCATGCGCGCACTATGCCATGGGAGGCATTGTGACAGACATTGATGGTAAAACAAATCTTGAAAACTTTTTTGCCTGCGGCGAAGTTGCATGTACAGGTGTTCATGGGGCGAACAGGCTGGCTTCCAATTCTCTGCTTGAAGGATTGGTTTTTGGAGCAAGAGCAGGAAGAAAAATTAGAGAAGAATTAGGTTCATTTCATCATGGCAAAACCGCTGCCCTGCCGGAGTACAAAATCAGTAAGCAAAATATTCCATTTATTGACATTTATGACTTACAGAGGTCCATTAAGAGTTTGATGTGGAAAAATGTGGGAATAGAAAGACACCAGGATTCTTTAACTGAAGCCATAAACCGACTTGATACATGGGGAAAGTACATATTTTTGAAAGAATTTTCGCAACAGACAGGATGGGAGGTTCAAAATATGTTTATTCTTTCTTCTGTCATGGCGCATGCGGCATTGAAAAGACAGGAAAGCAGGGGCGCACATTTCAGAAAGGATTTTCCGGAGACAGACGACAAAAATTGGAAGAAGCGACAGACATTTTCAAAGAACGATTTTTCTCTATGAAAGGAACAAGATGAGGCAGAATAGACACCATCCGCAGAAGCAAAAGATTGAAGATAGAACCAAAAATTTTAATGAAGTCAGCCATGGATTAACGGAGCAGGATGCCATTGAAGAAGCCAAAAGATGTCTTCAATGTAAAAAACCATTATGTGTGGCTGGTTGTCCTGTGGAAGTTGATATCCCTGGATTTATCAAAAAAATTGCAGAGAAAGATTATGATGCAGCAATAAAAATCATTAAAGAGAAGAATGTACTTCCTGGTATATGTGGAAGGGTATGTCCGCAGGAAACCCAGTGTGAGGGAGTGTGCATCCTCGGGAAAAAATCAGAACCAGTCGCCATAGGACTTCTTGAAAGATTTGCGGCTGATATGGAAAAAGAAAAAAATATTCCCATAATAAAAGAGAAAAAAACAACGCCTGTTGCTGTTATTGGTAGTGGTCCAGCAGGTTTAACGTGTGCTTCAGAACTCGCAAGACACGGATATCCTGTGACAATTTTTGAATCTTTGCATCTACCAGGAGGTGTTCTGACATACGGTATTCCTGAATTTAGATTGCCCAAAAAAATCGTGAAAGACGAGATTGAATTTGTAAAAAAACTCGGTGTTGAAATTCTTACTGATGCTATTATCGGTAAAACATTGACGATTGATGATTTGAGAAATATGGGATATAAAGCGATTTTCATTGGTGTTGGTGCTGGATTGCCATCATTTATGGGCATTCCTGGTGAAAATCTTCTCGGGGTTTATTCTGCCAATGAGTTCCTCACAAGAATCAATTTAATGAAGGCGTATAAATTCCCGGAATCAGATACGCCTGTTCAGGTTGGAAGCAGACTTGCTGTGATAGGTGGTGGCAATGTGGCTCTTGATGCCGCCAGATGCGCATTAAGGCTTGGTGCAAAGGTGAGTGTGCTTTACAGAAGAACTGAAAATGAAATGCCTGCAAGAAGGGAAGAATACGAAAATGCAAAAGAAGAGGGCATTGAGTTTCATTTTCTTACTCTTCCCATACGATTTGTTGGCGATGAAAACGGTTATCTTAAAGGAATAGAAGTTCAAAAGATGCAACTGGGGGAACCAGATGAAAGTGGAAGGAGACGACCGGTTCCAATCCCTGGTTCTGAAACTGTTATGGATTTTGAAACAGCGGTTGTTGCCATAGGGCAAAGACCAAATCCTCTTTTAACATCCACAACTCCAGAACTGAAATTAGGAAAATCAGGTATTATTGTTGCTGACCCTGAAACAGGTCAGACAAACATCAAGGATATTTTTGCAGGCGGCGATATCACAACCGGGGCAGCAACCGTGATTAGTGCAATGGGCGCAGGTAGAAAAGCAGCGCAATCGATTATGAAATACCTTGAAACAATTGAAAAGACCTGATATTCTTTGACATCGCTGGTGAAAAAAGTTAACATTTAATCAAAATATTTTCCTTAACAGGGAGGTAAAATGTTTGTATGGGCGATAATCGGGATATTCGTGGCAATAACAATTATTACCAATACCATCAAAATTGTTCCTGAATACGAAAGGGGTGTGGTATTTCGGCTTGGTCGATTAGTGGGACCAAGGGGACCAGGATTATTTTTTCTGATTCCAGGGATTGAAAGAATGATTAAGGTGAGTTTGAGAACAGTGACCTTTGATGTTACGCCCCAGGAAGTGATGACAAGAGACAATGTACCTATCAAGGTTAATGCAGTGGTGTGGTTCAGGGTTATGGACCCATCAAAAGCAATCGTTGAAGTTGAAAATTACCATCTTTCCACAATGCAAATTGCGCAAACAACACTTCGCGGTGTTCTGGGACAGATGGAACTGGATGAGATACTTTCAGAGAGGGACAAAATCAATCACAAACTCCAGCAGATTATTGATGAACAAACAGACCCATGGGGTATCAAGGTGAGTATTGTGGAAATTAAGGAAGTTGAATTGCCTGATACAATGAAACGGGCAATGGCTCGACAGGCAGAAGTTGAAAGGGAAAGAAGAGCCAAAGTTATCAATGCTGAGGGAGAATATCAGGCAAGTGAAAAACTTGTAGCAGCTGCGAGAAAACTTTCTGAAGTTCCAATAGCAATTCAGCTCAGATATCTGCAAACAGCGTCAGAGATAGCGACAGAGAAGAATTCAACACTGGTGTTTCCTATTCCTCTCGAAATGTTTTCTGTTTTCAAACAGATGGCTGAGAAGAAAGCAGATCAGAGCTGATACCAGTAATGAAAATGTTCAAGAGTATTGGTATTGCCGGACTTGGTTTGCTTGGTGGTTCTGTGGCTCTTGCAGCAAAAAGCAATGGACTGGTGTCTGAAGTGTTTGGCTACACACGAAGTTCTGATACACTTCAACGAGCATGCGACCTTGGAATCGTTGACAGGCCGTTTTCAACTTTTTCGGAAATGGTGAAGGAAGCAGAATGTGTTTTTCTTTCTGGCCCGATTTCAGTGAATCTGGAGCTTACAAAAAGTATTCTGGAAGTTAAACCAACACTGTTATTTACAGATGTTGGCAGCACAAAAAAAGCAATCACAGATGTTGTTGAGAAATTATTTCCGTACAGAAATTGTTTCGCTGGTTCCCATCCTATGGCAGGTTCTGAGAAAAGGGGAATTGACCAGGCGAGATGTGACCTGTTTTCTGGCAGAACCGTTATCATCACGCCGGTGAAGAATGCTGGCACTCAGGCAGTTGAAACCATCAGGAATTTCTGGGAGAGAGTTGGTGCAAAAACAGTCATCATGAGCGCCGAAAAACACGATACAATATGTTCTTATACAAGTCATCTTCCTCACCTTGTGGCTTTTTTGCTTGTGGAAATGCTTGAAGGAAAACTGGATGATTCTGATGTGATGTCATGCATAGGCCCAGGATTTTGCGATACAACGAGGATTGCTGCAAGCGACCAGGAAATATGGGCTGAAATTTTCGCCAGCAATAAAGAAAACATGCTTCTGGCTATGAAAAAATTTCAATTGCATCTTGAACAGATTGAACGGATTATTGAAAAAAACGAGGTTGAACATTTGAAAAAATGGATTGAAAAAGTCAAGCAAATGAGAATGAGTATTTGAGTCAGAAAAATGAAAAAAATATCCAGCGAAGAAATAGAAGAAAGAAAAAAGGTTGTCAAGAAAATCAAGAAGGTTGTGATAAAAATTGGAACAAATGTTCTTACATCCGTGGGACACAGACTGGACACTTCTCTGATGGAACATCTGGGGCAACAGATATGCTGGCTTGTTGAAAGCGGAAGACAGGTTATTGTAGTAACATCTGGAGCCATTGGCGCAGGAATGCAGATACTTGAATGGAAAAAAAGACCTTCAAAAATTGAAAAACTTCAGGCTGCAGCAAGCGTTGGACAGAGCAGATTGATGAGATTTTACGAAAGGATTTTTCGCGAGGAAGGATACAATGTCGGGCAGGTGCTACTCACGCGGGATATTTTTGAGTCCGAAGAGAGAAAAAACAATGCCTTTGCAACGCTTGAGACACTGCTTTACTATAAAATTATTCCGGTTATCAATGAAAACGATGCGGTTGCTTCTGAGGAAATAAAATTTGGAGACAATGACCAGCTTTCTGCAATGGTGGTGGAATTGATTAAAGCCGATGCATTGATTCTTTTGTCTGATGTGGATGGTTTTTATGACGCTGACCCAAAAAATTGCGGAAGGGTGAAATTGATTTCAGAAGTCAGTTACATTACAGAATCTCATCTGTCTATCGCAAAAAACGGTAACCCATCAGAACTTGGAAGAGGTGGAATGGTTTCAAAACTGCTGGCAATCAAGAGAGTGTTGACAATCGGGTGTACAGGTTTTATTGCAAATGGTAAGAGACCATGGGTGCTCAGAGATATTTTCCTTGGTAAAAAGGTTGGAACGATTTTTTTGCCGGAGAAAAAATAATGGACTGGAAAAATGAAATCAATACGATGGCGATTGATGCTCGCAATTGCTCATTTGAACTTGCATGTCTTTCTTCAGAAAGAAAAAATGAATTTCTTTCACTTCTGGCAGAGATACTGATACAGAAGAGTGATAAAATTTTGATGTTCAATCAAAAGGATGTGAAAAAATGTCAGAAACACAATTATTCGCAGGCATTCATTGACAGATTGCTTCTGACTCCAGAGAGAATAAAAAAGATGGCAGCATCGCTGCGCAATATTGTAAATCTTGAAGACCCTGTTGGTAAAATCATATGGGAAACGATTCGTCCCAATGGACTTGTCATTAAAAAAGTGAGAGTGCCCATTGGTGTGATAGCAATTATTTACGAATCACGGCCTGATGTAACCATAGAGGCAACCTCTCTGTGTATAAAATCCGGTAATTGTGTTCTGTTGCGCGGTGGCAAAGAATCGGTTTTTTCAAATTCAATTCTTGTGGAATGCGTAAAGGAAGCGCTGGAGAAAACAGGTATTAATCAAAATGCTGTAAATCTTGTAAAAGTGGGAGGAAGGGCAGGAGTAAAATACCTTCTGTCTTTGAATGAAAGCATTGACCTGGTGATACCGCGGGGCGGGGAATCTTTGATCAGGGCAGTTGTTTCACACAGCAAAATCCCCGTCATTAAACATTACAAAGGTGTATGCCACATTTATGTTGACAGCGAGGCAGATGAAACAATGGCATTGAAGGTATGCCTGAATGCAAAAGTGCAGAGACCAGGAACATGCAACGCTATGGAAACGCTTCTTGTTCATAGAGATATTGCACATTCATTTCTTCCTGAAATGGCAGAATTGTTCAAACAACATAATGTTGAAATTCGCGGTTGTAATGAAACACTGAAAATTATCCCCTGGGCAAAACCAGCGACAGAACAGGATTGGGCAGAGGAATACCTTGACCTGATTATTTCCATTAAAATAGTCAACAATGTATCAGAAGCGATTGCTCATATCAACAGATATGGAACACGACATTCAGACGCAATTATCACCAGAAATAACGATACAGCGAGCAGGTTTATAGAAGAAATTGATTCTGCGTGCGTCTACCACAACGCATCAACAAGATTTACCGATGGCGGAGAATTTGGGCTTGGCGCAGAAATTGGAATCAGTACTGACAAAATTCACGCAAGAGGTCCGATGGCTCTTGAAGAATTAACAACCTACAAATACCTGATTTACGGAAATGGCCAAATTAGAACATAAAATAGGTGTATTTGGTGGAAGTTTTGATCCAATTCATATGGGACATCTTATTATTGCCGAGTCAGCGCGACAGCAGTTTCGTCTTGAGAAGGTTATTTTTATTCCTTCAAATATCCCTCCTCACAGAGGAGCCCTTGTCGCTTCTGCAACCCGGCGGTTTGAGATGGTAAAGCTTGCTATTATGGATAATCCAGTTTTTGATGTGTCGGATATCGAGATTAACAGGGCTGGTATTTCCTACACCTATGAAACATTGATGCTTTTACAGCAACAGTTGCGCAGTAAAATTGTGCTGATTATAGGATGGGATGCGTTTTTGATTTTACCGTCATGGTATAACGCAGAAAAACTTGCAGAAAAGTTTTCTTTCATTGTGGCTCCGCGAATTACTGAGAATAGCGAGATGCCACGTTTTCCGTTTCCTGCGAAGTATGAAATCCTTGAAGCGCCAAGAATTGAAATTTCTTCAACGCTGATAAGAAAAAAAATTAAGGCAAATCAATCAATCAGATATCTTGTTCCTGATAAAGTTTTTCACTACATAATGAAGGAAAACATTTATGGATGAAAAAGAATTGATGTTGAGCATCAGGAAGATTGTGGACGAGGCGATGGAGCAACTGGGTAAAATCCAGGATGGTGAAGGTCTTGAGAAATGGAGGATTCAATATTTTGGAAGGAAAGGGACTTTTGCCTCCATGACTGGCAGGATTCCACAGATGGCAGTTGAAATAAGACCACGCGCTGGAGCATTGATTAATGATGCAAAAGGGCAATTAACAGAGGCATTTGAACAAAAGAAAACACTTTTGACTCAACAGGGACACAAAAGGACTGAACATGCCGTAAACTTCAGCCTTCCAGGATTGAGACCAGAAACAGGTACACTTCATCCTGTTACACTTGTTTCAAGGGAGATTGTCAGGATTTTTCAGGGACTCGGTTTTGGTGTTCACGTTGGACCTGAGATAGAGACTGATTTTTACAACTTTGAAGCATTGAATATGCCTGCGGACCATCCTGCCAGGGATATGTGGGATACTTTTTATCTTGACCCTGAAAGGAAATTTCTTTTGAGAACGCATACAAGCCCTGTACAGATCAGGATAATGGAAAAAATTTCTGTGCCGTTAAGAATTATTGCCATTGGAAAAACATTCAGGAGGGATGATTTCGATGCATCCCATTCACCGGTTTTTCATCAGGTGGAAGGATTGATGGTGGGACATGACATCACTTTCAGCAACCTGAAAGCGGTGTTGATATTCTTTTTGAAAGAACTGTTTGGAACCAGGGTGAAGGTGAGGTTTCTCCCTTCTTACTTCCCTTTCACTGAGCCAAGCGCAGAGATTTCAATTTCCTGTGTAATCTGCGATGGCAGGGGATGCCAGACCTGTGGTTCTACTGGATGGCTTGAGATTCTTGGCGCAGGTATGGTTCATCCTGAGGTGTTCCGCAAATCCGGAATTCGACAGAAAAATATCACAGGTTTTGCTTTTGGCGCAGGACTTGAACGAATAACCATGATTAAGTATGGGATAGATGATATAAGACAGTTTTACACAGGCGACATACGTTTCCTCAAGCAATTCGGATGATACAATGAGATACACTATCAAAGCACTCGCTGAATACATCAGGGGGAACTGGACAGAGAAAGATATTGAGCAATGGCTCAGTATGCTCGGGTTAAATCCAGTATTTACTGAAGAAGGCAATGATGTGCTTATTGAAATTGAAATTCCTGCAAACAGGGGCGACCTTTTAAGTGCTATTGGTTTAATCAGGGCACTTTCTCCCTGTGGTGAGATAGAACCTGTATATCCTGATACAGGTGTAAAAGAAGAATCCTCAAGAGTTTTTCCGATTGAAACATACGATGTTGATGATTGTTTTTTTTATGCTGGCAGAATCATTGAATCCGTGAAGGTGACCGATTCGCCGCAGTGGTTGCAGGACAAAGTGACTGCTGCTGGTTTTCGCAGTGTCAATAATGTTGTGGACATTACCAATCTTGTTTTCTGGGAACTCGGTCAGCCATTACACGCTTTTGACCTGAATCTGTTGAAGGAAAAAATTGTTGTCAGGCGAGCCGTAAATGGAGAGCAAATCATAACCCTTGATGGCATCAAAAGGCAACTCAATTCTGATGTTCTTGTGATTGCTGACTCTGAAAAACCAGTGGCAATAGCAGGTATTATGGGCGGAACGAATTCCGAAGTCACAAATAAAACCACAGACCTTTTCATAGAAAGTGCATTCTTCAACCCGGTAAGAATAAGAAGGGCTTCAAAATTGTTAGGGCTTGTTACTGATGCGTCTGCAAGATTCGAAAGAAAAATTGACCCTGCTCTTGTTGTGAGCAGTCTTGATAGGTGTTGCAGGTTAATCAATGAAGTTTGTAAGGGTAAGGTTGCACCTTTATGTGTTTGTGGCAATTATCAGGCAAAAGAAAAGGTGATTACTGTTCAGAAAAAAAAGATTGTTTGTTATCTTGGATGCGAAATTCCTGAAAGTTTTATTGTGAAAACACTTGAGAAACTCGGTTGCCAGATTCATGCAGATTTTGAGGATTTTAATGTGAATGTTCCAGCAGGCAGAAACGACCTTGATATGGATGTGGACATTATTGAGGAAATAGCGAAATACTGGGGTTATGATAGGATACCTGAACAGATGCCTGTTTCTTCAATTGCTTACAGCGTTTCATCTCAGGAGTACCTGTGGTTTGATGCTCTCAGGGATATTTTTGTCAGATCAGGATTCTGTGAAGTAATTAATATAGGGTTGGGCGATGAAAATAGAAAAATTTCATTTTTTGATGATGTCAAAGATGTCATAGATGTCATAGAAATCATTAACCCGCTTTCGCGCAACTACGCTTTCTTAAGAGATTCGATGATTCCAGGATTGTTGCAGAATTTGAAAGACAATTATAACAGGAAGATCGAAAAGTCGCGTATTTTTGAAATTGGTAACATATATCACCGGATAGATGCTGGTTTTATTGAAGAACCTTTTGCTGGTGCAGGGATACTCAATGCAGGAAACTTTTATACCTTCAAGGGGAACATTGAATTTATTCTTGAAAAAATTGGTTATCAGGACCTTGTTCAGAAGATATTTATTGATGCCTCTGGAGTTTGTGTGGGGTTTTTCAAGAACGAGCGCAGAATTGCATTAATTTATTTGCCTGATGATAGTATTTTGAAGCAATATGACCTGGAACAACAGTCCGTGGTACTTGCCGAAATCAATCTTGGCGATTTTGTGAAAAATGGTTTTTCTCAAATCTCATACAGTCCTGTTTCAAAGTTGATGCCAATAAAAAGGGATATTTCCCTTATTGTCCCGAATTCAGTTCCCTGGCAGGAAGTGGAAAAACTTATTTTCAGGGATTTCAAACTTGTGGAGACACTGGAAGTGTTTGATATCTACAGAGGGAAAAACATTCCTGTTGATTCAACTGCGGTTGCAGTTACCATTACATTTTCAAATCCCGAAGGTGCTCTTGCCAGACAGCAGGTGGAGGAAATCGTTCAGAATATCATTGATGTTCTGAAAAAAGTTTTTGCGATCACACTGAGACAATGAAATGAAGAAATACAAAATCAATATTCTTGGTAGAACGTGCGTTATTGCAACGGATAAAGATGAGTCGTTTATGCGAAAAATTGAACACGAGATAAATGACAAA
>Ga0116166_1001807_pt1 | contig 18715 bp, 15 predicted proteins | sample AD_JPNMR2_MetaG_FD_89884 | JGI IMG/M metagenome (GOLD analysis project Ga0116166, IMG submission 89884) | Active sludge microbial communities of municipal wastewater-treating anaerobic digesters from Japan - AD_JPNMR2_MetaG | ecosystem: Engineered > Bioreactor > Anaerobic > Digestate | place...
CAACAAAACCGGCAAGCAATAAATCCAGGCCAATGGAGCCGTTACCCGGAAGCGAACCGGAAATATTTATTTCCGGCTCAGACCCGGACAGTATTCATTTCCTGTTGCTGGGGCGGACCTGGGACTGCAAAACAGTAGATTTTTTAATGATCGTCACCTTGCATCACGGCAGCCATTCAATCCTTACCGCAGTGGACCCGGCCCTAGCCTATGATTTTAACGGGCTTACCATTCCCGCTGCGTCAATACTGCAGCATGGCGGTACATACGACGATTTGATCCGCGCCGCTACGGTTATTACCGGACTAAAGCCCCAGTTTTATATCGATTTAAATATTCACGGCTTCATGGAAATGCTGGAATTGCTCGGGGGAATTGATCAAAATGTATACAGGACCCTGGTCCATACGGAAAGCCAAATAGCAATAAATGCCGGTGATCTGGACGGAGCTGAGCTCTTAAGCCTGCTGAAGGATCCGGAAATCAATGTTAAGGACAAGGAAAAACTGATCATCGCGCTGCTTATTACGGCCAGGGATATCCAACACACTACCCTTGGTTTGAAGCTGTTATGGACCGGATATTGTAATATCAATACAAATTTGAGGCTGAGCGACCTGCTGGAATTACGCCGCGTTACCCAGGAAATCTCACCGACCCGGGTTATTTTGAGAGAAATCAGGGCTTCCGGATAACAGCAGCCAGATTTGCTTCATAAATAATTCTTCCCACGAGAATTTTATCGGTCATTTTATGCCCCAATTCGCGGCTAAACCGCATCTCCGGGTTGAGAAGTTCGCGTTGAAGTGGTAAGATAAAGCGGGATTGTTGGCAGTTTTTTTTGGATTTATTTTAAATTTCAGAAATAGGAGGTTGCACGATGAGAAAAACAGATACTTTAGACGGCAATACCGCGGCAGCATATGTAGCGTATGCTTTAAGCGATGTTGCCGCCATTTATCCAATCACTCCCTCTTCGCCCATGGCCGAAATATGCGATGACTGGGCCGCTTACGGTAAAAAAAATATTTTTGGACAGGTGATGAAAATCACAACCATGCAGTCGGAGGCAGGCGCGGCAGGGGCGGTGCACGGCTCCCTGGTCACAGGTGCTCTAACGACAACCTTTACCGCTTCCCAGGGCCTGCTGCTGATGATTCCCAATATGTACAAAATCTCAGGGGAGCTGTTGCCGACCGTATTTCATGTATCGGCCCGCGCCCTTTCCACTCATGCCCTCTCCATATTTGGGGATCATTCCGATGTCATGGCGGCCCGGCAAACCGGTTTTGCCATGCTGGCCTCGGCTTCCGTCCAGGAAGTAATGGACCTGGGACTGGCTGCTCACCTGAGCACGCTTAAAGCGCGCGTACCGTTCATTCACTTTTTTGATGGTTTCCGTACCTCTCACGAAGTCCAGAAGATTGAATTAATCGATTACGAAGATATAAAAAAAGTAGTTGATTGGGAAGCCATTGCCGCTTTCAGGCAGCGGGCCTTAAACCCCATGCGCCCTCACATGCGGGGTACCGCCCAGAACCCGGACATTTACTTCCAGAATCGGGAAGCGGCCAATAATTTCTACCGTGCCGTGCCGGGCATTGTAGAACAGGTCTTGGAACAAATCTATCAAATCACCGGAAGGCGCTACAACCTCTTTGATTATGCCGGGGCCCCTGACGCCGAAAACGTTATCGTCTGCATGGGCTCCGCCTGCGACACCGTGGAGGAAACAGTAAATTACCTCAACCGCCGGGGTGCCAAAGTAGGCCTGGTCAAGGTCAGGCTCTTCCGCCCGTTTTCGGCCGAACACTTTGTCGCAGCGCTGCCTGAAACCTGCCGGCGCATTGCTGTCCTTGATCGGACCAAGGAACCGGGAGCACCGGGAGAGCCGCTTTACCAGGACGTCTGCACGGCTCTTTTGGAGCAGCAGCGCCAGCTAACAGTTGTCGGGGGTCGTTACGGCCTGGGCTCCAAAGAGTTCTCACCTTCCATGGCTGTAGCGGTGTTTGACAATCTCAAGGCAGAACAGCCGAAAAATCATTTTACCGTGGGCATTACTGACGATGTCAGCCACACCTCCCTGGAAGTAAAGGAAACTGTGGACACCAGCCCTGAAGGAGTGATCCACTGCAAATTCTATGGGCTCGGTTCTGACGGTACCGTGGGAGCCAATAAGAACAGCATTATCATCATCGGCAACAATACCGATCTTTATGCCCAGGGTTACTTTGTCTATGACTCCAAGAAATCCGGGGGCATTACCGTATCGCACCTGCGCTTTGGCCCGAAGCCGATAAAAGCACCATACCTGATTGATCAACCGGACTTTGTGGCCTGCCACAACCCGTCGTATGTCGCCCGCTATGACATGCTGGCCGGGATTAAAGAGGGAGGCATTTTCCTGCTCAACTCCAGCTGGAGCGTAGCAGAGATGGAGCAGCGCCTTCCGGCGTCAATGAAGCGAACCATTGCCCGTAAAAAAATCAAATTTTACAATATTGACGCTATTAAAATTGCGGAAGAGCTGGGACTGGGCAGCCGCATCAATATAATCATGCAAGCGGCCTTCTTTAAGGTAACCGGGGTTATTGACACAGAACTGGCCTGTGAGCAAATCGAAAAAATGATTAAAAAATCCTACGGTAAAAAAGGAGCCAAAGTTGTAGAGAAGAACGTTGCCGCTATGAAAAAGGGAATGGAAGCCCTTGAAGAAATACACTATCCGGCCGCGTGGGCGGAGGCAACTGAAGGCGCTGTCTTCACCCCCGAGGAGGCGCCGGAAAAAGTAAGGAAAGTAATCTACCCGATGATTGAACTGAAAGGCGATGAACTGCCGGTCAGCGCTTTTAACCCGGATGGCACGGTCGATACCGGAACTACCAAGTATGAGAAGCGGGGTATCGCCGTAAATGTTCCTGTGTGGGTGCCGGATCACTGCATCCAGTGCAACCAGTGCTCTTTTGTCTGCCCCCATGCCGCCATTCGGCCGTACCTGGCCCGGCCCGAAGACCTGGCTGAAGCGCCGCAGGGCTTTGAGATGAAACAAGCCAGCGGCAAAGAACTGGCCGGGTTCAGTTACCGCATCCAGGTATCGCCCCTGGATTGCACGGGCTGCGGCAATTGTGCCGACATCTGTCCGGCCAAGCAGCCTGCCCTGGTGATGAAACCCCTGGATGAGGTCAGGGAAGTGGAGGACGCCAATTTCCGCTTCGCGGAAAAACTGCCCGAACTTAAACCCAACGTGCCCGTGCATACAGTGAAGGGAAGCCAGTTCCGCAAACCGTTGTTCGAATATTCGGGAGCCTGCGCCGGCTGCGGGGAAACGCCATATCTCAAGGTGATTACCCAGCTGTTTGGTGAAAGAATGCTCATTGCCAACGCTACGGGCTGTTCTTCGATCTACGGCAGCAACGCCCCCACAGCACCTTATACTTTCAACAGCAAGGGGCGCGGTCCGGCCTGGGCCAGTTCCCTTTTTGAAGACAACGCGGAGTACGGCTACGGGTACTTTCTCGGGGTGACCCAACAGCGCGACCGGCTGTCAACGCTGGTGCAAAAGGCGCTTGAGCAGGACCTGCCGGAAACGCTGCGGCAGGAATTGCAAAAGTGGCTTGAAGTTAAAGACCAGGGAGAAGCTTCCCTGGAAGCTGCCGACCGGATCACCCCGCTCTTAGAGAAGGCGGTTAAAGAAGCGCAAGGAGAAACCAGGGCGCTGCTGGAGCAGATCCTGGAAACGGCGGATCTTCTGCCAAAGCGCTCGATCTGGATTATCGGCGGAGATGGATGGGCCTACGACATCGGTTACGGGGGTCTGGATCATGTCATCTCCACCGGAGCGGACGTAAACCTGCTGGTGCTGGATACCGAAGTATATTCCAATACGGGAGGGCAATCTTCCAAATCGACACCAACTGCGGCCATCGCCAGGTTCGCGGCGTCGGGTAAAGAAACGCGCAAAAAAGACCTGGGCATGATGGCTATAGTCTACGGGACCGTCTATGTTGCTTCTGTAAGCATGGGTGCGAATAAAAATCAGCTCATGAAAGCGCTGGTGGAAGCGGAAAGCTATCCCGGACCGTCACTAATCCTGGCCTATTCACCCTGTATCAATCACGGTATCAATATGAGCCTGAGCCAGCGGGAAGAAAAACTGGCGGTGGAGAGCGGTTACTGGCCGCTGTACCGCTATAATCCTCTTCTTGCCGCGGAAGGGAAAAACCCCTTTATCCTGGATTCCAAGGAGCCGACAGAGGATTTGCGCAACTTTATGATGAACGAAGTACGCTTCCGCGCCCTGATGAACGAATTCCCGGATCGAGCCGAGAATCTGTTCCAAAAAGCGGAACAAGTGGCCAAAGAGCGACTGGAGTTTTATCGCAAATTGGCCCAACTCTAATAATTAAGGTTAAAAATTTTCCGGGGCGGCTGATGCCGCCCCTTTTTATATTTTATGAACTAAAGCTGCTGATGCTTCCTGCCACCCGTTTCCTTTACTTTCAAAAGTATCTCCTCCGCAGAGAGGCGCGGGCGGGGCGGCGGCGCTTCGTCAGGATAGCCGACCGGCAGCAGGGCCACTACTTCAATTTCGGGCGGCAATCCTAAGACTTCCTTGACCATGGCAGGGTTAAACAGGCGGACCCAGCAACTGCCCAGCCCCAGGGCCGCGGCCTGTAAAACCATATGTTCCACGGCTATGCCCAAATCAAGGTAGGCCGTAGCGGGGATAACCACGTCATCGATTTTTTCCGGCATTTTACGGTTGTAAATATAGCCGGCGGCTTCACGGGAAACCACTCCGGCATCGACCAGTTCACCCATACGCTGTTCTACAACTTTGCGGATGAAGGCACTCTTGTCCAGGCAGCAGACAAACACAGCCGGTGCCGCCGTGACAAAAGGCTGAACTACGGCCCCGGAAATTTTCTCCCGCTCTTCTTTCTCTGTGAGAAGCAAAAAACGCCAGGACTGCCGGTTTGTTCCCGAAGGCGCCAACCGGGCCCCCTCCAGGATTAAGGCCAGATCTTCCGGTGAAACCGGCCGATCTTGAAACTTGCGAATAGAACGGCGATTGTCAATTATTTCATGCAACTCCATAATCGTCCTCCTTCATCACCTGGACTGTGGCAGGAGTCTCCAGCATACCAATATTTTATTACCTTCCTGATCGCCAACCGCGGCCAAATTTGCTAAAAAAACCGCCGCGCATTTTTTTTAGCACCGGTCCGGAAAGAGTTTGCCGGCAAGCTTCGTAACCCCGCTCAATCAGCAAAGAGCCTTGGCTCACATCCCAGGCCGAGATACCATTAAGGGCCGGCTTTACTAACAAATCGGCATAGCTATGGCAGGCCCGCCGCTGATTCCACTGAATAATCTCGTAGGCTTGGATCAATACTTCAAAAATATTTTGTGGTGCTTCCGTCAACTTTTTTTCCGCAGCGTTGACATCCACTGCGACAACCATGTCCATGCCTTTTTCTTTCAAAAGCCTGGCCGGGACATTGTCGAGGACACCCCCGTCAACCAAAAGCCGGCCATTTGTTTTTACCGGAGTAAAAATGCCGGGAATAGCGCAGCTGGCCCGGATCGCAACTGCCACCAGGCCGCTGTCTAGAATTACCTCTTCACCCTTTAGCAGGTCCACCGCATTGATGAGAAGCGGTATCTTTAATTCAGAAAAATTAATATCACCGATATAACTTTTAATTAATTTTTCCAGCAAAGTTGAGTCAACCAGACCATAGCGCGGCAGAGTCAGCTTAAAGAGATCTTTCCAGGAAAAAGACAAGGCGATCTTTTCTATATCGTCCAGGGGAATACCGGCACAATAAAGGCCGGCTATAATACTGCCGGCGCTGGTGCCCGCCAGACAGGAAAGTTTAATATGCTGCTCTTCCAGGTACTTTAAAACGCCGATATGGGCTATGCCCCGGGCCACACCGCCACTCAAGGCCAGGCCAATTTTCATGGTAAGCGGACCCTTTCATGCCTGTTTGCTGGAACCTTATTCTATATTTTGCGCAAAAATTCCTTCCAACAAACTAACCGGGTAGATGTGGCCTCTGGGAACTAAAACTCCAGATCAAGCATCTTGCAGACATGTTCAATACGATTACAAACGCTCACTTTATCAGAACCGGCAAAAAGTAAGCCTACAGCCTGATTGCTATCATTAACCAGCAGAGAGCCGCTGTCACCCGGGCGGGATACCGCGGTGGTAATCAACTGGTCCACGAAATAAACCTGCTCACCCGGAGCCATGGTAATAAAAAGGCTGACATCTTCCGCGATAACCTTGCCCTTGACCAGGCCGCTGGTCCTGCCGCTGAAGGCAACCTTGTGGCCAACAGAAACCTCAGCGGTGCCGCTTACCGGTCCCAACCCCAGGATCTGCCCGCTCAGTTCGTCTTCGTTTAGCGGCTCCGCCACCGCGGCATCAACCAGGTTACCCCGTTCATTAGCCCTTAGCAGGCTGACCCGGTACTGCGGCGCAAAAAGAGAAATGACTTTATTGAGCGCATTTTCCCATAACCCAGCCGTGGCGCACTGTGAACGCTGGTACGTTTTATGCAAGGGCACAAATCGCTTTAACGTGGCAATAGTATCCCTGTTTTTGGTGCCTCCGTCGTATGCTCCAGGTTGTAATATCGCGTCTCCCACAGCAGCTCTACCATCGTTTCCCGAGCTGGAATTGGCCAAAACATGATTATTGGAAAGAATCAGGCGCCGGCCGGTTCGTTTATCTTTGACCACCGCACCCAGTGTCCCCGCGGTAATGCGGTAGTGGCCGATACTGACACCCCCGGGCGCAGGGCGGTAACGCAGGAAGCGATTCATAGAACCGCCAGCCCGGTCAAAAGGCTGTTCTTCCTCTTCATCCTCCAGAAAGCGAACTTCGCCGATTTCAAGAACATCTACTACCTGCCCCCTCAACGAGCGCGGGACTAAAGCATCACCCGGCAGTTCGTCCTTTGGCTTTTTTTCCGTTACCAGGACTACGATAGCCTCGTCTCCTGTTGTTCGGCCATCCTTATGACGGAAACCCTTACCCACACCGATGACATTGGGTTTACTCAATAAATCCTGCCTGCACTTTTTGCTGAGCTTTATTTTGTTCTTCATTGTCCAACCCTCACTTTCAGCAACACCTGATAATTCAGACTATGCACAAGCAGGACTTTCGGTTCATCATATGAAGCAAGGCGCCCGGCCTGCGCTTGCCGGGCGCCTGAATTTCTTAGAATTCTACCAGGGTCTCGACTTCCCGGGATACCACCTGGGCTCTTACCGCTTCTGCCAAAGCGCCTCCGGAAGTGCTGAAAATATTCCGTCCCAGAATATTGGTCATAACAGTCTCCACTTCTGCCGCCAGCAAATCTTCACGGGCGTCGGCAACAGATACGGTGACATTACGGCCATCCGTGTTACGAAAAACCATTTGCAAAGTCCGGCTCATCTTCACCCTCCTTTCACCAAATGTCTAGGCGTTAATTTCAAATGCTACACTTCTTCCTCCAGCTCCAGTTCATCTACCCGGCGGATTACATCCAGTTCGTGTATCTGCAGCGAGGCCAGTTCTGATCCGGTGTCAAAAAGATCTTGATTATCGGCTGTAGGGATAATGTTGGAGTAAGAACGGGTACGGATAATGGGATTTCCGCTACCGTCAAAACCCATCCTCAAGCGAAGCTGCAACCGGGTGTTCAGGTGAGTTGCTGTCACCGGCATTTCATCACCTCCTTTCCTGCCCGGCTTTAAAGTAACTATAAATAAACCTGGTACTACGGTAAAATGGTGACCGGCCCATACTCGCACTGCCAGCAAGGTGTACCTGCTTCCGCCGCTTTAACTGTCATCATGAAAAGAGTGCTGGTTACGGGAAAACAGACAGACAATTGCCAATTAAACCATCTTTAATAACCTTTTTTTGTCTTTGGCATTTACATGCAGGTATGATATATTTGAATAGATGAAGAAATTTATACAAAAACTTTAAATCCCTTGCGGGTAAGTATAATTCTCAAGGAGGATCATAAAATGCAGTATCAGGGTGTAACCATAGCAATTCCCAGGGAGATTATGCCCGGGGAAAGAAGAGTGGCCGCGACTCCGGAAACAGTAAGCCTGCTGATCAAGCAGGGCGCCAAGGTTGTAATTGAAACAGGCGCCGGCATCGGTTCTTTTATTGAGGACAGTAGTTATAGCCAGGCCGGCGCAATAATTATGGACAACCGTTCTGAACTTTTTAAAAAAGGTGACATCCTGTTAAAAGTTAAGGAACCGCTTTACTGCAAAGACCTTGACATACATGAGGCCGAATTAATTCCGGATGGAAGAACACTAATATGTTTTTTACACCCTGCCAATCCAGCCAACCACGAAACCGTCCGCATCCTGTCACGCAAGAATATAACCAGCTTTACCCTGGACGGAATTCCTCGAATATCTGCGGCTCAAAGAATGGACGCTCTGACTACCATGAGTACAATTGCCGGCTACAAGGCAGTGATTATTGCCGCCAACCGGTTGTTGCGCTTTATCCCCATGATGCCTACTTCATTGGGAGTGATTCAACCGGCCAAGGTGATGGTGATCGGTGTAGGGGTAGCCGGCCTGCAGGCTATCGCCACAGCCAAACGGCTGGGCGCCAAAGTAAAAGCCCTGGATATCAGGCCGGAAGCCAGGGAGCAGGCGTTAAGTCTTGGAGCAGAGCTTGTGCCTTTTGAAATTCCGCCTGAGCTGGCCGTAGGAAAAGGAGGCTACGCCCGGCGCCTGCCTGAAGAATGGTACCGCAAAGAGCGTGAAGCAATCCAGCCGCATCTTCAGGACTGTGATGCCGTTATACTTACAGCCCTGGTGCCCGGTGAAAAGGCTCCTCTACTTATCGATGAGGCCATGGTTAAAACCATGAAAAAAGGATCATGCATCGTCGACATAGCTATTGATCAGGGTGGCAACTGCGCCCTCACCCGCAGCGGTGAAGAATATACCTATGAAGGGATTACCATTAGTGGTATCGCCAATATACCGGCCAGCCTGGCCATCGATGCAACCTGGATGTTTGCCCAAAACGTGTTGCACTTTTTAAGCCACGTGGTGCGCGACGGTAAAGTAATAACTGATACCTCGGATCCAATTATTGGCGGCACCCTGGTAACCAAAGACAACAAGATTGTGCACAGGGGAACACTTCTGGCGATGAACCTGGATCCAGATAACATCTAAATCAGGCTACTGCTGCAAGTAAGGGAGGTTAGATATTATGGTTGCTGCCCTACTCTTATTTCTGGTAGCTGCAGCGATTTTAGGCTACCGGATCATCTCAGCGGTACCGCCCATGTTGCATACACCCCTGATGTCGGGCATGAATGCTCTTTCAGGAATTACTATTTTGGGGACGCTTGCTGTATTTTCGACGGCAACCACCGCCCCGCTCAAAGCTCTTGCCGGAACAGCCCTTATACTGGCCATGCTCAATGTGGCGGGCGGATATTGGGTTACAGACAGAATGCTCGGTTTTTTTAAAGGCAAAGAAAGCGCCCCGGAAAAGGAGAAAGCATAAATGGCGGTAACAATCATCATTTCGGCTGTGCTAATTGCAGGGTTTTTGGCAGGCTTGCGGTTGATGCAAAACCCCGCTACGGCTCGAAACGGTAACAGGCTAAGCGCTTTGTGCATGGCTCTGGCTATTCTTTTTACGATTAATGAATTGGGTATATGGAATAGCGTTTCGACATGGATTTTAATCGTTATCGGCAGCGTTGCGGGTATTTTGCTGGGGCAGAAAGTAATGATGATTCAAATGCCCCAACTGGTAGCGTTGCTGAACGGTTTTGGAGGAGCAGCCTCGGCCATCGTTGCCGCTACCTCCTTATCCTTAACCGCCAATCCGGGTGCACTGGTTGTTTTAACCGCAGCGCTAGCCCTGGCAGTGGGATCTATTACCTTTTTCGGCAGCGCTATTGCCGCTTTAAAACTACAGGGTACAGTTTCCCAAAAAACAGTTTCGTTAAAAGGGCATCGCTACTGGTTGGGTGCCCTTCTCGCCGCCGGTTTACTGCTGATTATCCTGAGCATTTTTTACCCGGGCCCACTTTTCTATGTCATCGCCGTGCTCTTTTCCATTTACGGTGTTTTAATGACGCTGCGAGTCGGCGGTGCCGATATGCCGATTATCATTTCCTTTCTAAATTCCCTGTCAGGCATTGCCGCCGCCATTTGCGGACTTGCTGTATACAATATTCTGCTTGCCGGAGCGGGGGCCCTGGTCGGAGTGGCGGGGATGATCTTAACCCAGTTGATGTGCAAAGCCATGAATAGAAATTTACAGGCTGTGCTGAGCGGCTTTAGCGGTGCCACACCCGTACCTGGCACGCCGCAGCCTGAAGAACCTGGACCGCAGGCTCAATCGCTTAAAGAAGAGCAGATTCCCGATCTGGTAAGGGAGGCCCAAAAAGTAATCTTTGTTCCCGGCTACGGCATGGCCGTATCCCAGGCGCAACAGCAGGTAAAGGACCTGATTGATGTGCTGGAAAGCAGGGGTAAGACTGTAAAAATTGCCATACACCCGGTGGCCGGGAGAATGCCCGGGCATATGAATGTCCTTCTGGCCGAAGTAGGCGTTCCCTATGAAATGCTTTACGATATGGATACAATCAACCCCGAATTTGCTGAAACTGATCTGGTTATCGTTGTTGGCGCCTGCGATGTGATCAACCCCGCCGCAAACAGCGCCGAAGGCACACCCATCTATGGCATGCCTATTTTAGAGGTTGAGAAAGCCCGCCATATTCTGATTTTCAACCTGGATGCCAGACCGGGCTACTCCTGTGTAGAAAATTCACTTTACAGCAAACAAAATGTCCTTACCGTCTGGGGTGATGCCAAAGAGACAGTGGCCAGGGTAACTGCTTCCCTGGGTGAAGAATAGAAACGAGGAAACGATATTTAAATCAACAGCAAGCAAGTTATCCATTCTATTCACAATAAAAGCAAAGGGCTGCCATGGGCGAGGCAGCCCTTCTTCTTGCAGCTGCGGGAAAAGGGGCCATGGTTACCCGCTCCAATCCCGCACCGCTTCGGACCCCATTTCTCCGGCTGCTCCCAGCACAACTACCTTCACAACCACTCCTCCTAATAATAATATTTCTGGACCCCCAAACTGCAATGCACCTTTTTTTTTAAAATTAATATACTCTAATATGATCAACTTTAGGACTCGTTTAAACTCTAGAGCCGTTTTCAAAAATCAGGAACGGACTCTGTTTGGACTGGTTAACAAAGAGAGAAAGTCGGCCGGGCTACGGCCTCTGCGGCTCAACGCCAAATTAACTTTTATTGCCCGGCTGAAGTGCCAGGATATGATTAATCACCATTATTTTTCTCACCAGTCCCCCGTCTACGGCCGCCTGGGAAATTTGCTGCGGGCCGCGGGAATTCGCTTTACTCTGGCCGCTGAAAATATCAGCAAAGGTGGAAATGCCAGATCGGCCTTTAGTGCTTTTATGCAAAGTTCAGGGCACCGTAATAAAATTCTTGACCCTCGCTATACTCAAACCGGAGTTGGAGCGAGGGCAGATCAAAGGCGCGTTTTATACATGACGCAAATTTTTATGCGGCCTAAACAATATGCTGGTGAAGCTCTCCCATCAGCCGGCAGGAGAAATTATCAGTATGCAACAAACGGCCTTCCGTAAAAATGTAAATGGAGCCAACCGATGATGAAGAAAATGCTGGTCTTAAACTTTTTCCCTGCAAACCATCCCCCGGTTACCGGGGGTGAAATTAGATATTTCAATATTTATCATAAGCTCAGCCGCTATTACGATATTACTCTCCTCTCCCAGGCCGGCACCAGAAGAACAGTACAGTTTTCTCCCTCATTCAGGGAGTATCGAGTACCCGCAGATCCCCGCCATATACAGATTATAACGGAATTGGTGCAAGAGCTGAGCAGCGGCAGGCATGGTTATGAACTGAATTTAATCAAAAATCTTAAACTGGCACAGCATCCAACACTTTACAAAAAAGTGCTGGATCGACTATATGAAACAAGCGATATTATCGTCCACGAATCCTCTTACCTGGTTGAATATGATCAAAACTTAGGTTCAGATCAAAAACTGAGAATTTACAATAGCCATAACCATGATTTCTTACTGGCCCAAAATATCTGGAAAAATAAAAATGCCAGAAAATACCTTCCCCTGGTTTATAAACTGGAGAAAAAGTTAACCACAAACGCCAACCTGGTATTCGCCACCTCAACTGGCGAAAGAGACAGCTTTATCACTATGTATAACCTGAACCCCGCAAAAGTAAAAATAGCGCCAAATGGTATTAATCCAGATGAATGGCTCAAAAGGCAAGATATCTCCCGGAAAAGACCCGGTGAAACGGTAAAGGCCCTTTTCATCGGCTCATACTATCCCCCGAATATTGAGGCGGTAGATTATGTAATCACCTATCTTGCGCAGAAATGTAGCGGGGTAGAGTTTCTTATTGCCGGGGGTTGCTGTAAACCTTTTTCCTGCGCAGCCAGGTCCAATGTCACCTTAATGGGACCGATAAGCCACAGCCAAAAACTGCAATTATTCGCAACCGTTGATCTAGCCATAAATCCTATGTTTACCGGAGGCGGTATTAACTTGAAGACTCTTGAGTTTTTATCTGCAGGGATCCCTTTATTTTCTACTGAGTTTGGCATAAGAGGTCTTGAGCTGAACGATCAGCAGCACTATATAAAAGCTGAAAAGAAAGATTTTCCTGATAAAATTAATCAATTTATTCAAAACAAAAAAATGTTAATAGAGATAGCGCAAAACGGCCGGTCCTATGTCAACCATAACTATTCGTGGAGCGCCATAGCAAAAAACATTAAGCATGAAATAGATCAATTATGCGGGGGATGAAAGTGGAAAAAGTATCTGTGATCATGGCTGTTTACAATGGTGAAGATTACCTGGAAGAGTCTATAAATAGTATTTTACAACAGACCTATCCCTATTTTGAATTTATCATTGTCAATGACGGCTCCAGCGATGGGACCGCAGAAATTTTGAATAACATCACCGACAAGAGGGTTAAGGTTTATCACCTTTACAAAAATCGCGGTGTTTCCTATGCCCGCAATTATGCTGTAAAAAAGGCAAATACCCGCTGGCTGGTGCTGCAGGATCACGATGATATCAGCGTTCCCGAAAGGATCGAGGTTCAACTTAAATACATGCAAGAACACCCGGAATTGGTGGCCGCCTTTTCGATGTTCCAACAATTTAAGGAAGAATTAACTTTTCATCAGGCTCATTTAAAGCTTTTACAAACCGGACCATTCTTCACCACAAGGCAATTAAAAGAGAGGAGATTTTTCTGCCCCTGGGTTTGCTACGGATCAGCGCTAATAGCCAGGCAAGCCTTTTTACAGGCCGGGGGCTACGATAATAGCTGCTTCCTCGGGGAAGATTTTGATCTGTTTTTGCGTTTGATGGAACTGGGCCCCGTGGCCATGATCCCCCGCGTCCTTTATCTATACCGGTATAATCCCCATTCTATCTCCAAGCGGAATCGCCGGGAAACCCGCCGGGCCGTCATCAAAATTTCCACAAACCATATCTTAAAAATGTATGCAGCAAAGTATATTGACCCGACGTTTTTGATTATTGGCTCGCCGTGGGACTGCCAAAACTTTATGACGCATATCTATCCGGGAACAGGAATGGAAATTATTTCATGCCTCGATAGCAACAACGACGCCACTTTAACCAGAGCTTTTTCACTCTTTAAACAAAAAATAATTAACGGCATTATCGTCCTGGGCGGGACTAAACGCAACCGCTACCTGATCAACCAGTTGGTCCGGAGGGGAATGACCTTAAACATTAATTTGTTTCACCTTAAAAAATTCAGGAGGAAAGGATAACATGAAATCTAGTCGCCAGTTTTTATGGTTATTCATTATCTACCCTTCCTCATTAATTTAATATTTGGCAAATACCCCAACCCAACAGTATAACGCCTCAGAGACAATCTTTAACCCGCATATCAATTTGTTAAATTACGTCATTAAATATAAAAAATTAAAACTCATAAAGTATTGCCGTTTAACTACAGGTGCTAAGTAACCTAAAGAATTTAGGGGAGTTCGCCTTGTTGCGGACTCCCCCTAACTTTCATGATCTTATCAAAATCTTATGTGGGTTTGAATGGTGGAGGCGGCGGGAATCGAACCCGCGTCCGAAGGTTTAGCTACAGGAACTTCTACAGGCTTAGCCCCGGTTTTTTTTCTCGCGCCTTTGGCTCCCCGGAGCGGGATCCGCCGGCGCCAGTCCCGTTAAATTTCCCGCGGAAGCGGTGGGACAACCGTTGCCGCAGTAGGCCGGCTTTGTTGACGCCCCTGTTCTCTCCCCCGGCCAGGGAGAGGAAGGGACGCGCTGCTTTTAATTAAGCAGCGTAGGCTAAATTGTCGTTGGCGTTTATAGCCGTTCCATGTTTTATCCAGGCCATGGTCCTGGGCCTGCGGTGCCTGCCTCTACAACCCCCGTCGAATCCATACGCCCCCATGTTTATGATAACTGCTTTTCCTTAAGAGCCCGTTCCATATCGCGGCGGCTTTCCCGCTCGGCAATGGCCTGCCGCTTGTCGAAAGCCCTTTTGCCGCGGCCCAGGCCCAGTTCGACCTTGATCAAGCCCCGCTTCAGGTAAAGCTTCAGTGGAACAAGGGTATAGCCCTTTTCCTTGACTTTGCCGGTAAGCCGCCGGATCTCGCTTTTGTGCATGAGCAGCTTGCGGGTGCGCAGCGGCTCGTGGTTAAAGCGATTGCCCTGGTCATACGGGCTGATATGCATATTATACAGGAAAAGTTCATTTCCCTCAATCTTGGCGTAGCTGTCTTTAAGGTTCACCCGGCTGGCGCGGGCAGACTTCACCTCTGTACCGGTAAGGACAATGCCGGCTTCAAAGGTTTCGTCAATATGATAGTCATGCCGCGCTTTGCGGTTGCTGCTGATTAACTTTTCCATTATATAATATGCTCCGGTCCTTCAGTACTTAACACCGCGGATAAAAAAACCCCACCGTCTGTGCCACTAACGCGGATAGGGTTCGTGCGGTTCCAGCTCCTGTAAATATAATAACACCGGGATTCATTGGCGTCAAGGTGCGGCTTTCGCTTTCACCCCCATAAGTGGCCATCAAAAGGAGTAATTTCGGCGTAAGGCCGGGCCGGCATAAGGCCTGGCCTAAAAGCTGTGGGGCGGGGGAATAAGCCCCCGTCCCGCTTTTTTATTTCTTACCATTCAAGCCTCGCATCTTACTTCTTATAAGGGCGGCCCCATTCTTCCATATAAACAATTTCCTCCAGCTCCTGGCGCGGACGGGGAGAAGGTGCGTGCTCGGGTACTCCCAGGGGGGTGAGGCCGACAACCCGGTACCTGTCCGGTACCTGCAACACGGCTCTGGCTTTGGCCTCGTCAAACCAGCATACCCAGCAGGTGCCCAGCCCTTCGGCATATGCGGCCAGCATCAGTTGTAGCATGGCCAGACCGGCATCCAGGAGGTAGTACTCTTTGCCATCCTGTATCCCCGATTGCTGCGGATCGGCACAGAGGGCAATGACCACGGGTGCCTGCTCGCGCACGGCTTTTAAAGCCGGGTTGGCGGCAGGCAGGCTTTCAGCCAATTGCTCTTTTCGTGCCGGATCTTGCACCACAATAAATTTCCAGCACTGCAGGTTTTTCCAGGAAGGAGCCATGCGGGCAGCGTCCAGAACTTTTTCCAGGAGGTCCGCCGGGATGGGATCCGGTTTATACTTGCGGATGCTGCGGCGGCCTTGCAGGGCCTGGTAGAGATCCATTTGGTTTCTCCTCCTTCAATCTCTCGAGTAGAGTTTGGCAGCGGGTCGCAGCACGCTGTGCCCCTAGATTAAGCCTGTGAAACTAATCATTTGGTGAGCCTATCGGGCCAGGGCAAAGGTCAGCTTGCCTTCGGCGGTGTTAACCTTTACCACTTGCACCGGGATGTGGTCGCCGAGGCGAAAGGTTTTGCGGGTCCGCTCTCCCACCAGGGCAGCCTGCTTCTCATGATAGGCATAATAATCATCACCCAATTCGGCGATGGGGATCATCCCTTCCACCGTATTTTCCAGCTCTACAAATATGCCGAAGTTGGTGACCCCGTTTATAATACCGGGGAAAATCTCTCCGATTTTATCTTCCATGAAGCGGGCCTTCATCTGGTCTTCACTGGCCCGCTCCGCTTCCATGGCCGCCCGTTCCCGCTCTGAAGCCTGCTCGGCTATTTCCGGCAAGCGGGCTTTTAACCGGGCCAGCCGGGCCGCGGACAGTCCGTTTCCGGCCAGGTGCTCTTTCAAGATGCGGTGCACCACCAGGTCGGGGTAGCGGCGGATGGGAGAGGTAAAGTGGCAATAGCAGGGCGAGGCGAGGCCGAAATGACCTTCATTTTCCGCACTGTAGCGGGCCTGGGGCATGGAGCGCAGCATTAAGTAACGGATCAGCCTTTCCGCCGGTTTTCCCCTGGACCTTTCCAGCAGCTTTTGCAGGTGGGAGGGCTTCAACTCTTTTAGCCGTCCCACTTCATCAAATCCCAGCAAGGATAGGGTTTCTTTAAGTGCAGCCAGTTTTTCCGCCGTGGGAATGGCGTGAACCCTGTAGAGGCAAGGTATCTTCTCCCGGGCCAAGTAACCGGCCACGGTTTCGTTGCAGAGAATCATGAATTCTTCGATCAGCGATTCCGAGCGGCCCAGGTGCCGCCGTTCGATGCGGACCGGCTTCCCGCTGTCATCCAGGATAATCTCCGCTTCAGGCAGGTCCAGGTCCAGGGCGCCTCGCTGCAGGCGTTTCTGCCGCAGCATAGAGGCCAGCCGGTCCATGCTCTGCAGCATCGCCCCGAGAAAAGGATGTTCCAGCAGCTTGCCTTCACCTTTATTTTCCAGGAAAGCTTCCACCTGGGGGTAAGTCAACCGCTCGGTAATCCGGATCACGCTGGGTGTGAAACTATAACCGGTCATTTCGGCGGCAGCGTTCAACTGCATGAATACGGACAACGCCAGGCGATCACGGCCGGCTTTAAGGCTACAGAGGTCTTCTGAAAGTTGCGGCGGGAGCATATGGATAACCTGATCCACCAGGTAGGTGCTGGTAGATCGGTTCAGCGCTTCGCGATCCAGGGCCCCCCCTTCGCGGACGTAATGGGAAACATCGGCAATATGTACACCAAGACGATAACTGCCATCCTCGAATTCCTCCAGGGAGACGGCATCATCGAAATCCCTGGCTGTTTCTCCGTCGATAGTGACCATTGGCAGATCCCGCAGGTCGCGCCGCCCTTCTTCCCGGGCTCCCCCCTGGATTGTATCTTCACCGGGTAATCGCCCCACCTCCTGCAGCACTTCTTCGGGGAATTCCACCGGCAGGCCGTACTTGCGGTGCAGGGATAGCTGCTCTGCCCTGGCGGTTCCAGCCGGGCCCAGCCGCTCCACCACTCTACCCCGGGGAGACATACCTCCCCGCGCCCAGGTTTCAATTTCCAGGACCACTTTGTCGCCTTTTTGGGCCAGTTGCCGCCCCGCGGTTACTTCAATCTCGTGGCCGAGCCTCCGATCATCGGGTATGACATAGAAGCGCTTACCGTGCTGCTCCAGGGTGCCCACCAGGCGGCTGTAACCGCGCTGCAAAATGCCGATCACTTCGCCCTCGCGGCGGCGCCGGCGCCCCCCGGAAGCAAGGCGAATAACAACGCGGTCGCCATGCACGGCATCATTAAGGTTTCGCCGGCTGATATAGACATCTTCTTCATTCCCGTCCGGGCGCAGAAAAGCAAATCCACGGCGGTTTCCCTGCAACACACCGGTCAAGCAAGCCAGGCGCCGCGGCAGTCCGTAACGGCCCCGGGCGGTTTTAATAAGCACTCCTTCTTCCAGCATGCGCTCCAACTCCCGGGATAGGATTCCTTTTTCCTGCGCTTGCAACCCCAGGGAGCGGGCCATTTGCCTGGCCGAGAGCGATTGGTGCCGGCTTTCAGCCAGAAGTGTTTCAATCCGATCACGTAATTCTTGCTTTATTACCTTTTTTACCTGTCGAGACATTTAATTAATAATTTTACTCCTTTACAACTCCGGCCGGCGCCGCCGAAATACTTTATGGCCAATTCTAATTATTCCCTCAGGTTACATTATACCCCGTAAACAGGTAAAATAAAAGGAGCGGAAGTGCCCCGCTCCTGTTTCTAGCCTGGGGAAACTGCGGTCGCGTTTAACGCAGCAGCGTAATGACTATGGTAAAAAGCATAAACGCAATAGCCAGCCCGGTGGTAATCTTGCTCAAAAGGTCATCGAGGCCTTTTTTCTTTCCGAAGAGTGACTGGGCTCCCCCGGCAATAGTGCCCAGACTGGCGCTGCGTCCTGATTGTAACAGGACCGTGACAATAAGGGCGATACAGACGAGTATATAGATAGCCGTTAGCACATTAAATAACATGAATCCCATCCCCCTCAGGCATGACAGTACTGTAACATTTTATCACAAATACGGAACTGTGACAAACTGTTTTGCCCAATTTAGGGGATGATTGTTTTCCCAGTAAATTCCCAAAGTAAGTTCTACAGTGGACGACGATGTGGCATTTAGTTTGGGAAGTATTTTAGGTAGAATTAAGTCTGGGAAGTTTTCCTTAAAAGGGAGAAAGAGAACATAAATGACAG
>Ga0116166_1001819_pt1 | contig 18627 bp, 18 predicted proteins | sample AD_JPNMR2_MetaG_FD_89884 | JGI IMG/M metagenome (GOLD analysis project Ga0116166, IMG submission 89884) | Active sludge microbial communities of municipal wastewater-treating anaerobic digesters from Japan - AD_JPNMR2_MetaG | ecosystem: Engineered > Bioreactor > Anaerobic > Digestate | place...
CTGACATCAACAGATAAGCACAAACACATGTACTTTGAGTACGCGGATGAAATTTTAACTTCTTATCTGTTTTTTTAATATGCTGATAATGTTTGATTTAATAAATTATTTTCGGATGAAAATTATTTGTTTAGCAAACAATTACCGGGATCATGCAAAGGAAATAAACCATCCAATTCCCAGTGTACCGGTATTTTTTTTAAAACCTGATACGGCATTACTCAGGAATAATCGTCCTTTTTTCTTGCCCGACTTTTCTGAGGAGATACACTATGAAGTGGAACTGGTAGTGAAGATTTCCCGATTGGGAAAAGGAATCCAGGAAAAGTATGCACACCGGTACTATTCAACCATTGGGGTAGGCATTGATTTCACAGCAAGAGATATACAGCGTGAGTGTGTTGCAAAAGGCTTACCCTGGGAAATTGCAAAAGCTTTTGACTATTCGGCTGCCATTAGCCCTACATTTGTTTCCATAGAACATTTTCCAGATAAACAAAATATTCATTTTCGTCTCGATATTAACGGGCAAACGGTGCAATCGGGTTGCTCGGGCGAAATGATATTTTCGTTTGATACAGCCATTGCACATATTTCGAAATATATGACGCTACGAACAGGCGATTTGCTCTTTATGGGAACTCCTCCAGGGGTAGGCCGGATAAAGATTGGTGACCGTCTGCAAGCATATCTTGAAAATCAACTCATGCTCGATTTTTTGATAAAGTAGCTGCGTAATGATTGATGACCTCTACCTATTAACAATAATATTTTATTATTTTTGCCAAAAAATAGAACTTGCTAAGAAAAATTAGAACCATCGTAGGCGAAAAAATTCTGAGGAAAAAACTCAGAACGCAAAAGCGAAGCAGGTGCATCTATGATTTTCACCGTGCACAGCTCGTTGGTGTATTGTTTAAAGTCAATACTATCAATGAGTTTCAACTCATTAAAGATTTTTTGCATTATCTGAGAGAGCTTGACAATAAAGTGATAGCACTTTGTTACATCGATTCGAAAAAAATTCCTGATTATTATTTGCTGGTAAAAGGATTTAACTTTTTTACGCGGAAATCTGTCAATTTTTTTTATATCCCCCGTCATCCGATGGTCAATGATTTTATTGAACAGCCCTTTGATATGCTCATTGATTTGACCATTGATGATATTTTTACCATAAAATACATAGGAATACTATCGAAGGCGAAATATAAAGTTGGCATGAGGCAGAAACGAATGGAAAAACATTATGATTTGATGATTGATATTGAAAAAAACCGTTCGATAGCGAATTTAATTGAAAGCATCAAACACTATATTCCTATTTTTGCAAGTAACGAAATGAAGTAAAAATGGCAAGTAATACCTTTAAGTTTTCGGGCACAGGAGTAGCCATTGTGACTCCTTTCAGATCTGATGACAGTATTGATTTTACAGCACTACGTAATTTGGTTGATTTTCAGATAAAGAACAAGATAGATTATTTGGTAGTGCTGGGTACAACGGGAGAATCTGTAACCCTATCGGCTGATGAGAAACGGGCTGTTGTTGATACCGTTTTAGAAGCGGCCAATGGAAGAGTACCAATAGTAGTAGGTATTGGAGGCAACAATACGCAAGATATTATTAATAAAATAAAACACTTTGATTTTACGGGAATCGATGCAATACTATCGGTTTCCCCTTATTACAACAAGCCTACACAAAATGGGCTGTACGAGCACTACAAAGCCATAGCATCGACCAGTCCTGTTCCCATTATTCTTTACAACATACCGGGGCGAACTGGTTCAAACATGTGCGCTGAAACTACTTTACGACTCGCCAATGACTTCAAGAATATTGTTGCCATTAAAGAAGCCTCTGGTATGTTGAACCAGATTATGGAAATAATTAAGGGTAAACCCTCACATTTTGAAGTAATATCGGGGGATGATTTACTGGCACTACCTATCATTGCCCTTGGTGGAAAAGGAGTAATATCGGTAGTTGCCAACGCTTATCCGCTTCAGATGTCGGAATTGATACGATTGGCGCTGGCAGGTAAAATAGAGGAAGCAAGAAAAATACATTATTCTTTGCTAACCATTATCAATCTATTATTTGCCGAAGGCAATCCGGCCGGGATAAAAGCAACTCTTGAAATTAAAAAGCTTACTACTGCCCACGTACGACTGCCGCTGGTAAAAGTAAGTCAGGCAACATATGCCAAAATTGAGGAACAATTCAAGTTGTTGAAATAAAAGGGGGGTAAAAGGGTATCAAATGTAAATCCTCTAACCCATACATTTATTTATAGCAATAATATATAAAAATATTTATCTTTGCGAAAACACAGATTTATAAACAATGAAGAGAGTTCATCAAGGAAACGGGCATCATGCAGGGGTTGTTATATAACAGATTGCAGAATTATACCTATATTACAAAGGTTTGCACAATTCTGCAAACCTTTTTTAGTTTAGAAAATTAACTATGACAAAAAATTAAAACATGGAAAAATTAAGAGTAGCTTTACAAAAATCGGGACGATTAAGCGAAAAATCGATAGAACTACTGGAAGAATGCGGTGTTACCCTGGATGGTGGTCCAGGACGATTGTTGGTAAGCTCACCCGACTTTCCAGTGGAAGTACTTTATTTGCGCGATGACGACATCCCTCAGTATGTTGCTGATGGAGTTACCGATGTAGGCATAGTAGGTGAAAATGTATATGTAGAGAAGGAAAAACCGGTAAATATAGCCGAGCGACTTGGATTTTCCCGATGCCGATTGTCACTGGCGGTGCCAAAATCGATCGAATATGAAGGGTTGCAGTATTTTAACAACAAAAAAATTGCCACCAGCTATCCAAATATTCTATCTCATTTTCTCAAGGAAAACAATATCCAGGCTGAGATTCATGAAATAAGCGGATCGGTTGAAATAGCCCCGGGTATTGGTCTGGCCGATGCTATATTTGATATAGTAAGCTCGGGTAGTACACTTTTTAGCAACAATCTTAAGGAAGTGGAAGTAGTAATGAAATCGGAGGCTGTATTAATTGCTCATCCGAAATTACAACCCGAAAAACAGCATATTCTTGAAGAACTGATTTTTCGCATTCGCAGTGTACAAAAAGCCAAGAAGCACAAATACATATTGTTGAATGCGCCCAACGATAAAATTCAGGAGATTATTGAACTGATACCGGGGATGAAAAGTCCGTCAATCGTTCCCCTGGCAAAAGAAGGATGGAGCTCGTTACACTCGGTTGTGCCCGAAAAGGATTTCTGGCAAATAATTGGAAAGCTTAAAGAGAAAGGCGCACAGGGAATATTGGTGATCCCCATCGAAAAAATGATTGTATAATTTACTAAATAATGATAGGTGCAATGGAAAGAATTATATTTCCCGATAAAAAAAACTGGTCAGAACTATTGAAACGTGCCGAAATTGATTATAGTGGTATTGAAAAAAGGGTTGAGGAGATCATCGAACAGGTGCGTAGCAAGGGCGATGCAGCACTTTTTGATTTGACACGTAGCATTGAGGGGGTAGATTTACCCACCCTAAAAGTAAGCATTGAGGAATTTGAAGAAGCAAAGCAAAAAGTCGACGGTAGCTTAAAAAAAGCCATTGCACAGGCAAAAAATAACATTGAGAAATTTCACAATTACCAGAAAATTCAGCCAAAGGTCATCGAGACGACGCCAGGTGTTAAATGTTGGCAAAAAAGTGTGGCCATTGAAAAGGTTGGATTATACGTACCTGGCGGTTCAGCCCCTTTATTTTCAACGGTTCTCATGCTGGGTATTCCTGCCATCATAGCCGGATGCAAAGAAATTGTGCTCTGTACACCGCCTGATAAAAATGGGAAAGTACATCCAACCATTCTTTATGCTGCCCAATACATAGGCATCCAACATGTATACAAAGTAGGTGGGGCACAGGCAATTGCAGCAATGGCATTTGGCACCGAATCCATTCCCAGAGTTTATAAAATTTTTGGACCTGGCAATTCGTATGTGACATTTGCCAAGCAAAAGGTAATGTCGTATGGGGTGGCAATAGATATGCCTGCAGGGCCTTCGGAAGTACTTGTTATAGCTGACGAAACGTCGGTTCCTGCATTTGTTGCTTCAGATTTACTGTCGCAGGCCGAACATGGTCCCGACAGCCAGGTGTTGCTCGTTACTACCCAGGAAAATATACTTCCGGCAATAGAGGAAGAACTCAACCAGCAACTCCATCAATTACCCCGAAAAGACATTGCAGTAAAGGCACTCAGTCATAGCAAAATGATTGTGGTGCGCAACGAAGATGAAGTGGTAGAACTGGTGAACGAATATGCACCCGAGCATTTGATTATTGCAACTCAAAATGCCATGGCGCTTACGGATAGGATAACCAACGCAGGGTCGGTGTTCATTGGAAATCTTACCCCCGAAAGTGCCGGCGACTATGCTTCGGGAACCAACCATACCTTGCCTACCCATGGCTATGCCAGGGTATACAGTGGGGTAAATCTCGATAGCTACGTCAAAAAAATTACTTTCCAGCATATTACCGATTATGGAATATTCAATTTAGGTCCTACTATCGAGCAAATGGCCGAACAAGAACAGCTGCATGCTCATAAAAATGCTGTATCATTACGTCTTAAATATGTGATTAACAAATATTGTCATGATAAACTTGGATAAGCTAGTACGTAAAAACATACTTTCCCTTACCCCCTACTCCAGTGCTCGCGATGAATTTCAGGGAGAGGCAGAAGTATATCTCGACGCCAATGAGAATCCTTTCAATACTCCTTACAACCGATATCCCGATCCCTTGCAGCTGGAACTAAAAGAAACAATATCGCAGCTTAAGAATGTACCCATCAAAAATATTTTTTTGGGAAATGGAAGCGACGAACCTATTGACCTGGTGATGCGTGTTTTTTGTGAACCTGGTATTGACAACATCGTGGCCATTGAGCCCACGTACGGCATGTACCGAGTCGCAGCGCAGATAAATAATATCGAGTATATCCCTGTTACCCTCTCCGAAAATTTTGATTTATTGCCAGATAAATTGTTAAAGGCCTGTAACGCCAACACCAAGCTAATTTTTTTATGTTCTCCCAACAATCCTACTGCCAATTATCTTGGCGAAGATGCTATCAGACAGGTAATAGAGAATTTTCAAGGAATCGTAGTACTCGACGAGGCATATATCGATTTTTCGGCCCACCGAGGATTCTTGCCTGAATTGACAAAATACCCCAACCTTATTATTTTACAAACATTTTCAAAAGCCTGGGGCATGGCTGCCCTTAGATTAGGAATGGCTTTTGCACAGACGTCGATCATTGAATTGATGAACAAAGTTAAATATCCGTACAACATCAATATGCTCACCCAACAAAAAGTGATGGAAGCCTTAGCAAACCATCAACAAAAAGAGCAATGGGTGAACATCATCCTTCAAAATCGTCAATGGTTGATAAATGAATTATCAGCCATTGAGTTAATAGAAACCATCTATCCCAGCGATGCCAACTTTGTATTGGTTAAAATACAACAAGCCAGTTGGGTTTACCAATATCTGGTTGAACAAAAAATTATTGTCCGAAACCGTTCAAATGTAAAGCTTTGCAACAACTGCCTTCGCATTACCGTAGGGACAGCGGAGGAAAATGCTAAGCTCATTGCTGCGTTAAAAAAACTTAGCATACCATCGATTGCAAGCGTGTAAGCAGGAGCCTAAAAATTAAAAGTTGATGAGAAAAAAAGTACTATTTATCGATCGCGATGGAACCATCATAGTTGAACCTGCCGAAACCCAGCAGGTAGATACCCTGGAACAGCTTGAATTTCTTCCCCATGCCATTCGTTCACTTTACCTTATTCGCAACCATCTCGATTATGAAATGGTGATGGTCAGCAATCAGGATGGACTGGGAACCGCCTCTTATCCTGAAGAAAACTTTAACCGTGTGCAAGATAAGCTACTAACCATCTTGCAAAATGAGGATGTATGGTTTGATGCCATTTACATTGACCGTTCGACACCGGAGGAAAAAAAACCAACTCGTAAACCCGGTACTGCCATGCTTACCAGGTACCTTTCAGGAGGTTACAATCTTCAGGATAGTTATGTCATTGGCGATAGAATTACCGACATAGAACTGGCCAAAAATATAGGTTGTAAAGCTATTCTCATCGGCGATGAAGAAATGTGGGAATTGCTTGAAAAAAAAGGCCTTGACTCGGTATGTACGCTGATAACCAGAGATTGGGAGAACATATATCACCATTTAGCCCTTCCACAACGGACGATAACCGTACATCGTAAAACCCACGAAACTGAGGTAATGGTAAAAATTAATCTGGATGGAAGAGGATTTGTGGATATTTCGACGGGCTTAAAATTTCTGGATCACATGATAGCCCAGATCGGACGACATGCGGGCATTGATTTATCCGTTGAGACCAATGGCGATCTTGAAGTTGACGAACATCATACCATCGAGGATACGGCTCTGGCTCTGGGAGAAGCCTTTGCCAAAGCCATTGGTAACAAAGCTGGGATGCAGCGCTATGGTTTCTGTTTACCAATGGACGACTGCCTGGCACAGGTAGCCATCGATTTTGGCGGACGTCCCTGGCTGGTATGGGATGTTCAATTTAAACGTGAAAGAATAGGTGACGTACCCACCGAAATGTTTTTCCATTTCTTTAAATCTTTTTCCGACACTGCGCTATGCAACTTAAACATCAAAGCCGAAGGGGAAAACGAGCATCATAAAATTGAAGCTATCTTTAAAGCTTTTGCACGAGCCATCAGAATGGCCATACGACGCGACCCATTTAACCAGGATATACCCTCTACCAAAGGAACGTTGTAATTGAAAAAATATATGCCACAGTCCAGTGCCATATTGTTGATGACGTGTAAAGACCAACCGGGTATTATTGCCCACATAACCAATTTTCTCAGCCAAAACAGGGGCAATATCATCGAGTTACGTCAGCATGTCGACCGTGAGGAAAACATCTTTTGTATGCGATTGGAATGGGAATTGAGTCAATTCACTATCCCGGCTACCGATCTTGCCGAATACTTTGGTAAGCACATAGCCCCACGATACGAAAACATATCTTGGAACATATATTTTAGCAACTATCGTCATCGAATGGCTATATTCGTTTCGCGGCTTTCGCACTGCCTTTACGACTTGCTGGCACGATATAAATCGAATGAACTCAACATAGAAACACCCATTATCATCAGCAATCATCAAGAGCTTGAAGAGGAATGTCGGGCATTTCAGGTGCCATTTTACTATTTTCCTATAACTGCTGAAAATAAGCTAAAGCAGGAAGAAGCCGAATTACAACTATTGCAATCGCACAACGTACACCTGATAGTACTGGCACGTTACATGCAAATACTTTCGGAACAGTTTGTCAATGCATACCCCAACAGGATTATCAATATACATCATAGCTTTTTACCAGCTTTTCCTGGAGCACGACCTTACCATTCGGCTTATAAGAGAGGCGTAAAAATTATTGGTGCAACGAGTCACTATGTAACCACCGAACTCGATGAAGGGCCTATCATCGAGCAGGATGTCATCCGTGTTACCCATGAAGACAGCATTGATGATTTTGTGCAAAAAGGAAAAGATTTAGAAAAAATAGTACTTTCGCGTGCCGTAAAATATCATTTACAGCATCGAATTCTTGTGTACAACAATAAGACCGTTGTTTTTGACTGAATATGAAAGTAGCCATTATTAAATACAATGCTGGTAACATTCGCTCGGTAGAATTTGCTCTTAAGCGACTGGGAGTTAATTGCGAGATTACCGATGACCCTGAAAGAATTAAGGCAGCCGATAAGGTTATCTTTCCTGGTGTTGGTTCAGCAGGAGTTACCATGCAGTATCTTCGAGAACGTAAACTCGATAGGCTGATAAGAGACCTTACACAGCCTGTACTGGGAATTTGCCTGGGACAACAGCTAATGTGTAGCTACTCTGAGGAAGATAATACACCCTGCATAGGTATCTTTGAGCAGCGGGTAAAAAAGTTTGAACCCAAATTGAAGGTTCCCCATATGGGATGGAATGCTATTCGAAATTTAAAAAGTCCTTTGTTCAATCCCGAACTCGAAAACCAATACGTATACTTTGTGCATAGCTACTATGTAGAGGTGTGCGAACATACAGCAGCAACAACCGACTACATTGTTCCCTTCAGCGCTGCCATGCATTACCGAAATTTTTATGCAACCCAATTTCATCCCGAAAAAAGTGGTAGCGTTGGAGAAACTATACTGAGAAACTTTTTACAAAATACCTGACAAATCTTTTCTTAAATTTGAACTCATTAATTTACATACCATGATTACCATAATACCTGCTATCGATATTATTGAAGGCAAATGTGTAAGGCTATCGCAAGGGGATTATGCGCAGAAAAAAATATATAATGATGATCCTGTTGAGGTTGCCAAAGAATTTGAAGATTATGGTTTTAAACGACTTCATGTAGTTGACCTCGATGGCGCAAAGGCCAAGCATGTGGTCAATATTCGAATTCTGGAGAAAATAGCTTCGAAAACCGATTTACTGGTTGATTTTGGGGGAGGTATAAAAACCGACGACGATCTTCAACAGGTGTTTGATGCGGGAGCACACCAGGCAACTATTGGAAGTATTGCTGTGCAGAATAAGGAGCTGTTTACCAGATGGATGGAAGAGCATGGGGCCGAAAAATTTATTCTGGCTGCCGACTTTCTGGACGAAAAAATTGCCATTGGAGGCTGGCAAAATGTCACCGATATATCGCTCGATGATTTTATTGCGGAATACGAAAGCAAAGGAGTGCAATACGTATTGTGTACCGATATCAGTAAGGATGGTATGTTGCAAGGTTCTTCCATTGAAATATACCGCCGTTTACACCATGATTTTCCAAAGCTCAACATCATTGCCAGCGGAGGTATTACCTTTTTGCACGAAATTGAGGAGCTTGATCGTTCGGGAATTTATGGAGTAATTATTGGAAAAGCTATTTACGAAGGACGAATCAATCTTGAAGACTTAGCCAAATTTATGACCGAATAACCAACCCTACCCAGAATATGGAAGCAACTCAACCTATTGACCTAACCGGAAAAAATATCCTCGTAGTAGAGGATGATTTCGTGTGTTTTCAGCTTATCAAGGAAATACTCAGCGGCACAAATGCCATGGTCTTACACGCCGAAAACTCGGCCAATGCTCTAACAATGCTGGAGAAAAATTCGCCTATTCACCTTATTTTTATGGATATTCAGCTTCCCGACATGAGTGGGTTGCAGGCATCAGCTGCCATTCGGAAACGATACCCCGATGTTCCCATCATCATTCAAACTGCATTTGCTTTTGAATCGTACATCAATAAAAGTAAAGAGATTGGTTGTACCGACTATATTGTTAAACCTCTTGAACCCGAGAAAGTGTTGGATGTAGTAGCTAAATATGTTCGATAAATTTATATGGACAAACCTATTTCAACGTTTCGCGGACAAAAAGAACTGTATGAACTTCTCAATCGGCTTAGCATAGCTTTTGATTATTATGAACACCCCCCTGCCCCTACCATCGAAGAAGCCAAAAAATACTGGAAAGACATAGAAGCCACACATTGCAAAAACCTATTTTTTCGTAATCACAAAGGCAACCAACACTATCTGGTTGTTTTCGATCATTGTCATGATCTTCGAATCCATGAGCTCGAACGACGTCTCAAGCAAGGAAAATTATCCTTCGCCTCCGAGGCTCGCATGGAAAAATACCTGGGTGTAAAACCCGGTTCTGTCTCTCCCCTGGCGCTTATCAACGATACCGAAAAACACGTACACGTTTTTCTTGATGAAAACTTACAGCATGCGACTAAAATCAGCTTTCACCCAAACGTCAACACCGCTTCAATTGTTATTTCGTTTAGCGACTTCATAAAATTTCTCAATTTTGTTGGAAATAAGTGGGAATTTACCAACCTTTATTAAGTTAATATTTGTTTCTACCCTAAAAAGATAATTTATGCCCAATTTATTCACATCCAAACATAACCTTTGGTACCATATCATCATAAGCACGGTTAATCGCTTACCCATTCTTTTACCCGAAAACGAAAAACGTATCATCCAGGTGGTCATGGAGTGTTTTCGTAATCAGCAATTTCGGGTGGAAGCCATCAATGGGGTAAAAGAACATTTGCATTTACTTGTTCAGACTTCTGCGAATACTGCCCTGGCAGATGCTATTGAAAATGCCTTAAAAGAAAGTAAAATCCTTATCAATACAGAACTTTTTCCGGCTCAATCATTTGATTGGCATGAAGAATATGCCATTTTCAGTGTTAGTCAGTCACAGGCAGTGCGGGTACTCGACTATATACGACAGCAAAAGCAGGTACATGTACAAAAATCCTTTCTGAAAGAATGGAAAGAATTTTTAGAAGTACACGGCATCCAGTAAAACACGATTACAAATCAAGGTAGTCCATGGATAATCTGCGGGAACAATGCCATAAGATTCTAAGGAAATATTGGGGGTACCATCAATTTCGTCCCTTACAGTACGAAATCATTGAGTCGGTATTGCAAAAGAAGGATACCCTTGCCCTATTACCTACAGGTGGGGGAAAATCGATCACCTATCAGGTACCAGCCCTGGTTAATGAAGGACTTTGCATTGTAGTAACGCCACTGATAGCCTTGATGAAAGATCAGGTAGAAAAGCTGAAACAAAAACAAATCAAGGCAATTGCCATATATTCGGGGATGAGCCGTGAAGAGATCGACATTGCACTCGATAACTGCATTTATGGTGATTTTAAGTTCCTGTACTGCTCACCCGAGCGATTGGGAACAGATATTTTCCGCAGTCGTGTACACTTGATGAAGGTGAACCTCATTGCCGTGGATGAGGCGCATTGTATTTCCATGTGGGGATATGATTTTCGACCCTCGTACCTTAAAATAGCCCAGTTGCGAGATCTGCTCCCAGAGGCACCGGTACTGGCACTAACGGCCACAGCTACCCCTCAGGTAGCCGACGATATCATGCAGTCGTTACGTTTTAAAGAAAAAAATATACTACGAAAAAGCTTTGAGCGAAAAAATCTGGTGTATGTAGTTCGCGAAAGTGAAGATAAAAAAGCTCACCTTCTTAAAATTTTCCAGGCCATAAAGGGAAGTGGGATTGTGTATGTACGTAATCGCAACCGAACTTCCGAAATAGCTGATTTTTTAAAGAAGAACGGCATAGTAGCCGATTTTTATCATGCAGGCTTACCTATAGCCGAACGCGACAAGAAACAGGAAGCCTGGCAGCGAAATCGAACCCGTATCATGGTGGCTACCAATGCCTTTGGCATGGGCATCGATAAACCCGATGTTCGTATTGTAGTACACTACGATTTGCCCGATTGTATTGAAAGTTACTATCAAGAGGCCGGTAGAGCTGGTAGGGATGAAAACAAAGCCTACGCCGTATTGCTTTACAATAAAAACGACCGCGTAAACATTGAAAAACGCATAGAAGCAAATTTTCCCGACATAAAAACCATTAAAAATATTTACAACGCCTTAGGAAATTACCTGCAAATACCCTATGGTGCTGGTAAATACATGGCTTATGACTTTAATTTGTATGATTTTGCAGCAACCTATCGCCTAAATTTGCAAACGGCATTCAGTAGCCTGAAAATCCTTGAACAACAGGGATACATAGAACTAAGTGACGAGCTAAACATACCGTCTAAAATACATTTTTTAGTTAGCCGTGATGATTTATACATATTTCAGGTGGCTAATATAAGTTTTGATGGTTTTATAAAGCTTTTGTTACGTTCCTACGAGGGTCTTTTTACCACGTATGTTGGTATAAGCGAAGAAACATTGGCCAAACGAGCCAATATCAGTGTGGAACATGTATACACCTATCTCAATAAGCTTAAAACTGCAGGAATTATTAACTACATACCCCGAAGGACCAATCCCGTTGTAGTTTACACCGAAGAACGCCTCGAAGACAAGGCACTACACATTGGCTATGAACAGTACATGCAACGGAAAAAGGTTTATACCGAAAAAATTGAAGCGATGCTGCACTATGCCGAATCTACCCTTCATTGTCGAAGCGAAATTCTGTTGCATTACTTTGGCGAGAAAAATACCACCCGCTGTGGCCAATGCGATGTATGCCTAAGCCGCAACGAGTTGGATATGAGCAAGTACGAATTCGATCTGATGATAGAAGAAATAAAAAAATTATTGGCCCAACAACCCCATACCATCGACGACATTGTACAACAGCTAAACAGTCGATTCCAGCCCGAAAAACTTATTCGACTGATTCGCTGGCTACTCGATCATGGTAAAATCATTCGGAATATAGACGAAACCTTAGAATGGCATAAAGCTTCGTAGCAATAATTTTCCTACATTATGGTATTGAAACATAGGATAATACTCCAGTCTTGCACCAAATCCCTCGAAGAAACGAGCCACACCCGGAATACGCGAACCCTCAAAATCGATCAGGATTGTATTGCCTGAATTTTGTCGAATATATTCGTTAACCAGAAAAAAACTGGCACGATGTAACTTTCCAGCTTCACTGGAAAGAGAATATAAATAGATATGACGATAGCGAAATTTAAGCCAGAATATTACGGAAACGATATTTCCATTTTGGTCAACAGCCACCTGCCAGTTGCCCGCATTTCTCGCAATTGCCTCCCGAGTAAGTTGCATTAAAAAGGGGATAAGTGATTTGAATGATTCCTGTTGCTGGATAAAAGTTTCCACCTCTGCATTAGAAAAACCCTCATTCACAACGAGTTGTCCATCCTTAAGTATTTTACGAATATTACGTCGATGATTTTCAGAGAAGTATATTCGCAGGTCAGTATAATCACGATTCAAGTCGAGCACATAATTCGGGAAGACTTTTGAAAAAAAGGGGGACACATTGGAATAATTGAGCTGAATATTAACGTAGCCATAGAGATGGGTGAGCATATTACAAAAATGCTCAACCGTTTTGGGATACAACATTTTTGAGGAAAATACACCCAGCTGTTGGGCAAAAGGGGGTTGAATTACATAGCGAAGTCCATACTTTCGCTTAACAGGAACCGGCATGATAGCATCATAATCGTCGTCAACAAGAGCATCCCACTGGGGGGAAATAATATCGAGATACCAGGAAAGGGCATAGGGCATACCACCCATGGCCAGTTCCACAGTTGCATCCCATTTTTTTCTATCTATATCGGCATGTTGGACGTAATGTATCACTGGTTTATTCGGCTTTGCTCATTACCAGCTTTCCATGGATAATACCCTTTCGGCTTAAAATAAGGTCGGCCACCTCCTGCAAGAGTCGAGCTCGACCCTTAACCGCAATAATTTCAAGACAGGTATCATGGTCGAGATGGAAATGCTGAGAGGAAAGTATAAGCTCGTGGTAATCGTGTTGTATTTCATTGAGTTTAACAAGAATATCTGATTTATGATGGTCGTAAAGAATGACAATAGCTCCCGCGACCTCTTCGTTTTTCTGCCATTTATTATCAACAATATATTGCTCCACCAGCGAACGAATTACCTGCGAGCGGTTGGCAAAATTATTCTCCCGCACATAACGATCGAGGGTTGCCAATACCTCTTCATCGATACTGACCCCAAAACGTTTGATTGCCATAATATTATTTCTTTTTAACAGCTACAATCACTACACTTTCGGTATAATACCCACCATTCCCTGCAACCTGGTTACCTGAATTAACCGGAATGATTTGCTGTACAATATAACCCTCTTTTTCCAGAAGATTACATTGAAATTCAACTTCAACAGCCAAATCGTCGGAATCGACCACAATTTCATCATGCGATTCCCGGCTACTCCAGAAAGAGCTTCGTGTATGGATGGTAACTGTTTTTGTCATGATAACTTATTTTTATCAAAAATAAACGTTTTTTGTTTTAGTTGGCTTAGTTTGCCCAAACTTTTTCAAAAGCTGATTTCAATACCATTTAAAAACTATTTTCTTTACATCCTTCGAATCACTATTGTAATTGTCGCCTCTTACTCTTTCAGCTTACAAAGAGACCAGCATTAACTACCGTAACCACAACCATGTACCATTAGTTAACGATAATTTTCCTGTTTTGAATTTCATGTGCCGATCGGATTTGCAAAACATAGATACCTTTGGGCCACTGTCGCACCTGAAGTGTTACCTGGCTATAGGAAGTATTGTTAAGCTGTTTTGTGAAAACGGTTTTACCCTCGAGGCTCAATATCGTAAGCTGTTTCAGCTGCGAACCACGAACTGTGATATTGAGGTACTCGCTGGCTGGATTGGGAAATACATCACAGAATAGCTTGTTAAGCCTGATGGCATTGGGTTTTACATACGACGAATCATCATCGGCAAACGGTGAACCAAAAAGATGCAAAGAACTTCGCCAGTATTCAGGATTGTTAGGATTTCCCGATGGATTGGGGTCGACAGGCACAAGCGAATAACCTGGAAGCAGCACAGGCCAACCTAAATTTGGTTTATAATCGACATCAATCAGAGTTGTACCATTTTCATCGAGCAATACAATACGTTCGCCCTCATTGGCCAGATTTCCAGAAAAACGACCGGTAGGTGTTGTCCAGTAAAGACTTTCAAAGGCACTTATATCGGCTGCAACTACCACAAAGCCATATGGGGGTACCAGCGTAGGTGACGGGAATACGTATTTAACTGCGCTATCGATACGGCATCCTCCTATATCGACCCAAACGTTAGCGGTATTTTTAAATTCAATAAACTCTAATGACTTATCTCCATATCCGCCAGCTGCCATAGGCATGTACTGTATTTCTGTAATTTTAATTTTATCCCGGTTGTTCTTGTTGGTAAAAACAACCTCACGTAACGCACTCCATTTATCGTTGTACAGTATGCGTGCCTTAATAATAGTGGGGGATGCTATATTCAATGTTGTAAATGAAGTAGCCGTCGAGGCTGTTGAGGAAACGCTATTATCGAATAAACGGGGATCGGTACCGTCGGTGGTATAGTATATGGTACCTCCACTATTGGGATTAGCAAAAGTAACAGAAACAGTCCTGGACAAGTTGACAATATTTGCCACCTCATTGCCATCGGCATAAATTTTAGGAAAATCGACCGATGGAAGCAAACCAACCGCTTTAAGCTGATTGATAACGATAGGGGTACGTTTTTTAATGAAAAGATTTACCGTATTGTTCACAGCAGGAATCCAATCGTCGTCGCGCGTACGCAGGCTACTCCCCCGCGAATCGCCCCAGCGTGCCGATTCCCCAATAATAGCCAGATCGATTTGAGAAGCACGATTTCGAAACACTTTTTCCACTTCACCGGCGGTAAGTATGCCATTATTGAATAAGTATTTGACAGCTCTGTCGGCAAAACGTAACTTATAATTGGCATTTTCGGTAAGACGTTGATGCAACCACTGAGGATGGAAGTAATTAAAAGTCGGTTTGCTCATCCCATCATTAATCAGATTGACGCGATTTTCATAGACTCCCTCATTTTTTCCTTCCTCACTACCAGCCACATAATTAAAAGTGTGCTCAGCATCATGTACGATAAAGAAAAAGCCCTCACGTGGTGCATTTCTGTTTTTAATAGCATAAAAATTATTTGGTTGATTGTTACCTAAAAATTCGCTCACTGGTGAATCGAAATTGCCCGAGTAAAAAATATTGAGCATGTAATCGATCAGATTATCGATATCGACGAGTTTTTCGAGCGATGTATCGATGAATCCCTGTGGATTGAGTCCCTGTAAACGGAAATAATTGTCATCAGTAGCAAAACCGGTATTGCAAGCATTATAGATCTGGCGCCACTTATCGAGGGTTCCGTCTGTTGCTTCAATATTATACCCATTATCTACAGCCACCTTCACCACATCGTAATCGTTGGCATCACCGCCTTTGTAACTTTCGGCAAAATTTGCCTCGGGACGTTCCTGGAACTCGTATAATCCCCAATACATACCATTAAGGAACAAATGACAATATCGGCTGCGCGAATAGGGTTGTCCCATAATACCCTGCAAATCGCGACAAGTTTCGTCCTGTGCGTAGGTCATCATCGGATTGTTGTAAAAACTCCATGAATAATTTTGCGCACAACGTAAATCCACTTTTTTAAATTCCTGGGCTGCATCTTTGCCAAAGAGGGGGTATTTCAATTTTTTCTTTCCATAATCGTTGCTAAAAAACAATCGGAAAGCATGCTTAGGATTCCATGAATTTCGGCTGTATCCACCTCTAATACGCAGTCCAGCATTCACAGAAAATACCATGGTATTGTCTGTATCGATTAATTCGACCGATGCTGGGCGTTCCCATGCTTCCCCATGCTGCAATGCATTCATGTATATTCCGGAAACAGGATCAAATAAATTGGCATTATCGGTAACCACCGATACCGTAGGAATGGACGAAAAGACTTGAGGAATAAGGTCTTTATAACGCGTATCGTTTATTACTCGCGAATCCATCTGATAATCGATAAATTGTCGATTCCAGTCCTGAAGATTTTCAGCTGGCCAATTACCACCGGGTACTCCTTGCGTCTTTACTTTTTCGAGAAAAATATAAGTACGAGTTTCGGGATTGGCCGACTGATACCCCTTTTTAACCATCACCGCACGGACTACAACACCAGGGGTGGCAGGACGATTGGATGTTTCGGCAGGATCGATGGTTATATTCAATGGTGAATAAGCAGTTATAGCAGTGTTTGAAGTTCGAGGGTCGGAATAATCGAGGGTATACCGGATGGTATCGCCCGGATATTGGCCAGTAAGCGTTAGGGTGAAGGGTGCACTATAGTACCCACCTGGATGGCTAAAGACAACATCGGGGGTTTTAGGCAGCTTTTTCGACAACGAAAGCTGCATGTCGAAATAAATATCTGAGCTACTCAGACTGACATTATATAAAAGCACGCAAATCGTATTTTTTCCCTGTACCAGATCTACCTTACCAGAAGAAATACTATCCGTAACAGGCGAAGAAACCATATTGACCGCTGCAGGGGCAACGGCATCGTAAGTACTTGCTGTAGGCGCATTCTGCTCAAAAGCAAGTTTACCATTGATCCAAACCCTAAATCCATCGTCGTATTTAAAAGTAGCTACCAAATTACCCATAAGACTATCGGGCATATTTACCTCAAATTGTTTACGTAAAAACACAGTGGTGTAGCTATTTTGCATGTCGGTTAGCTGGGTACCCCCACTCCCCGATCCATACCAGAACGGGGCATTTCCAATCGACCAGCTGGCATCGTTAAAATCGGGCATAATCCACGTGCTCGTAACAGCACTCCGACCTTTAAAATATTTCCAGGTACTCTGGTATGGAATTATTTCCTGGCCAACAACGGTAATGGAAAAAAATAGGGTCAGTCCTATCAGACTTTTCAAGATAAAGGGGAAAAATTTTTGTTTTACATAGTTTGAATTCATAGTGATAAGCATCAAATTATATTATCATATATTATTCATTCAGTCTAACCCGAGGATCAAGGATAGCATACGTAATATCTGTCAAAATGTTAACAACGATGAATATGATAGCGATCACCAGGACTCCGCCCATGACAACCGGTAAATCGAATTCCTGTAATGCATTGACAATAAGGTACCCCATTCCCTTCCACGAAAAAATATATTCGATAAACACCACTCCGGCCAACATAGAAGCAAACCAGCTACTAAGCGAGGTTACCACAGGATTGAGCGCATTTCGCAATGCATGACGCAAGATAACCTGGCTTTCGGAAAGACCTTTTGCACGAGCTGTAGTAATGTAATCTTGCGACAACACCTCAAGCAACGAATTACGCATCAATTGCATTACCACAGCAAGTGGTCTTATGCCGAGCGTTATGGCAGGAAGGATCACATTTTTAAGAGCCAGATAGCGGCCATTGCCCCAATCGTCCCATTCGTAAAGGCTTCCAGTTAGCGGTAGATGGGTCACAGAACCCAGCACAAAAGCAAATAGCCAGGCAAACAGGATGGCCACAAAAAAAGAAGGCATTGCAATTCCCAACGACGATAGCGTAAGTAAGGATCTATCGACCCATGTATTGTATTTCCATGCCGCCAGAATACCAAACAGAATACCCACGAAACTGGCCAGGATAATAGCAAAAAAGGCCAGCACAATAGTAGAAGGTAAAGCTGCCAGAATCATCTCCGACACATTGCGTTGCTGTTGATACGAACGACGTAAGTAGGGGAATTTAAGAACCAATACCTTATCCTCTATGGTAAGTAGCCGACAGAAAGGTTGATATGCTTTTGGGTCGAGGTAAAAAAAACTTTTAGCATCAGTGGCCTGATGCACCGAGATGGGGGACAAATCGTTAAGGTATTTAACATATTGCATCCACAGCGGTCGATCGAGACCAAGGTCGCTTCGGACTGCAGCTAAAGAAGCACTATCGGAACGCTGCCCCAGCGTCATCCTTGCTGGATCGCCCGGGATAACATTGAAAATGATGAAAACAAGCGTAGCTACTCCCC
>Ga0116166_1001824_pt1 | contig 18595 bp, 12 predicted proteins | sample AD_JPNMR2_MetaG_FD_89884 | JGI IMG/M metagenome (GOLD analysis project Ga0116166, IMG submission 89884) | Active sludge microbial communities of municipal wastewater-treating anaerobic digesters from Japan - AD_JPNMR2_MetaG | ecosystem: Engineered > Bioreactor > Anaerobic > Digestate | place...
AATTTATGAGTTTGTTGGCGTACCCTTTGAGGAGGGGACGATCGAATACGGGGCGGGGCGGCGTTCTGTGGAGTCGAAACAGGGGCTGGGCGATCCCTTGGGTGTTGACCGTCATGTGCGACCGGTGACCGATTCGGTGGAGAAATGGGCGGCAGAAGTGGCCGCGGATACGGAGAAAAGGGCGTTTTTGGAGGAGATCATCGGAGCGTTAGACCCGGATGATTTGCGGATTTTGGGGTATCCGCCGGAGGGACTGTGGGAGCCTTTGGAGCGCGTGTCGGGGAAATCGGTTTCAGTGCCCCGGTCGAAATGGACGTTTTATAAGGTGCAGCGATGGCTGATTGTGAAATTGCGGGGTTTGGCGAGGAAGAGCAAGGCTTTCCGCAAGGTTTTGGAGACGGTGCGCCTGGGGTGTGATGTGTTGTTGCGGGAGTAAGGTGACGGTCTAGAGTTTGACGATGCGGCACGATGAGGGTACGGTGCATCGTGCTGTGGCGTTTCGGCCGTCGAAGACTAATCTTGCTTCCCGTACGATGGCGTTGTAATCGAAGGCGTCGTGATCGGTGATGATAGCGACGCAGTCAAATTTTGCGACCCCTTGGGAGAGGTCGTACGCGCGGAGTTTTTCGTCGAACCCTTCCAGCGAGGGGACGTAGGGGTCGGCATATTGGACATGTGCCCCTTTTCTTCGCAACATCCCGATGATGTCGAGTGCAGGGGATTCGCGGGTGTCGCTTATATTCTTTTTATAGGCGACGCCGAGTATGAGGATGGAGCTGCCGCGCACGCTTTTGCATTCGTCGTTGAGGGCGTCGGCGATTCGGTTTACGACAAATTCGGGCATGGCGGAGTTGATGGCGGTGGCGAGGTCGATAAACCGTGCGGTGTAGTTAAACGTCCTGAGTTTCCAGGAGAGGTATTGGGGGTCGATAGGGATGCAGTGACCGCCGAGTCCGGGGCTGGGATAGAAGGCGACGAATCCGAAGGGTTTTGTTTTTGCGGCTTCGATGACTTCCCAAACATCGAGACAGAGGTGGTGGCACATGATGGCGAGTTCGTTTACCAACCCGATGTTGATGGCGCGGTAGGTGTTTTCAAGGAGTTTTGTCATCTCGGCGGTACGGGGGCTTGACACGGGGACGAGACAGTCGACGGCGTGGCGATAGAGTTCGACGGCTTTTTCGGTACAGGTTGGTGTGACACCGCCGATGACTTTTGGGGTATTGCGGATGGTGTATTGTTTGTTGCCGGGGTCGACGCGTTCCGGGGAAAAGGCGAGGAAAAAATCTTTGCCGACCTTAAGTCCCGTCGATTCGAGTCTGGGCAATACGAGTTCTTCGGTAGTGCCGGGGTAGGTGGTGCTTTCGAGAACGATCGTCATGCCGGGATGAAGGTATTTTTCGACGCCGGCGACGGCTTCCAGGATATAGGAAATGTCCGGGTCTTTGGTTTTGGTCAATGGTGTAGGGACACAGATGCAGACGGCGTCGGCTTCCGCTAGGGCGGACATTTGGGTTGTAGGAAGAAATGAGCCCGAATTAACAATTTCTGAGATGACCGTATCGGGTACGTCCAGAACATACGATCGGCCTTGCCGTAACAAGTTGACCTTTTCTTCCGATACGTCAATACCTATCACAGAAAGTCCCCCTCGCACGAATTCGACGCTCAAGGGCAATCCGACATAACCAAGACCGATGATTGCAACGCGCATGTGTGTTCTCCCTGAGGCTTGTCTGTCGAGAAATTAAGATGTTTCGTCGGCGAATCGCTTGCCATATTGTCGTTTGTAATATTCGAGAAATTCCCCCGATTTCACTTTTCGCCACCACCATTCGTTTTCTTGGTACCATTTGACGGTGAGCGCCATTCCTTCGTCCCAATCCATCTGGGGCGCCCATCCGAGTTTTTTGAGTTTTGACGCGTCGATGGAGTAACGGCGGTCATGGCCGGGGCGATCGGGTACGAGCCGAATGAGGTCTTCTGATTTTCCGAGGAGTGCAAGGATTTTTCGTGTCAAGACGATGTTTTCGCGTTCGTTACCCCCGGCGATGTTATAGATTTCTCCGGGGGTTCCGCGGCGTAAGGCGCAATCGATGCCACTGCAGTGGTCGCGGACAAATAGCCAGTCGCGGACGTTATGTTCGCCGCCTTTGTACAGGGGCAAGGGTTGGTTGTCGATGGCATTGGTGACAAAGAGAGGTAAGACTTTTTCTGGGTATTGATAGGGTCCGTAGGTATTGGAGCCACGCGTGATGATGACGGGGGTGCCATAGGTGCGATGGTGCGCGAGGGCGATGAGCTCTCCGCTGGCTTTGCTTGCCGAATAGGGATTTCCTGGAGACACGGGATCGGTCTCGCGGAAGGAACCTTTTTCGATGCTGCCATAGACCTCGTCGGTCGAGACCAGCAGGAGACGGGCGAGGCCTTTTGTTCGGGTTTGTTCCAAGAGGTTGTAGACGCCGGTGACGTTAGTCGAAATGAACTCGGTGGCGCCGAGTATGCTACGGTCTACATGGGTGTCCGCGGCGAAGTTGACGGCGGCGTCGCACCCTTCCATGGCGTTTGCGAGGGCGTCGGCGTCGGCGATATCGCCGCGAATGAAGGTGTAGCGGTGTTCATCGATTCCCAGCAGATTGTCGAGGTTTCCGGCGTAGGTGAGTTTATCAAAGTTGACGATATGAAGGTCTGGGTACTGTTCCAGTTCATATCGAATGAAATTGGAACCGATGAATCCGGCACCGCCGGTTACGAGCAATCGCCTAATGTTCACGAGGTCCTCCTTATCAAGAATTCTTGCAGCGCCTCTTGCCAAGGACGCATTTTATGTCCGGTGACGGCTTCTAATCTAGCGTTTGACAGTACGGAATAAGAGGGACGCCGAACAGGACTGGGGCGTTCACTGCTTTTACAAGGATGTACGGTGGTGGGAGAGCCGACAGCCTGAACGATGGCGACGGCAAACTCATATCGAGAACACCAGCCGGCGTTCACGGCATGATAGATGCCGAATTGATTGGTTTGGCATAGAAGGTAGGTGGCTTCTGCGAGGTCACGGGTGTAGGTGGGGGAACCAATTTCGTCTTCGACAACGCGGAGTTCGGGTCTGGTCGAGGCAGCGTGGATGATCTTCTCGACGAAGTTATTCTTCCCGGGACCGAAGAGCCAAGCGGTGCGAACGATGTAGGCACGGGGGTTATTTTCGAGCGTAGCGATTTCCCCGGCGCGCTTGGATTGGGCGTAAACACCCGCAGGATTCGTAGGGTCATCGGGCTCATAGGGGATGCGTTTTTCACCGGAGAAGACGAAGTCTGTGCTGTAATACACGACGGGAGCTTGGATTTTCTTGGCGGCGGTGGCAACGGTTCTTGCGCCGAGCTCGTTGACGCGAAATGCTTCCTCGGGGTGGGTTTCTGCGCCTTCCACATCCGTATAGGCGGCGGCGTTGACGACCAGGTCAGGTTTATCTTGCGACAGGATGCGCTCGACGGCCGGTAAGTCTGCGATGTCGACCTCGGGCAGGTCGTATCCTGCGACGTCTCCGTGCGTCGCGAAAACCTGCATGAGGTCTTTTCCTAGTTGTCCTCGTGCCCCAAAAATGACGGTTTGCATGGTTCCTTATGCCTCATCTAAGTTGTCGGACGTTGTTTAGACGAAGAAGGCGCTGCGTAAAGACCTGGACTGTCACCTGATCCCCACATGATTCCGATGAAAAAGGAGAAGCTCGGCGCTTTTTTCGTGCACGGTGTGCGGCTTTTGTCAGTCCGTGTGTGGGGCGTCATGGCGCAGGAATTACCGTGATCCAGATTTTTCGAGTGCGCGGCCCATCGAACTCGCAGAAATAAATGGATTGCCATGTACCTAGGGCGAGTTTCCCTTCCCGCACGAGGACGGTCTGGCAAAAGCCAAGCATACTTGCTTTGACGTGGGCGGCGCTGTTGCCTTCTGTATGAGCGTAATTGCCGTGCCACGGTACCAATTTGTCTAACGTAGCGATTATGTCACGAACCACATCGGGATCGGCGTTTTCATTGATAGTGATGCCGGCGGTGGTGTGAGGTACGAAGATGCAACAGATGCCGTTTTGGATTCGTGCAGCGTCGACTGCACTTTGCACTTGCGCGTCGATGTTGATGAATTGGCAATGTTGTTGGGTTCGGATCGTAATTTCCTGCATCGAACTACTCCGAGGCTGCTCTTGATGTCGTAGAACTGCGCCAGTATTTTAGCATGATCTCACCCTGGAATCGCCATGGCGGCAAGTTTTTCTGCGTACGTTGAACGCGTTCCCTCTCCTGGATGGACTATTTTTGCGCTGCCGTATCCCACAACATATCGTGAGTGCGCAAGAGTTCTTCCAGGATCGATCGCCAACGTGACACGAGGTCCGGGTTTTTGGCGGCTTCATCGTAGGTGAATCCATAACGCATGGTACGTTTGACGTCGTAGAGTTCCGGTGGGCGCGGGTCGGTGATCTGGTGGCTTGAAAAGGGGATTCTGCCGGACTGCCAGAACATCCGCCATTTGGGGCTCCGTAAGGTAAGTACGAGGGGTTCGCCCGCCATGGATATGGGAAGGCTGTTGATCGGACCTGCCAGGAAATTCGAGCTGGTGCGAAGGAGTTTAAGATTGCATCCGGTTACCGACGCCAGCGCAGTCGTCACATCGGTCAGGGCGATAAGGTCTTCGCGCGTGCCTCGTGGGATTTGCGCGCCATAAAGAATGACCGGGATTCTCAGCGTTTGTTCTGATAGTGCATTGAAAGGTCGTGCAAGACTTGTTGTATCGAAATTCATGCCACGAGGTGAAGTCAAGACGATTACGGTGTTTTGGCGCAGGGCAGAGTCACGGAGCTCTTTTAAGAAAGCGCCTAATTGGCGGTCTAGATATGAGAGTGCCGCTTCGTAGACTTCTTGCGGTTGCGATGGTCGAGGCGACGTAGCAGCCGCTGAGCCGTAGCAGTCGCGCCATTTGAGTTCGGCGGCTTCTTGGAGACGTATGAAGACAGCAAATCGTCTGGTATTGGCGTGTCGATCAATCCATGCTTTCGCCCGTTCCAGGGTGGCGCGAGAGCCGATTACGGGAGACGAAGGGTCGGTTTCTGGAACGGAGTTTTCACCATCGGCAGCGTGGTTATTGGTTTCTGATGTGGTAGATGGTTTTTCTACGGACGAATAGGTCGGGTCAAAGATTTCAAATCCACGCTCCCACCCATTTCCATAAACTAAGTCGTTGTTAGGTTCTCCCTCCGTAAAAGCGGCCGTTGCGTAATGGTTTTCGGCGAGGAGTTCGGGCAATGTTTTGAATTTTTGGGGCAAGGGTCCCGTGTGTTTGCCCAGAAAACCGTGTTCGAGAGGATACAATCCGGTTAATAAAGACATGTAAGCCGCGGCTGGCTCGGGAGCGGGAGAGAAGGCGTAGGTAAAGGTTAAGGCAGTTTGAGAGAATTGATCGAGCGAGCGGGTTGTATCAGGACGGTTGGTGAATCGAGACATATTTTGGACGCCCAGTCCGTCAACGCCGATGATGATTAGGTTCGGGTGGGAACCATCTGTTGGTGGGGCGCCATGACTCCAGGGGCCGCTCATTAGCATGAGCGAATTCCCGCGGTCGATGGGGTAGACACCCAGCAGGGACTGCCAGAAAGGCTCTTTTTCTGCTCGCCAGCGGATGGTACACGTATGGACATCTTCGGTGATTTCGTCCGCAGGTACGACAAACTCTGCCCAGCCGGTGTCCCGCAAGCGGACAACAGCGGAGACCGTTTTTTTGTGTTTTCCGTACAAGACCGCATAGACGTAGATGCGAGATAGTTCGGCGAAATGGGGGTCGTTGTTGGGCTTTGCCCAACGTACAGTCAGACAACGGTTGGGATAGGGTTCCCAATCGAAAGATAGGGTCGTGTTCTCAGGCATGGATTTGGCGCGGGCGTATTCGTTGCCGATGCGGTAGACCTTTTCTTCGGAGGATGCCTTCGGACGGCTTTGTTCCAGGAGATCGAGCCAAGTTGTGGCGGATTGAGCGCTGACCATGCCGGCGGCTATCAGACCCGTAGCCCAAAGCACGCCCCAGAGGCGTTTCCCTGGTTCGCTTTGGAGGGCGGCGAAAAACGACAGCAACTTAAAGAATCCGTGGGCAAGGGCGAATACAGCCAGGTAAATGAGAGGTTCTACCTTTTCCAGTGCGGGATGTGGCCACGAGACCTTCCAGTCAGCCAAATAGGGGAGGAAAACAAGGGTGGCAATTTGAGAAAACGATTCGGTTACCCAAAAAGCCGCCCCTCGTACGGGTTTTAGGAAGGCGATTAGGGTGACGTAAGCCAATTGAGAAGCGGCGAATGCGGCAGCGGCGGCTACCGTCAGAGAGAGGGCGGCGTCATAACCTGCTGCAAAACCGTACGACGAAAGCGTCCGGTAGACGAATAGCCCGAAAGCAGCCGAAGCCCCGGACAAGGTAATGAAAAACCATCCTAGCGCTACCATGTCCTCCTGTTCCGTGTGCGTGTGGGTTTGTACCTATCGCCAGCCTTTGTTATGATCCGTATGCGGTGCCGAACCAATTCGGTAGTACCGATAAACATTATCAGATACTAACATGCAAGCCCGCAGGGAGGCTACTTCCCCGTGTTGGATTCTATTCTCCGAGCCATCTTCGGAACCAGCAGCGAGCGCCAAATCAAGCGGCTGATGCCGATTCTGGAAGAAGTGAGACGTCATGAGGCGCGTTGTGTTCGCATGACAAATGACGAACTGCGCGCCCAAACCGCTGTTTTTAAGTCGCGTCTTGCTCCCGCCTTGGCGCGTCACATCGCTGAAGTCAGCCAAATGGAAGAAACCGACGAAGAAGTGCGTCGGAAAGCCCTGATGAAACGCGTGCAAGAGGAGCTGGACCGCCTTTTGCCGGAAGCGTTTGCGGTGGTTTCTGAAGCGTCGAAGCGTGTGATTGGGATGCGTCCGTTTGATGTTCAGATTCTCGGGGGCATTGTGCTTCACCGAGGCTGCATTGCGGAAATGGTCACAGGGGAAGGGAAGACGCTCGTGGCGACGTTACCGGTGTATTTGAATGCCCTCACGGGGTTTGGCGTACATGTGGTGACGGTGAACGATTATCTGGCACGGCGCGACCGCGAATGGATGGGGCCGATCTATGAGTTTTTGGGTTTGACGGTAGGGCTGATTCAGCATGATATGGGCACGGCGGAACGGCAAGTGGGCTACCGTGCGGACATAACATACGGGACGAACAACGAGTACGGGTTTGATTATCTTCGTGACAACATGGCGGTGCGTCCGGAGATGCGGGTACAGCGCGATCTGAATTATGCCATTATCGACGAAATAGACTCGATTTTGATCGATGAGGCGCGTACCCCGCTGATCATTTCCGGCAGGCCTGAAAAAAGCACCGATATGTACTACAAAGTGGATGAAGTGGTGCGGCGGTTGCGGAAAGGTGTCCATTACGAGATTGAGGAGAAGGGGCACCATGTGATGTTGACAGAGGAGGGGATGGAAGCGGCGGAACGCATGCTGGGGGTGACGGACCTGTACACCGATGAGCATATCGGCACCGTCCACATGATTGAACAAGCGATTCGCGCACACAATTTTTATCGCAGGGACGATGAATATGTAGTGCGGGATGGGGAGGTGTTGATTGTTGATGAGTTTACCGGGCGGATTCTGGAAGGGCGTCGCTATTCAGATGGATTGCATCAGGCGATTGAGGCGAAAGAACGGGTGCCGATCCAGTTTGAATCGCAGACCATCGCGTCGATTACGTACCAAAATTATTTTCGCTTGTACAACAAAATAGCGGGTATGACCGGAACGGCGGCTACGGAAGCGAATGAGTTTGCGCAGATTTATGATTTGGAAGTAGTTCAAATTCCCACAAACCTGCCGCTGATACGCGAAGACTTGAATGATTTGGTATTTGCGACCGAAGAAGGTAAGTTCCGAAATGTGATCGAGGAGATCGTTCGGGTTCATGAGACGGGGCGGCCAGTGTTGGTGGGGACGGTTTCGATTGAGAAATCGGAAAAAGTAGCGAGCATGTTGGAGGCGCGGGGCATTAAGGACTTTGAAGTGCTTAATGCAAAACACCACGAACGCGAAGCAACAATTGTGGCGAATGCCGGCAAGCGGGGTGCGATCACAATAGCAACCAACATGGCGGGACGTGGTACGGATATGAAACTGGGGGAAGGGGTGCGCGAGTTAGGTGGCTTGGCAATCATTGGTACAGAACGGCATGAGTCGCGACGTATCGACAACCAACTTCGGGGACGTTGTGGGCGTCAAGGGGACCCGGGCACGACGCAGTTTTTCTTGAGTCTTGAGGACGAGGTGGCGCGTCTGTTCGGTGGGGACAAGGTAAAGAAGCTGCTGGACTTTTTTGGCAGTCAGCAAATGGATGATGAGCCGTTGAGCCAACGGATGGTGTCTCGAGCGATAGAACGGGCACAGCGGCAAGTGGAAGAGTACAACTTCGAGATCCGTAAACATCTGAAGGAATACGACGATGTGATGGATAAACAGCGGCGGATCATCTATGCGATTCGCCGAGAGGTGTTGGAAGACCGCGACGTAACGGCGCGATTGCACCAGATGTTCGAGAATGTGGTGCGGGACGCCGTGGACCAGTATGCCCCGGAGAATGTTTTGCCCGACGAGTGGGACTTGACGGGGTTGGCAACGCGTTTAAAGTCCATTTTTGGGTTTGCCCCCAATTTGGAAGCTGACGTTCCCGAGGTTTCGAATGGTGGTGAGCCTCAACCGCTCGCGGAGAGCATTATCTCGCAATTACTGGCGGAGTATCGGCGGCGAGAAAAGTTACTCGAAGAACATATTCGTGCTTCTTTGGAAGAACAAGCAGCCGCCGCGGGCAGGCAGGTGGATTGGAGTCGCGTCAATTGTGCCAAACTGGCGCGGAAGCGGGTTCACGACTTGGAATTGATGGTATTGCTTCGTGCGGTGGATGATAAGTGGATCGATCATTTGTATTCCATGGACTATCTTCGGGAGTCGGTGCGCTTGCGCGCATATGGCCAAAGTGACCCGCTTGTGGAATATAAACGGGAGGGGTTTGAGTTATTTCAGCAGATGATGGCTTCTATAGAGGAGACTGTGCTGCAAATGCTTTTCCGTTTGACGGACCCCGCTGTCATCCAATCCCGGGCGCGTCGAACGGGCGGTCCTCGACCGCAAGACGACCCGTATGCGCAGCTGGCTCATTATGCGTACGTGTCGGCTGATAAGCAACAGGATCGGAGCTTTGCCGCGTATGATACGAGTCGGTTTGCCTTGGCGGGGCAAGATGGGGCACGACGGCGCGGGTTGGGCGCTGGGGAATCTTCGGGGGAGGAGACGGCGGAGAAGCCGAAACGAGTGCCTTTACGCCACACGGGACCGCGTGTAGGTCCCAATGACCCGTGTCCTTGCGGGAGCGGAAAGAAATACAAGAAATGCTGCGGTGGCGTGTAGTTCGATTACTCCCGATTTTTATCCTTCTTTTTTGGCTCATCATGATGGGATGGCTTGCGCGCCGTACCGGGCTTTTCGAACGAATTGCCTCTCCCACCTCTCCCGATGACCGTGGTTCTGAGGTGTCGTTACCGACGGACGACTGGTACGGGATCTATGCACCGCAAGATTTGCAAGTGGGATTTTTGAACTTGGTGTCTATCCCGGGCATGCGGGAAGGGGAAGAGGGGGTGCAGGTGCGGGTAAGTTGCCGCATGGATTTGATGTTTTTGGGTACGGAAGCGGATATCACCGTATTGGGGTCGGCTTGGTTAAGCAAGACACAGGGGTTGACGGAGGCGGATGTGCGCATTCGTTCACAAGATGTGGAGTGGCGTGTTGAAGCCCAAGCGAAGGGTGATACGGTGGACGTGCAAATTCATACAGGGGGAGAGACGCTGCCGTTTGTGCTACCGGCATCCTCTTTTCGCTCGGTCTGGAGTCCCAATACGATAGCGGGGTTTGACCTTCCTGATTTGCATCCCGGTGAAGAAACGACAGTGGAAACACTCGATCCTTTTTCGATGGGGACAACACGTGCGCGTGTGAAGTGCCTCGGCGAGGAAGAAGTGAACGTGTTGGGACGAAGCACGCATGCGAAGGTGTTTTCGATAGAAATGAACACAATGATGACGCGCGCGTGGGTGGCGCAAGATTTCTCGAAGCAGGGCAAGGGCGAAATTATTCAGCTGGAATTACCGGTTGGGCTACTGCTCAAGAAGATCCGTCCGGAAGACGCGCTTGTGGCACCGACGGCTGAGGCAAAAGAGAGTCTTTTTCACCTCGCGGCGATACTTCCGAGTGGGCTCACGCCTACCCGTGGAGCACGGCGGATGGTATTGCAGGTTTCCGGCGTACCGTCGGGAATGATGCTTCCGGCGGACGACACGCAGAACGTGCAAGGGGACGGTCGCGTCGTGGTGCGCCAACTAGACCCGCCTCAGGAAGACGGGGTGCGTCCCGTGGGAGGTCCGGAGTGGGCGTCTGCGCTGGAATCGGACGTATTGGTTCAGACGGGGCATCCGGTGATTCAACAAACCGTCAAGGATATTTTGGGGGAGGAGCCCGGTATATGGTCGTCTGCGCTACGGATTTACGAGTGGGTTTGGGAAAACATACAAAAGGAGATGGTTCCGAGCATTCCCTCCGCTTTGGAAGTCTTGGAAAGCCGCGTGGGGGACTGTAACGAGCACACCGTGTTGTTTGCGGCTTTGGCACGGAGTGCCGGCATTCCGACGCGGATTTGTCTGGGCCTTGTTTGGAGCGAGGAAAACCAGGGTTTTTATTATCACGCCTGGCCGGAAGTTTGTGTGGTTTTGCCGAACGGTTCTTCCTGTTGGTATTGGATGGATCCGACGCTTGGGCAACCCATCGCTGATGCGACTCATATCAAACTGGCTTCGGGCGGCGTACGCGATTGGTTCAGTTTATTGCCGTTCATGGGGAGGCTGGAAATTGACGTGCTTGAACTGGAGTGACACGGGAATGCAACTCTTTTGCTCGCCGAGGACACGTAACGGGAAAACGTCATGATCCGACTGGAAGGTCTTACGAAACGGTTTGGGGAGAAACTTGCCGTAGATGGGTTGTCGCTCCAGATAGAGTCGGGGGAGTTTTTTTGTTTTTTGGGTCCGAATGGGGCGGGTAAGACGACGACGATTAAGATGGTTACGGGCTTGCTTCAACCTACCTCCGGCTCTGCGAACATCGGGGGATTTGATATCCAACGGGACCCCTTGAATGCCAAACTGTTGTTGGGATACATCCCCGATTCGCCTTTTCTCTATGAAAAGCTTACGGGTCGTGAGTTCATGCGGTTTGTTGCGGGTCTTTATCGGATGGATGAGGCGTATGCGGCGAAGAAAAGCGAGGAACTGTTGGAGCTTTTTGAAGTGCGCGACGTGGCAGACCAACTCACAGAAGATTATAGCCATGGGATGCGCCAGAAGCTTTCGTTTGCGTCTTGTTTTCTCCACGAGCCCCGTGTGGTGGTTGTGGATGAGCCGTGGGTGGGGTTGGATCCGAAGAACATCCGGTTTGTACGCAATTTTTTGAAAGAGAAGACGCAGGAAGGACTCACGGTGTTTATGAGCACGCATACGCTAGCGATCATTGAAGACGTTGCAGACCGGATAGGAATCATCCACCGTGGGAAACTGTTGCACACGGGAAGTCTGCCGGAGATCTTGGCGTTGGCGAGCAATCCGGGCAATTTGGAAGATGTGTTTTTGGAATTGACTCGGGAAGAGACCTGATGAGTCCGTTTCATGCCATGTTATGGGCGAAGTGGCGGGTGGCGGTGCACACGGCGGCATCTGTCCGTAACGAGTCGTGGCTAAAGATCGCTGTGGTGTCGGTCTCGGCGTTGTTATTGTGGTTTGGTGCATTTGTTGCGTTTCGAGAGGGTTTTGAGTGGCTTCGACGTTTTGATGTGTCTCCGGGGAAAGGCTTCGTGGGGATCGGCGACATTGTGATGTTGCGCATGGTGTCGGTTTTTTCTCTTGCGCTGTTTCTGATGTTGATTTTTTCGAATATTTTCATTGTGTTCTCGACGTTATATCGTTCCCGGGAGGTGGCGTTTTTGCTGCACACGCCGACGGGATACCGGGAGTTGTTTGTAGCGCGGTTTGTGGAATGTGTGATTTTCAGTTCTTGGGCGTCTGCCTATTTAGGGTCGCCGCTGGTGCTGGCATATGGGATCACAGCGAAGGCGCCGTGGATGTTTTACGTAGCTGCGGGCGCTTTCTATTTGCCGTTTGTGGTAGTGCCGGCGGCTTTGGGCGGGTTGGTGACCATCTTGTGGCTGCGCATCTATCCCGCGTTGCCTGCTCGAACCTTGCCGATAGGCGCCGCGCTCCTTGCAGGCGGATTCTTTTATTACGTGCGGTCCGTGCTAAATGCAGCTCGATTAGCCGAAGACGCCGTGGCAAGCGGCACAGGCATTGACACCTTGCTTGCGCTTTCGAGTCAGACGCAGTCTTCTTGGTTGCCGAGCCAATGGGCGGCGCACGGTTTGGTGTTGGCTTCGATGGGGCGCCTTCGGGAGAGCGGGTTTTATTGGCTATTGTTGGTGGCAAATGCGCTGTTTTTCACGTGGATAGCTGCCGAAACAGCGCGTCGGTTTTTTTACTCGGGCTGGTCCTGGATTTTGGGGCGGAACCGGATGCGACTGCGCCCCATTAACCGCGGCTTACTGAATCGCGTCGAAGGATTATTTCGGCGCTTACCGCAACCGGCGCGGGCGTTGGTGGTCAAGGATGTCAAACTGTTTTGGCGCGATGCCACGCAATGGACACAGTTCACCGTATTTTTTGGGATTATGGCGGTGTATGCGGCGACCTTGCGCAACCGGGCGGTGCCGGAATATGAACATTATCGGACTTGGATAGCTGCTATGAACATTGGGGCGAGTACATTAATACTTGCCACGTTAACCAGCCGGTTCATTTTCCCACTGGTGAGTTTGGAGGGACGCCGTTTTTGGATTGTCGGGCTGGCGCCGTTAACGTTTCGGCAATTACTTGCGCAGAAGTTCTGGTTAAGTGTTTGTACCACCTCGGCGTTTACGGTGGGATTGGTGGTGTTGTCATGCTGGCGCTTAGGAGTGGAACCGTCCGCTTTTGTTCTCGCGGTGTATACAATAATCGCAGCCAATTTTGGTCTGGCAGGTATGGCGGTTGGATTGGGTAGCCTTTACGCGAATTTTCAGGAGGACAACCCCGCGCGAATTGTTTCGGGTTTGGGAGGAACGCTCAATTTTCTGTTGAGCATCGCCTACATCACGTTCTTGGTGGTGGGGGAAACGTTGATCATTCAGCGGCGCGCTTTGGGTATTTTGGGGGATGGGGCGCGATTTTGGTGGGGCTACGCGGGGGTGTTGCTGTTCGTGACAGTCCTGAGTGCTGCCTCGGTCTTTTTGCCGTTGAAGTTGGGACACCAACATCTTTCCCGCATGGAGTTCTAGGGGGCGGGCGCAGCATCGATTGAGGGGATTGCCACGTCGTGCCTGACGGCACTCCTCGCAATGACAGGGACGAAGGTAACGGACGTATCTAGCGAATGCATTAGTTCATAAATATTTGGCACTGCATCGAGGAGGTAGACGAAGATGCAGGTACACCATAAAGGATACCGGATTCGGGGGGTTTTATCGGGCTGCTCGGATCGGGTATCGTTGGGCTATGAGACATCCGGATTGTCATAAGCGACTTAAGATTCTTTCTTTTTTTGACAAACATAGTTTGGCGGCAACGCAAGATACTTTTGGGGCATCCCGGAGGACCTTGTATCGGTGGAAAGCCGCCTTAAAGGCGATGGGCAGCGACACCTCCGCGTTGACGCCGTGGTCCTGTGCGCCGAAACGAAAACGACGTCCCATGACGCCCACAAGATGCGCCTGGTACCACGCCGACTGGATGCCCGGGGACGCATCAAACCGATGCGGAGAGTGCGTAAAATGCGCCGCCCGAAGGGGTTTCAGGGGGAACCGCTTGAGGTCTTTGCCACCGACACCATCGAGCGGTTTCGAGACGGGTAACGGGCGTATCTCTTGACCTTGATTGACCCGGTGAGTCGGTTTGCCTGCGCATGCGCCGATTTCACCGAAATATAAGCGTCCTTTACCCGAGTGATCTCGCCAAGGGATACCTGGCGCGTTCTTGGAAAGGGTGAGTTGTATTGAGTTCGATCAAGAAATTCTAGCGCCGACCCTAGGGGGCTTACGAACTTTTATTCACCCAATGATTGGTGCATTCTTCATTAAGTCCAGGGCGATACCACAGATTTGAAGGTTCTTCCAGGAGTCATTCTTTCGCAGTAAAGAATTGCCTTGAATTTTCTGTCGGGGAGACCCTGAAATGAAAAACCATTGCGATCATTCGAATATCATGCATTACAAACAATCCATGTTTGTAAATTACAGATGGCTCCACAATCAAAACATAATCAAAACTCTGATATTATATTGCCGAACTTAATTCATAAATAAAACAAACGAAATTTGACTTAAGGAATTGTCCGCCCGCCTTCGATGAGCAAGCAGAAAGCGCTGACGGCTCGCGGGCAAAAAATCTCAGGGGAAATTAAAACTCCTAGAACCCCTCCCCCTTTTTTTCGGTCCGCCGAAAAAGAAATTTAGTTATCCACTAATTAAGCTCCAAATCTCCTAAAGAAGCGATCATTGGAAGTAAAATTGGTGAAATTGCTTTACTAACAGAAAAAATTAAGTCATAAACTGATAACTCATTATTGTGCTTTTCAGTTCCCTTTTTCTTTTCGTCTTCAGAGTGTTTAAGCAGTGAAATTCCTAATAATACCATTCCGTATTTGAATCTTGCTTCTAATAATCTTGGATCAATTTTAGTGTTATATTTTATTTCTGTGCGTAAAAATTTATTATCCATATTTATAAAAAAGTCATAACCCCCTTCACCTGCATCTTTAACAGATAATGCATCTTGGTCTTCTTTAAAGTGTAGTGACCAGCGCTCATCTTTTTTGGTTAACCTAATTATGTTTGGTAATGATAACCCCGAAGGTACTTTTCTTGTTTCTTCCGATTCTTCTTCTCCGGCGGGTAATCTTCTTTTACCATGACCACCATTAGAAGGTTCTTCTGGTTCTGTCACCTTTACAAAAAATTCATTATAAAAAGGTTCTACTCTAGAATTATCCGTTGTCTCTGTCCTGAAAGACAAAACATCATCAATTTTTACGTCGTTTGGAAGAGCAACGGTTAAAGTTGCTAATCCATTCCACAAATTTAAAGAAAAATCTGTTATCGTATGATCATTAAAGAAGATGGAAAACTGTCCAGGTTCCCTATCTCGGTTAAAATATTCATTTTCTGCATCAGTTTCAAAGTGCACTCTAAATCGTCTATCTATGGGAGCAATTTTTGGTTTATCTTCTGGAAATCCTTTCGAAAGTTTAAAATAAGTAGGAAACCTTCTCCCTTTAAATTCTGTTTTCGTTTTAACCTCTACTAAATTAAGAGGATTACGAATTCTTACCCCTTCTAAAAATAATTTAGAAAGTGAAGGGGATTTTTTTATAATGTTTTCCAAAATTTCAGCTAGCGGTTTAGAATCTTCTAATTTATCTTCTATTTCCTCTCTTCTTCTTTGTTCTCTTAATGCCCTTAAGCCCTCATGGTTTTTGATTAAATCTTCTAACTGACTTTCTATTTCATATCTAATGGGATTATCCCGCAGTCTGTCTCTGCTATTCATAAAAAGATCTTCTTGTATTCTTCTTTCAAATTTTGAACAATTAACTATCACCAAAATACTATCAGCGAGATAAGACATACCTACTGATTTTCTATCAAAAAATCTTTGTGGAATAAACCCATGAGCTTGACCATTTACTGTAAAAACAATGCCCTCATTTGTTGTGTATTTTTCTCTTTTACCTTTTTTAAAAGCATAAACAAGCACTTTCATTTCCTGCCCCATTATTTTCATTTCGCTAGAACTAGGAAAGTTAGGTTCTAAATTTTCACTTTTATCTTCGTCGAGCCTTACGCTCAAACCGGACATAACAATATGATATGAATCCGCGCGATAACCACCCCTCCTCTCATACATCGTTATTGGTAATGCTATATTAGGAAGCAATAAAGCGATTCTGTAATATAAATCGAATTTAACACTAGTTTTTAAACCGCCGGGGAGCTGATATTCGTACAGTTTAATAAAGGTACCATACTTAAATTTTTCAGAATATGGTTGAGGATATTCTCCGGGCAACAATGGTAAATCGTCGGCATCAAACATAAGTACTTTTCCGCTGGGCGCCAAATATCTGAAACTTGAACTTCTCATACCTTCTCTCGGGTCTTCTCTCCTAACAATTGTAAATCCCCATTTATCTTTGGTTTCATCGTTTTCGTTCTTGGCTATTTCTGGATCTCGTCTTGAAATGATTAGTTGTAAATTATGTTTCCTGCTACAAAACTGAAGCGCTCCCGTTCCTCCCATATTAAATTTTCCTTGTACGAATTGGATATTAAGTTTATTTTTTTTATTTAACGATAAAAAAGTATCAGGCATTCGTTGGGGCGTCTGACCTTCTCCAAAATCAATAATCGAATAACATGGATTTGATTTTTCACCGGTTGCAACTAAAAGTATATTCTCAGCCAATTTAGATCTCTGGGATGAATCGATACTAGACAATTTTCCATCATATACATTGAAATATTCTTTTAATGCTTCTTGAATGTTTTTCGGTGCTTTGGGGCTATCTGGTTTAATACCTCGACGTTGACACTCGCGCATCAAAACTGCATCTACTGAATTTATTATTTTTTCCACCAAAGCGGCGTCTGGACTACTTTGCTGATTTCCTATTGTAGAAAAGTTATTGGGGTTTCGATCATAATCTACCCATGCTGACGAGTCATCCCAAAAACCAGCTTTCTCCAAAATCTTTACAACATCTTCTTCATTTTCTGATGTTGCAAGATCAATACAAAGTCTTTCTATCTCTTGATTGGTCATAATTTAAATTCCCTATTTTTATTGGGGAAATGAAATTTCGCTTTTATTTCTCTTACCTCTCTCTCGATTTCTGAAAAGATTTTGTTAATCTCTTCTTCGGTATAATCATAAGCACTGCGATTAGCACAATTTCCAAGCACCTTAAGCCGCTTCAAAACTTCATTTGTTCTATAAACGGCTAACTTTCTAAACCGTTCTCTTTTTTCTGTTTGGGATGCCATATTATTTACCCTCGTCTAAATTATTGTTTCTGTGATAAGGATAGCATATCCTTATTTTATTGTCAATACCTTTATATCTGGATAACTACATTTATTTTTCGGGCAACGGGCGTATCTCTTGACCTTGATTGACCCCGTGAATCGGTTTGCCTGCGCATGCGCCGTTCCCTCAAAGAGCAGCCGGTATACGGCTGCTGCCTTAAAAGCCATCTTGTCTCTTCTCCCCAGTACCCCGCGCGTGCTCCTCTCGGACAACGGCTCAGAGTTCGAACGACACTTCGCCGATACCGCACAAGCATATGGTATCCAGCGTTGGTATACCTATCCCAAAACCCCTAAAATGAATGCCCACTGCGAACGGTTCAACCGCACCTTACAAGAAACTTTTGTGGATTATCATGAAGACCTCCTGTTTACAGACCTCAAGGAATTCAATAGGAAGCTCGCCCAATGGCTACTGGTATACAATACCGTCCTCCCCCATCATTCCCTTAACGGATTCTCCCCTCTTCAATTCCTCATCCAACATAACAAAAAGTGCCAAAGGTACTGAACCCATACAGAAATACAATTTACTGGCTGTGGTTTGAGGAGAATCTCCGCTCAGGTATACTCCCATAGTTGCAACGGGCTCTTGTAAGTGTGCTGTGGTTTGAGGAGAATCTCCGCTCAGGTATACTCGGGAGTATGTTGTCCCGTCGCAGGATATTGCTGTGGTTTGAGGAGAATCTCCGCTCAGGTATACTAAAAAGTTAATCGACACCCGCTCACGCTCGCTGTGGTTTGAGGAGAATCTCCGCTCAGGTATACTCCTAGCGGCGGCTTGCTACCCCCGGGGTCAGCTGTGGTTTGAGGAGAATCTCCGCTCAGGTATACTGAATACTTGGACTGCCGGCAACGACATCAGCTGTGGTTTGAGGAGAATCTCCGCTCAGGTATACTACGTCAAAACCAACAGCCTACAACCTCTTCAGCTGTGGTTTGAGGAGAATCTCCGCTCAGGTATACTCTATCAACCTTTTCTTATCGCGATTACCTCGCTGTGGTTTGAGGAGAATCTCCGCTCAGGTATACTTCGATAACTTGAAGGGCAAGACTTGCTCACGCTGTGGTTTGAGGAGAATCTCCGCTCAGGTATACTGTACCCCGCGCGGCGCCGCTTCTCATCCTCGCTGTGGTTTGAGGAGAATCTCCGCTCAGGTATACTTGCCAGGCGATTCAAAATACCTCTGGTGTAGCTGTGGTTTGAGGAGAATCTCCGCTCAGGTATACTTAAAATGACTCTCGGACCACTCGCAGGCGCGCTGTGGTTTGAGGAGAATCTCCGCTCAGGTATACTGCGCTTGGC
>Ga0116166_1001827_pt1 | contig 18572 bp, 36 predicted proteins | sample AD_JPNMR2_MetaG_FD_89884 | JGI IMG/M metagenome (GOLD analysis project Ga0116166, IMG submission 89884) | Active sludge microbial communities of municipal wastewater-treating anaerobic digesters from Japan - AD_JPNMR2_MetaG | ecosystem: Engineered > Bioreactor > Anaerobic > Digestate | place...
CAAGGCGGCTCCGGCGGCGAAGTCCGCGGCAGCTTCTCGTCTCGATCCTCCGGTGCTGCTGGGCTCCCCTTCGGCTTCCTCTCCCACGCCAGCTCTGGGGCGTTCCCAGGCGCTGGCGAGCCTCGAGTTCCTGGAGCGCCTCGTGCGCGTCTCGAACGAGACCTTGGTGGGTCTGGCGCACGTGCACCAGCTCTACCCCGAAGCGGACATCAGCGAGGGTCAGGTCATCGTTCAGGCCATGAGCGTCGCGATCGGCGTGGTCGAGAAGCTCACGAAGTACGCGCTCCTCGACCTGCCGTCCGTGCCGACCAAGGCCGAGCCCCCGGTCAAGGCGGAGGCGCCCGCGCCGCCGCCGAAGAACGAGCCCGAGCCCGCCGACGAGAAGTCGGACAAGGCCCCCGAAGAGGACGACGACGACGACGACGACGATGCGCCGCGTCCGCCGTGGGCCAAGAAGAAGTAAGGCGCTCGCCCGCTTCTTCTGCCAGAGCAAGCCGAGGGCCTCCTGATCAACGGAGGTCCTCGGCTTGTTCACCATCCGGATGTCGCCATGCAGCTCGAGGGGGTAGTGCCACGCCTTCGTGCCGTGCATGGACTCGAACACGGCGAAGATCTCGTTCTCGCGGAGCTCGAGCGACAGCAGGCCGTACGGCTTCGCCCTCTCGATGAGCTTCAGGACGAGCTCGCGATGCGTGGCCGGGTCCTCGGGCAAGAACAACGTGACCTCGTCGAGCTTCTTCCCCTCGTCGCTCAGGATGGGCTCAGCGCACCACGCGTGCATGAACCGCGGGAGCGTTCGCTGCTCCTGCCAGACGTCCGTCAGGCGCTCCAGGATCTGCTCGGCCTTGCGGATGAGGCCGTCGTGGATGAAGCGCTCGCTCGTGATGTAGTTGTAGTCCACGATGTCCATCATGAGCCCTGGTGACGCGTTCCTGCAACGGTTCCTGACGGACCACCGCGCATGGTCAGAACGGATCCGCCGTGCCTCCTATGCGGAGTCGGTCTCGATGGACCGCGTTCCAGAAGGCGTGCGCGTGCAGGTCAAGTGGAAGAACAAGAAGGGCGAGGGCTCCTACGAGAAGATCTTTACCCTTCAGGATCTCCTCGGCCATACTCGGACTCTCTCCCCGCCCGCATGGGCTCTCCAGAAGAAGCACTGTACCTGCGCTCAAGAGACGATCGCAGGGGTGCTCAGCAAACGAGGCGTCTGATGAACATCACCTTGAACGCAGAGCAGTACACGGCCTTGGTGGCGCTGGCCCGTAGGGGCGCGACCGTCGAGGGCACCGATGCGATCCTGAAGCTCGAGGAGTTTCTTCGTCAGACCGAGAAGCAGGCGGGCGTGACCCGCTTCTTCCTGTGGGTGAGGTGGCAGGAGGCCAAGCAGCCGCTTCCTCCGACGACGTCCTTCCCCACGTCGTGGCCACCGAGCCTTCAGCAGATCATCGAGAGGCTGGACCGGCCGATCGCCCGCGTCGACGTGGAGGCGATGCTGAAGGAGAACGCCACCAACCCCGCTACCGTGCTCGTGACCCAAGACCCTGCCGGCCAGGTGGGGTGGACCGAGCTCAACGTCTACTTCCCCTAGAACGTAGTACGAGGTACCCCCCATGACCGAGACCATCATCGCCATCGTGTTCGGCCTTCTCTCCTTTGCCGGGCTGGTCGTGGCCATCCGCAGCTTCCTCCGCAAGGAGAAGGCCGCGGCTGCTTCGGCACCTTCGCCCGAGCTTGCCCCCGTCGTGTCGGACGTCGAGTCCGAGCGCTGCGTGTGCGGGGAGATCGCCACCGAGCCAGCTCCCTACATCGAACGAGAGCGCGAGGACGACTCCGCAGCGGCGAACTACCTGATGCGGCACCACGACCGCAACGTGTACGCGGCCCCTCCTCGTTTGCGCCGCACGGTCGACAAGAGCAAGCCCCCGGCGTTCTGCCGCGTCCACGCTCACGTGGCCGACGCGAAGATCGACGAGTTCCTGTACGTGAAGGTCAGGGCGGTCCTGGCTGAAGCGAACTCAAGGATCGCTGTCGAGGCCGCCAGCTTCGAGAAGGAGGCACTCGTCGAGGCCGTCAAGAACTCCCTGACGCGCACCGAGAAGTCGAAGCCCAAGGCGTCGTCCAACGGCGCTCTCAACGGCGCCACCAGCAGCATGGCCAGCCCGGTCAGCAACGGCGCTCCTCCGGTCTTGAGCTGATGATGCCCGACAAGGTGATGAGGACCCTGACCGACATCAAGGTGCTGACGCGGAACGGGAACGAGCACCGGTTCCCCTGCGTCTCCGAGAAGGACGTCCGAGACGCGCTCGCGTCGATCGGTTCTTCTTCTACTACCCTCACGCTCGTCAACGCCGGGGGAGCGTGCCTCACGCTCCCGTTCCGGTCGGTAGAAACCATCGAGGCGAACGGAGAGACCCTGTGGAAGCGCGAGACCCGCACGACTACTTCCGATGCGTGAACTGCGGGACCCCGCTGAAGAGCCACGAGGCGAAGCTCTTCTTGTCGGTCTACGTCTGCGCGGGCTGCCACGAGACGGCCACGCTGTTCCGTGACCGCATCCAGGCGGAGCTGAAGCAGCTCTTGGTCATGACGGACGAGGCCATCCGCGAGGCGCTCGTGACCCAGAAGCTGCATCTGGCGCCGGCGGCCCGGTCTCGGGATGTCCCCAAGTCCGAGCTCATCGGCGCCCTCATCAAGATGACGGAGGAGAGAAGTGCTTCACGTTCTTCTAGCAGCAGCGATTCACGCAGAGCAGCCGGCGATCCCCGCCCCGCAGGTGGACCTGTACGCCAAGACGATCGCGACGGAGGCGCAGAAGCGGCACCTGGACCCGTGGGTCTTCTGGGCACTGGTCAGGACGGAGAGTCGGTTCCAGAGCGGAGTGGTTCACCAGGAGAAGAACGGTGACTGCTCCGTCGGCCTGACGCAGATCAAGGTCACGAACTGCGACCAGGCTCGTGTGGCGGTCTTGCTGGATCCGCTCACGAACTTGCGCACGTCGGCAGTGATTCAGCAGAAGCAGCACGCGTGGTGTAGGGTTCATGCGTGCCCGAACGGCTGGCTGTACTTGTACAACCCGTCGAAGGAGTACGTCAGAACCGTTCTTCGACTCGCCAAGGAGACCCGCCGTGCAGCAGAACCCCATCTTCGGACGACACGAGGCCAAGTGCACCCATCCCGAGTGCGGCCTGGGGCGCATCCTGTTCGATGAAGCCTTCTCGGCGGGGTACAAGATCGGAGATGCTGTGCTCTCCGGGTCTGACCCCGCTCACGGAAGGTGCCCTCTGTGCAAACGCTACTCGATGAAGATCACGTCCGCCCCCGAGGTGAAGCCGCTCCCGAACCCGACGGGCTTCACCTCGATTCCCACCAAGTGAAGATGACGCTGCACATCCCCGGCTGGGAGCGCCCGGCCGGGATCGCGCACGAAGTCATCCTCTCGCCCACCCGCCGCCACGAGGACTTCTCGTGGCGGTACCTCCGCATCAAGCGCGTCTGCTTCAAGCACGCTGCGCACTTGATGTTCTTGCAGGGCGCTTCCCCGGCCCGCCTTTTTCTAGCCTCCTGTCTCGAGGTCGACGGCTCGCAGCTCTTCGGTCTGCACCTCCTCGGGTTCTTGGGAGGGGCCCCGTGGCAGGTCCCCTACACGCTGCGGGACGTGCTCGTGGCCCAGATCCTAGAAGCACCGGAGGGCTTCCGTCCGGAGGTGCATCTGCCGTTCATGCTCGAGCAGATCGTGAAAGAAGCTTGTTGATCGTCAGAACTCGTTGTACGTCTCTTGTACGTCTGGAGGACACGTGACCCAACCGAAGAAAGAAGAAGTCCAGATGCCTCACGAGGCGCCCTTCGTGGCGCCCGGCGTGAGTGCGGCAGCCGCCGAGTACGCCCGAGGGGCACAGGCTCGTCGAAGCGCCGCTGCCGCGGCGGCCCTGCCCAAGTACGACACGCCTGTGGCTGGAGGTCCCACGCCTCCTGTCCCGTTGCTGAACCAGCCCCACGTGGATGGGCGGACCATGGCCCAGGCGGCCATGATGCAGCGTGGTCCGGCGCCTGGTGCGTCCATCATCGAGGGTGCTCCGACCGCCGCCGCTGCGGCTCCGTTCCTGCTGCCACAGGATGTCCTGCCGGACGAGGCCGCACAGGACCCGGAGTTCATGCAGGGGATGGGGAGCCGGTACGCCACCGCGCAGCCCCACCTGGCCATGAAGTACGGCGTCATCCGGAACGGCCAGCGGGTCGCTCCGCAGCAGCTCACGTCCGCGCCCGGGTCCCCGCCTCAGCAGGGGCGTCTGCGTCCCGAGACCGTGGAGGGGCTGAAGAAGCTCCAGACCTTGGGAGACGCGCCTCCTCCGGGTCCGGAGCCGCCCGAGCCCGATCGAGAAGTGGCAGAAGCGCACAGCCAGGACAGCCCAGCCGGCGCAGCAACGCGCATCGGCGGTGGCGCTTCTCCGAACCGGAAGCTGGACGAGGAGGCCAGGAAGACGCTCGAGAACCTCGACGACTTCGACCTGGACTCGCTGCACAGCATGATGGTCCGCGACCTCTTCAACAACGAGGAGCAGCGCAAGATCATCGAGTCCAGGTGCGACCCCATGGACTTGGCCGACCTGATCATGACGGGCATCGTGAAGCAGAAGGTGCCGATCGTTCTGCCGACCGAGACCTCCAAGGGCTTCGTGCCCACCTTCCAGTCCCTCGGAGGGGACGACGACCTGGCGTGCAAGCGCCTCATCGTCGCGGAGGCCACGGCGCTCAAGGTCGACGATCGCTACTTGCTCGACAAGTACGCGTTCATGGGCCTCACGTGTGCGCTGGAGTCGATCAACGGTACGCCGTTGCCCACGCACCGCGACCAGAACGGCACCTTCAACGACGAGCTCTTCTGGGCGAAGTTCAACAAGGTCATCCGCTTCCCGCTGCCGATGCTCGCCAGCCTCGGCGTGAACTACTTCTGGTTCGACGTACGCGTTCGCCGCCTCTTCGTCGCCGAGAAAGTAAAAAATGGCTAGAGACTCCCGAAGGCTGGGCGCTGGCGAACCTCCTGCTCGTCACGCTCAAGGAGCCGCCCCGTCGGGGGTCGCTTCGGGAGTATGTTCTCACCTCGCTCATGATCCGGAGAGACATCGTGGACATGGTCAAGACCAAGGCCATCGTGCAATCGATCGTCAAGCAGGAGGCGGGTAAGGAAGCCTGGGAGGGCTACTTCAAAGAAGCCTTCCCCTGGGTAGCCACCGCTCAAACGATGGAACGACAAGACCACATCAAGAAGCTCATGAGCGAAGTTCGCCGCGGACCCATCAAGGTCACGCAGGTGTTCGACGCTCAGAAGACCATGCGGAGCCGTCTCCGCACGAAAGTCATCGAACGCCGTCAGGCCGAGAACGTCCTCAACGACGTCGGCGCCCTGACGTCCAAGCTCCCTTCCGCCATCCCTGGAGGTCCGCGTGGCCGACGCTAGTACGAAGTTCTGCCCGAAGTGCTCGTCCTCGCTCGTGTCGTTCTCGGTGCTCGACGGCACGATGACGGGCACGAGCTCGGCTTCGTGCGGAGCGTGCTCCTGGAAGGGGGCGCTCAACGAGCTGTTGTCCGTCCCCTTCCAGCACGACTTCACGTCGGACGAGGCCATGCTCCACCAGTTGAAGGTCGAGCTCCGAAACACGATCGCCAAAGGTGCGGGCACCGACCTCGCCAAGCTGCTGATGCGCTGGGGGTTCGTGTCGCAGGGCAAGCCGGAGGACATGAAGGTCCGTCTGTCGCGCCTCTTGGAGGCCCTCGCGACCGGAGCGCTTCGGGAGTTGCTGCTCGAGCGCGAGAAGATCGAGAAGGAGGTTGTTCGATGACCGACCAGATGCTGGAAGAGCAGAACATGATGAACCCCGAGGAGTCGCCGAAGCCGAGGTTGCAGTGCTACCGCGACATGGACCGCACCTGCGGCCCTGACTGCGTGGCGTACTTGACCTCGCCGCCGACCGGGCGGGACTACGTCGAGAAGGACTGGGCGCGGTGCCACCTGCTCGTGACCGAGCACCAGAAGGCCAAGCACCTGGTGATCTTGGCGAACGTCGCCAGCCGCGAACCGGCCGCCGGCGCCAACCTCCCTGCTCCCCCGGTCGTGCGCTGATGCTGCCCGTTCACCTGGTCGGCCTGAACCAGCGCCTCGACTTCTCGAACGGGACGGTCTCGAACGTCCTCACGATCCGCCTCCCGAACGGGCAGGTGTTCGACACCACGGTCGCGCAGGAGCACCTGGCCCCGATCATGAACTCGTTCGCGGAAGCGCACGTGCGGAGCGGGGGAGGTCCCCCGGTGCCGGCACCCGCTCCGTCGCACGTCGACCGGGCCGAGGCGCCGCTTCCCCTGGAGGACACGGCCATGCGGGCCGACGACGAGTTCGGAGGCGTGAGCACCTTCGGCGGCCCTCCAGAAGCACCGGCTCGGCAGTCCACCATCGCAACGGGGCCTGTGCCCGCGACGGTCACGCGCCCTGCGCCCGCGAGGACCGTCGCCCGCAACGAGGCGGGCTACCCCGTGCTCTCTGGTGGCGTAGACCCCGCCCGCGTGCTCGGAGAAGGCGGGGACACGGACGAGGACGGGGTCGCGCAGGCATGATGTTGCTCATCTGCTCCTCGACCACGTGCGGTCTGGTCATCCGGGTTGTCGGCGACCAGACGCAGGTCTCGACCTTGCTTGGGACGAACTCGGACTTCTTCCCCGACAAGTACAAGTGTGCCTGCGGTGCCTCCGCGGGTCTCGCGTTCGAGGAGGAGATCAACCCCGCGTCGATCGCGGGACACCCGCTCCGCACCCTTGAGGCCGAGGAGGCGTTCCGGGTGCAGTACGGGCTCGGGCTACCGGAGGAGCAGAACTGTAGTCGGCGCAGCGTCGAGGCAGCTCTGCGGCGCAGCCCCATCAAGCGCGTCGGCGGCCACGAGGTGCAGGGCAACGCGAGCTTCATCCTGGAGTTCTTCGAGCTCGAGGACACCACCCGCATCTACTTCTGCGCGAGCCCGCACGGGGCTTCCGTGTACCGCATCGTGTCTCCGGGGGGCTACACCAAGAAAGTCCTGGAGGACCTCGATGGCTGACCGAAGCATCTTGCTGATGTACCGCCGCACCGAGACGGACCTGTGCTCCGGCGCTCTCTGCCTGCGTGATGACGAGGCCATGGCGCGGGTCGAGTTCGACGACGTCGACTTCATCCGGATGATGGCCCGTACCGCAGCCCTTCTTCAGGAGTCAGCCGCCGTCGAGATCTGGGTCGAGCGCACGGACCGGCCGGGCCTGCGCCCGTACTTGCTCGACGCGGCCATCACGGAGCTTCTTCGGACTGATCCCGTGCAGGCCATCCGGAGCCTGAACCCTCAGCCGGTAGCTCAGCCGGTCGGAACGCCCACGCGTTCTAGGACGGTCATCTCGCAGAAGATGGCTCCCGTTCTTCGCGCCGGCCACGACACCTTGGCGGATGGGATCGGGGACGAGGTCTACTCCGCCCGCAACGCCACGAACGAGATCGAGTGCCCGGTCTGTGGCCGGTGGACCCCGACGGTCGATGCCGCACAGGAGCGGTTCTGGTGCCCCGGCTGCGACGTTCTTCTGAACGTCCGGATGGCGGGCCACTGGGCCGTGTTCCAGATCGAGGAGCTCTTGGCGCTCAACAAGACGAGGTACTACCTCCCCCGCGCCTGGAACAAGACGCGGTCCTGGATCTCTTTCCAGGACCTGACCGAGCAGTACAACCACTGGAAGAAGATCAAGGAGAACACGCCATGATGCAGTCCACTCACCCCCGCCAGAAGGGCGTCACCGCGAACGAGATCCGTCAGTACGGAGACCCCAAGACCGTCGGCGGGCTCGTCAAGCTCGACATGTACGCGATCCTGTATCGCGACAACGACGGCCTCGCGCACAAGAGCGTCGTGATGATCGGCGACGACGGCAGCGTCTACCTCCCCCGCAACGGGGAGGAGTGGAGCAACCAGCTCGCGCTCGCGGCGCCCTGGCTCAAGGATGGAGTCCAGAAGCTCTTGAAGGAGAAGGGGCTCGCTGCGGCTCCGGAGGCCGAGGCGCTGCCCACGACCGACACGGTCGACGTGCTCGGCAGCGAGGTCGCGACGACCGAGGCGAAGGATGCTCCGGCCGGTCAGTGACAACGTGGTCGTGAAGGTGGAGCCCCCGAACATGAAGTACGGGACGCTCCACCTTCCGACCGGGGATCGGATCCTCTTCGGGCGTGTGGTGTCGGTCGGTCCTGGTCGCATGACCAAGAACGGCCAGCACCGCATCCCCGTCGGGGTCGAGCCGGGGGAGCGCATCGCGTTCTTCCGCGAGCATCTCGTGACCTGGCAGGGGAAGCAGCTCCGCCGCGTGCTCCAAGAGCTCGGGGAGGACCTGGCGATCCTGCGGTCCATCGACATCCTCTTCGCCGTGCAGGACGGCGCAGACGTCACGTTCTACTAGGAGAGCCCATGCGCTTCGTGTCCGTCCCCGAGCCCGGCGTCGTGGAGCTCAACTACACCTGGCTGCCGACTTGGATCGGCATGAACAACGCCCTCAAGGAGCAGATCGAGAAGCGCCTCGGTCCGGACTTCGTGGGACGCGCCTTGACCGAAGAGGTCTTGGACGAGCTGCACCAGCGCGTGGTTGCCCTCTTGGTGGAGATGCATCCCGGACTTCCCGGGCTGCGCGACTACCTGGACGGCATCAAGTACATCACGGAGCAGTGATGAAGCTCGGGCGACTCAGCTTGCGCATCGACCCGCACCTGCTGAAGCGGGTGCGGCGCATCGCCAAGGAGCAGGGCGTGACCTTGACGGCCGTGGTCGAGGACGCCTTCCGGGCCGTGGTGGCCGCCAGGGAGGCAGAGCAGGTACGGCAGCGCATCCTCGGGAACGAGCCCGACCCTCCGGAGGCAGAGCAGATCCCATGAGCAGCTTCGAGATCAAGAAAGAGACCGTGACGGTGCCTCGTGGTGCCGGCGTGGAGGGCCTCATCGCCCTCGTCCGGCAGATCTGCCGCTACCCGCGGGTCCAGTCGATCCACATCGACGCCAAGAGCGCCGTGACCTTCTCGTACGTCTCGAGGGACGACGAGCGGGCCTTGCCCTCTCCAGATGTGGAGTTCGAGACCGTCCTGCCGTCGTCGATCGTCCGGTCGAACACCATCCAGGAAGTCCAGGAGCAGACCAACGCCTCACACGCGGTCGCGACGCTCTTCCAGTCAGCGTCCAAGGACCTGATGTTCCCCATCGCGTTCGTGATGCATCCAGGCTCGACGTTCTGGGCGTGGCACAGCCAGACGACCAAGGTGATCCTCGACCCCTCGAGGGAGGAGCTCTACGGCTTCCCGCTCTTGCTCGACGACAAGCTCACGAGCGACCGCCTGGTTCTCTGCGCCGGCTACATGCGCGGCGGGTCGTTGCTCGATACGCGGAAGAGCTACTCGATCCTACTTCCGCAGGACTACCAACTTCAGGAGAAGACCGAATGAAGAACCTCGCACGCATCGCCATCCAGGCTGGCCTCGTTTCCCCCGACATGCTCGCCGAGTTCCGTCGGTGGGGGTTCGTCGACGAGGGAACGGTCAAGTCCGAGGAGGTACCGGACACGCCGGAGAAGCTTCTTCATCTGCTGAACGCAGCACTCGAAGAAGAACACATGGTCATCATGAAGGAGACCGATGTCGACGCCTTGAAGGCGTACCTGGACAGCATGGCTCCGGGTCATCTTCATCTCGTGGAAGGCGATCGAAGTGCACACTTTCCCGTGACCTATGGCAAGCTGCCCTCTGGTGAGTACTTGCTCCCGTATCGATCGGACAACGTCGAAGAACTCCTCACCAACACCAGGACCTACTTGCTCGACCGGGATCACATGCGCGTCTACTTCTCCGAAGTGCGCGAGTTGTTCTTCGGAGACACGAAGTCCTTCGTGGCCTGCAAGCCCTCCATGATCGAGAAAGACCCGGACCATGAGCTCGACCGCACTCTCGCAAGCGCTGCTGGCTAAGTGCGGCTTCGAGACCCGAGACGTCAACGAGACGACTCGGCAGATCCGCATCCTCGGACGTGTCGCCCAGCCGCGTGTCGGCGATGTTCTTCTTCTCGTTCACACCCTGAAGACCCGCGAGTCGCAGAACGTCGGGTGGACGGTCGACATCTCGAAGAGCTACTTCTTGCTCCGTGGTCGCGTGGTCTACTGCTGGCGGCTCATCTTTCAGAGCCAGACGGAGTTCACGACCGCCGTCATCCAGGACATCTGCAAGACCATCAACGGGTCTCCGAAGAGCAGCAGCCGTGAGCTGGAAGAAGCGCCTCTCGTGGGAGCCCGCCCTGACCGGAACGCTCAGACGGCGAACGGCAAGGGCGCTGGGCTGCTCGGCCAACTGAAGATCGGACCTGCGCTGACTGGACGCTGACCCATGACGAATCCCACTCCCGTACATCTGACCCCTGACCAGCTCCAGGGAGCTGTGAAGTGGACCGAAGACACCCTCCCGGTGCAGCTCAGCCCGGAGGAGCTCGAGGCCGTTCACGAGCGCATGAAGCTCCTGGACGAGCTCCTGAAGACCGGCACGAAGGCGAAGTACAAGATCGAGATCCTCTTCACGAAGGACCGGTCCGTGCACCGCCCGACGCCGGGCGCGGTGTCCTTCTGGGAGAGCGGGTCGAAGCTGCACGGCGGCGGCGACGCGAAGCTCTACATCTGCCCCGGCAAGGCGCTGGGTCGGAGCGACTGCGAAGCGTTCATCCCCGACACCGCGAACTCGTCGTCGTTCCTCTGGTGTCCGAAGTGCGGCGTCCGCTGGCAGGGCGTCGATGTGATCGGCGAGCGCCTCGCGGTGTTGCCCCTGAAGAAGTGGGGAGAGGTCCTGCTCTACTACTTCACGCGCCTCGAGAACCACGCGGACATCTACGTGAAGTACGCCCGCGAGGACATCCGCACGAAGGCCATGCTCGAGCAGGCCCGTCAGCAGGGTGGCGAGAAGCTCGAGAAGGTCCGGAACGCGCGGGCGAAGAGCATCTACCCGCTGAAGAACATCGTCTGGGACACCTCCAACGGAGCGGACCTGCTCGGTCGGTTCCAAGCCTTTCTACTCGCATGAGACACCCCCGCTACGTGCAGGCTGCTCATCGCCGCTCCGTCTTGGAGCAGCTCCGTCGGATCTTGCGGATCGACTACCTGGCGTCGGGTGCCACGCCCCCCAAGAAGGAGCTCTTCTGCGAGGACGTCGTGTACGCCGATCGCGTGATCACGCAGTCCGCCTTCCACGACGTGGACCAGTACCTCGACCTCCTGATGCAGCGGGAGGATGGGCTGCTCGCCCGGTTCCAGTTCACGGAGCGGGACCCCATCGAGCTGCCGAAGACGATCACCCTGGAGGCCCCGAACGAGGCCCCGAAGGAAGAACAGACCATGCCCAAGAAGACCAAGCCCAAGGCCGTGCAGGCCGCCAAGGAGAAGAGCTGATGTCGCGCAAGGACGAGGAGCTCGAGCGCCGCATCGAGGCCCTGGAGAAGAAGCTCGAGGGTCTCTCGGGCGGCGTGAGCGAGATCGGCGCTGCCGTGAACCTGAACACGCAGGCGTTCGCGGACGCGTTCGACAACGTCGATGCGCGGCTCGCGGTCATGGGACGCATCATCAACGACTTCCTGGCCTCTCCCTCGGTGGGCGGGACGGTCAAGCGCGTCGTCACGACCGACGGCCGGGTCCTCGTCGACTTCACGTCGTACCTCGAGGAGTACCAGGCGATGCTAGGCTTCTCGGGGTTCGTCGCGAACCTGAAGAACCTGTCCCCGCCCCCGTCCTCCGATACCCCCATCGAAGAAGCCCCGGAGACCTCCATGGTCTTCGGCGGTCCTGGAGCTCAGCCATGAAGTCGATCAACCGCACCGTCCGGATGGACACCTCTCAGGCCCTGAAGGGTGGCAAGGCGCTCGTGTACGCGAACGAGCCCGGCGGCCTCCGCAAGATCCGCTGCCCGAAGTGCCAGTGCATCGCGGCCCCCACGACGGACATGACCACGAACAAGACCACGATCCGCTGCCCGAGCTGCGGCTCGACGTTCACGTCGACGTCGATGTAGGGGCTAACAACAAGGGACCGCGGTCTCACCTTGTTGTTCCCCCGTCATGCTCTCCGTTCGTAGGAGCACACGAGGAGCTGGGCCCAGCGGGCCCAGTCTTTGACGTTCGTGTCCTTCGCGACACGTCGCCGCCACTCCGCTGCCAGCGGCCCCATCTGGGGGTCGCTGACCTTCGTGGCCTCGATGGCCTTCGCGAGTGCGAAGTCCTTCAGGGCCGCGATCTCGACGCGCTTGTCGATGAACTCGTTCCACGACTCCGGCCCGTTATGCCGGAGCACGGATTGTCGGTATAGCTGTTCCATACTTCTCTTATTCCCGGTCAACCCCACTTCTTGAGTAGGAGGGCGTCGGCGTCCGGCAAGTAGCCCGTGAGCTGGAACCCTTCCTGGCGGTACAGGCGCAGGGCCGGGTCGTTGTTGCGCCGGACGGTCAGGATGACGGGTCGGTCGGCGTGGTGCAGGACGGTGCGGAGCAGCACACGACCAAGGCCCTGTCGCTGGTAGGCAGGCAGGACCCCCAGGCGGAGCAGGTCGATGACGTCCTCGTCCCAGCGGGTGAGGGCGTACGCCTGGTCCTCTGCGACCCACGTGCGCCCTGCCCCGAGCTCCTTCTCGATCGAGAGCTCGTTGAGGCTGTTGTCCGGGAAGACCTCTTGCTCGAAGCGGGCGATCATCTCGACGTCCTCGAGCGTGGCTTCTCGAATCACAGGGCTAGAGAAGCATCGGGGAACGTCCCGAGCAACTCCGCCGGGCCCTGGCCCGGCTTCTTGGGTGATCATGACTTCTCGAAGACCGTGAGGTCGATGACCACGTTCTCTTCCGCGACACCATCGAGAACCCGCGACCAGTACTCCTGCCGGTTCGGGTCGACCCCGACCAGGTAGGAGGCCCGGACATCGACGGTCGCCGGGAGCGTTCCTCGCCGGACCCCTTGCAGGATCCGGAGAGCCATCCCACCCCAGCTCACGAGGTGCCAGTCCCTCACCCACTCCCGGAGCCCGGTGTAGAAGATGGACGCCTGCACGGCGTCCCGCTCTTGCTTCACCCGGCGAGCGAGGAGCACGCTGACAATGGTGCACCAGGCAGGCACCAGAACAACAACGGCGGTTGCGCACAGAGCGGCGTAAAGCAGCGTCATCATGATGAACTCTTTCTGAGAGAAGTTTCTCTCATCGTTCTTATCCCCGATTCTTGCTAGATCTTGCGCCATGGTGAAGGTCCAAACCGAGCAGCCCGGCGGCGACGCCCAGAAGGTCGAGGTCGACCTGGACATCGCGGAGTTCGACAAGTGGTTCCAGGCCCAGGGCAACGAGCCGCTGGTTCGGTCCGAGAAGTCGATCATCTCCACCTACGTCTACTGGAAGACCCGCATCGACAAGGCAACCTGAGCTTGCGTTACATCCGCCTGCGGTGGTAAGACACTGTCATGCGCAAGACCGTCACCCAGCTCACCTGCTCTCGCTGCCCCCGTGTCGAGACGATCGCCGCCGATGCCCCTCCCCGCGGCGTGCGGGTCTACACGGGGGCGGTCGCGTCGGGGGACTCTTCGACCGCCAAGCCCGCCATCCTGTTCGAGGACCTCTGCACGAACTGCTGGAGCGCCGTGAACGCCGCGCTCACGCAGGTCGCCAAGAAGCTCGAGAAGGAGAGCCCGGATCGCAGCGCCTCTCGGGAAGAGAAGATGAAGGCCGCGACTGACAAGAAGCCGCCGGAGGTCAAGGAGGCCCAGAAGGCGCTGCTGGCGGGCCTGCCCCCTGGCGCCACACTGCTCAAGAAGGCCGGAGGCTAAGAAGCCGGTCCTGGCGGAACGGTTCTTCGGCCGCCCCGGTAGCCCGCGTGTGCGGACCCCGTGGGGCGGCCTTGTTGTACTTCACGTCACTTGCCCGTGAAGAGGATGCGGACCCGCTCCTTCGCGGTCTTGGGCCTGCGGTTCTCGGCGAGCACGCCGACGACGTACGCGACGCCGAAGGTCGCGATGAGTCCGAACCTGCGGCGCCACTTCTCGTCCTCGAGCCGCGCGTCGACGATGCGGGTCACGGTGCCCTCGAGGATCTTGAGGGCGGCCGGGTCCTGCGCGACCAGGTTCAGCATGGCCGCGGTGTCGATGGCCTTGGGGGACTCGGTGGTGTTCTCGGTGGTCTGGGTCATGGTCTTGAATCTCCGTGAGGATGTGTGTTCTTCCTCATGGTTCTTATGCCCGAATCTCCGAGGTTTTTGCTGCTTAGGCCCTGCTCTCGAAGGCGGCCATTACCTTCGTCAGGGCCTGTACCTTCGCCATGTTCGGGATGTCGGTTCCGAACACGCAGTTGTAGACGTACGTTGCGTGGTCGCTCTCGGCTTCCGTGATGCTTCCACCTGCGGCCTGGATGACCGAGTTCATGTAGTCCACGTAGTGGTTGTACTGCTGAGCGGTGACGCCCAGAATCTCCGATAGGGTCATGTGGTGTTGCCTCCGTACTTCTTATTCCCGATCAAGGGGCTAGAAGAACAGCCCCCGTGAGAGGGCTGTTCTTGGGACTGACCCGGCGCCCGAGAGGGCCGAGGAAGAAGAACGCTGAGTCTGCGGGCGTCCCAGCCCGTGGAGGTGCCCATGTCCTTCCTCATAGTTCTTGTTCCCGAGGCGCCAGGTAGTTTGCAGGGCTAGGAAGAAAGACGGCGATGGCCGCCTTCTTCCCCGCCACCGCAGTGGCGCGTCAGCCCGTCGTGGTCGACGACGGGTCCGTCGTGCTGCCGCCGAAGAGCGCGTCGACCGCGAGCTTCGTGGCCGCCGCGAGACCGAGCGCCGCGAGCACGCCGCCCGCCACGCCGATGCCGACGCCGAACGCCGACGACGCCGTCTCCCACCCGTTGGGCGCGGGCTTGTACTCGACCGGCACCCCGAACGTCTGGGCGAGCACGGCGCTCTGGAGGCTGCTGGGCGCCTCGGGCCCGAGGGCCTTCACGCGAGCGGCGGCCGTCTGGCCGAGCTGGGCCAGCTTGAACTGCTCCTGCATCATGGTCATCGGGTTCGCGCCGCCCATCAGCATCGCCATCGGGTTCATGCCCATCTGCTGGGCCATCATGAACGCCATCGGGTCGATGACCGGCGCCGCCGGCTGCTGCGGTGCCTGCTGGAGCTTGTTCACCGCGTCGGTGAGGTCGGCGATCTGCTTCTTCTGGGCTTCGATGATCTGGCTCTGTTCCATGGTCTTCTTCTCCTGTTGGGGGACACGATTGTCCCCGTCATTGTTCTTATTCCCGGCCTCGCTGGTCTTCTTGCTGGGCCGGTCCTTCTTCTTCCCCTCGCTCACGAGAGCGAGGTCGAGCAGCGGTACGCGAAGCGCTTCGGACTCTTTTTCGGACATGACGATGCTGCCTTTCTGGAGGCCAAAGAGCGCTCCAAGGTTCTTGTTCCGTTCCCTTGAGGAAGTTTGACGAGGGCTACGTGCAGGCCCCTCCGAAGAAGGGCCCGCACCGCCTACCCCCTCCGGAGAGCCGGAGCGGGCAGGCGATCCTTGTGCAGCTCGTACAGGTAGCGTCCCCAGGCTTTCGCCCAGGGCGCCCCGGCCTTCGCGGCCTCCGCGACCATGGGGTCGAGGTACAGCTCGACCGCCGGCGCGGGTGCGTTGAAGATCCGCATGTGCGGGTACTGCTTGGCCAGCTCCGCCGCGTTCTCCTTCTTCTTCGCGGCCACCATCTGGTCGGTGGTGCTCTTCGCCCACGCGATGGTTCCGATGATGCCGCCGAGGGCCAGCCCCACGAGCGGCAGCATCACACCCTCTGCTTCTGGAAGGTGTTCGTGAGTTCGACGTTCTCGAGGGTCATGCCCTCGAAGTCCTCCAGCTCTGCCTCGGCGCGGTGAAGCGCTTCGGTGATGTCGTGCTGGTCGTCCCGATCGCCCGTGCGCCGGGCGTCGAAGAGCGAGTCCTTCAGCGCCCGGACGCGGCCGGACAACTGCTTGTGCCTTCGGTTCTTCATGGTGGTGTTGCCTCCACGTCTCTTATTCCCGAGGGAGGCAGGTTCTTGAAGAAGGCGACCCCTCTACGGAGACGGATGAGAAGGAGGGATCCGGCGCCAACCGGTTCCACATCGCGTCGCGTCGCAGAGGGGTCGCCCGGAGAGTGTACCTGAGGAGGGCTAGGAAGAACGACGAGCACAGCTCCTCGTCTTCCCGGCCGCCCGCGCGGCCTTCTTCACGGGACGCTCAAGCAGAGCGCGGTGGCCTGCACCTGCACGAGCTGGACGGGGGAGCCCTGCGCGACGCAGGTCCAGTCCATCTGCCCGGTGCCCGGGTCGATGTGCGGCCGTGCTGTCGTGAGGTTCGCGCCGAACACCAGCTCGCAGCCGCCGAGCAGCAGGACGTCAGCGAACTTCGAGCACATGGCCAACGCGCTCACGACCCCCTGCCCTTGCGGGCTCAGGCTCGTGACCTTGTAGACCTTGCTCTTGTCGAGACCGCCGCCGGCGGGCCCGGCCGGTCCGACGTCGCCCTTCGGGCCTTGGTCGCCCTTCGGTCCCTGCGGCCCTGCGGCACCCGTGTCACCCTTCGGACCCTGCGGTCCGGGGTCGCCCTTCGCGGCGGCCGTGCCCGGCAGCCCTTGTGGGCCCATCGGCCCCGCCAGGCCCTGAAGGCCCTGCGGTCCGGGTGCCCCGGGGTCTCCTTTCGGGCCCTGAGCACCCGGGGTTCCGGGGTCGCCCTTGGGGCCCTGCGGCCCCGCGGAACCGGCCGGTCCAGCAGGACCCGCCGGGCCCTGGTCGCCCTTCGGGCCTGCTGAGCCAACAGGCCCCGCAGAGCCCGCAGGTCCAGCAGGTCCGCGCTCGGTGGCCGTCGTGGCCCCCTGGGTGTCCTGGCCGCCTTGGCAGCCGAAGACGAACAACATGGTCGAGATCGTGGTGATGAAGATGGTCTTGTTCATGGTGGTTTTCCTCCATCCTTCTTATTCCCGATCGGCCCTTGAAGCTGTCGGACCTACCCCCCGGGAGCCGTTCCCGCTACCCTTCCGCCATGCCGTTGAACTCCGCTGAGATCGCCCAGTCCGTGGGCATGTACCAGCAGCAGTACGCCCAGCAGATGGGCTACTCGGGGATGATCGGCGGTGGCGGGATGCCGCAGGTCCAGGCCGAGTCCATGGGGTCGGGGATCTTGAACCGCGGGATGGCCATCGGTGGACCGGTCGCGAGTCTCGCGATGGGCATGGCGGGCGTGGACCCGCTCTCGATGGGGATGAAGTTCGCGCAGATCGGCGGCCGGATGGGCTTCGGGGCTCTCGGGGCCGGGGCGATGGGCATCGGGGCCGCGACCGGCGTGGGCGCCGCGATGGCCGTGGGCGGCTTCGCGGCCAACCAGATGTACACCGGGATGCAGCAACAGCAGCAGTTCAACCAGTCGATGAGGCAGAGCTTCAACTTCCTCACGCCGGCTGGTCAGGGCTTCACGGGAAGCCAGCTCGGGCAGATCTCACAGCAGCTTCGTGGAATGGCGGACCAGTCGGGGCCCGCCGGTCAGATGACGAGCTTCAGCGAGCTCACGAAGCTCGCGGCCAACATGGGCCAGATGGGCATGGGCCAAGGCGTGCGCGACGTGCAGGAGTTCGGGAAGCGCTTCCGCCAGATGGTCGACACCTTGAAGGTCGTCGCCAAGGAGATGGGGACCTCCCTCGAGGCCGCGCAGCAGTTCACGAGCAACCTTCGCGGCTCGGGCATCTTCAACCAGGCCGACCAGGTCAAGGCCGCAGCGACCATGCGGGCCTACTCGGCCTCGGGGACCATCGCGGTCTCGGAGATCTCGGCGATGGGCAACATCGGTTCGCAGATCTCGAGGTCGGTCGGAGGGCGCGGGCGCTCTGGCGCCATGGCGGGCATGAAGACCATGGGCATGGTGGGCGCCGCGATCGACTCCGGGGCTCTCTCGGAGGAGGACATCTACAACGCCACCGGGCTCACGGGAGCCGAAGGCCGTCAGGCATACGCGACCGCGCAGCTCGGCTCGGCCGCGAACTTCCTGAAGACCGGCAAGGGGCGCTACTTCCTCGCGAGCGTGGCCGGAGAGAACGGGAAGCTCGACGATCGGTCGGTCGCCGAGTGGATGAGCGGGGACGTCGGGGTCGGCCGCACGAAGGGTATGGCGGGCTCGAACCTCGGGAAGGTCGGGCGGGCGAACTTCATCCGCAACGAGGGTCGTCTTCGTGGGTCGGCCCTGGAGCAGTTCGGCGGAATGCTCCCGGCCATGGCCCTCATGAGCTGGGCGGGTGAGCGGGGCATCGACATCAACACCATGAACGACCGCGAGATGCTCTTCGCCTCGCGGCAGCTCGGCATCGGGATGGACCAGCTCGAGGGCACGGTCAACCAGGTGCGGAACATGCCGCAGATGATGAAGCAGCTCCGCATGACCAAGGATGCGGACACGTACCTCCGCAACCAGGCAGAGGTCCGGAAGACGCAGGGCATCGAGGGAGCCAAGAGGGCCTTCGAGCACGCCCGCGACAAGGTCCAGAACGCCCTCCAGGAGACGGG
>Ga0116166_1001836_pt1 | contig 18495 bp, 14 predicted proteins | sample AD_JPNMR2_MetaG_FD_89884 | JGI IMG/M metagenome (GOLD analysis project Ga0116166, IMG submission 89884) | Active sludge microbial communities of municipal wastewater-treating anaerobic digesters from Japan - AD_JPNMR2_MetaG | ecosystem: Engineered > Bioreactor > Anaerobic > Digestate | place...
CCATGTGGCCCATGCGGTTCACGGTGACCAGCTCAATGGCCGTGTAGGGACAGATCTCCACGCAGAAGCCGCAGCCCCGGCAGGTGGCTTCGTTGACCGTGGCTACCTGGGCACCGATCTTGACCTTGCCCTTGGCCAGGGGGATCATGGCCGAGGAAGCGGCGCCCTTGGCCTGGGCTACCGTATCGGGGATATCCTTGGGTCCCTGGCAGCACCCGGCCAGGAAAACGCCGTCGGTGGCGGTGTCCACGGGCCTGAGCTTGGGGTGGGCTTCCAGGAAGAACTGGTCAGGCGACTGGGACAGGCGTAAAAGCTCCATGATCTTGCGGTAATCGCTGCGCGGCTGCAGCCCCACCGCCAGGACGACCATGTCTACCTCGTCTTCCATGGGCGTGGCGGTAAGGGTATCTTCCACCTTGATCACCAGCTTGTTGCCCCGCTTGAAAATTTCGGAGGGGTTGCCGCGGATATAGCGCACACCCTCGCGGCGCACCCGGTCGTAAAACTCCTCGAAGCCCTTGCCGAAAGCCCGCACATCCAAGTAGTAGATGCGCACATTAGCCTCGGGGAGCTTGTCGATAACGAGGTGGGCCTGCTTGGCCGTATACATGCAGCAGACCCGGGAGCAGTGCTCTACGCCCACACTCTGATCCCTTGAGCCGACGCACTGGATGAAGGCGATCTCCTTGGGGACAATTTCCTCTTCCCCGTTGTTGATCACAATCTTGCCGCCCGTGGGCCCTGAGGCCGAAACGAGGCGCTCCATCTCCAGGCCGGTAATCACGTTGGGATACTGCCCGTAGCCGTACTCGGGCTTGCGCGTGGCGTCGAAAACATCGAATCCTGTGGCTACGACAATAGCCCCCACCTTGAATTCGACGATCTCATCCTGCTGTTCGAAGTTAATCGCCCCGGCGCCGCAGACCTCGGCGCACTTGGGCCCTTTGCCGCATTTGCCCCGGGTCAGGTAAAGGCAGCTTTCCGGATCAATGGTATACTTGGCCGGAACAGCCTGGGGGAAGGGCAGGTAGATGGCCGATCGCTTGCCCATCCCTTCGTCGAATTCGCTGGCGATGCGGCCGGCTAGCCGGCAGGCGGCGGCACACTCGCCGCAGCCGGTACACTTGTCGAAATCGACATATCGGGCTTTTTTACGGACCTTTACGTCAAAATTGCCGACGTAGCCGCTCACTTCCTCCACTTCAGCGTAAGTCATCAGCTCGATATTGGGGTGGCCGGCGCTGTCCACCATCTTGGGGGTAAGGATGCAGGCGGAGCAGTCCAGGGTGGGGAAGGTTTTATCCAACTGGGCCATGCGCCCTCCAACTGAGGGGCTTTTCTCCACCAGGTAGACCTTAAATCCCGCATCGGCAATGTCCAGGGCCGCCTGGATGCCGGCGATGCCGGCGCCGATGACCAGGGCCGCCCGCTCGGCCTCCACTTCCCTCTCCTCCAGGGCCTCCAGCAGCCGCACCTTGGCCACTGCGGCTGCCACCAGCTTCTTCGCCTTGGCAGTAGCTTCTTCCCGGTTTTCATGCACCCAGGAGCACTGCTCGCGGATGTTGGCCATCTCCAGGAAATATGGGTTTAAACCCACCGACTGGATCGCTTTCCGGAAAGTTAACTCATGCATCCGCGGCGAACAGGAGGCCACAACAACCCGGTTCAGCCCCTCTTCTTGAATATCGTTCTTGATCAGGAGCTGCGCGGGATCAGAGCACATGTAAGCATAGTTGCGTGCCACTTTCACGTTGGGCAAACTTTGGGCGAACTCGGTGACGGCTTCCACGTCTACGGTCGCGCTAATATTGATGCCGCAGTGACAGACGTACACGCCTATTTTCGGTTTTTCCGTCATCTAATTTTTCATCCTCCCGCAGAGATTGGGCCACGTTAACAGCCCCCTCAGGTATGGGCTTAGCCTTTCAGCTCCTTCAGCTTTTCTGCCAGCTTGGGCACAATCTTGAACATATCGTCCACGATGGCATAGTCGGCCACGGCAAAAATGGGCGCCTCGGGATCCTTGTTCACGGCAACAATTGTTTTGGCCCCCTTAATCCCGGCCACATGCTGGAAGGCGCCGGAGATGCCCAGGGCAATGTACAGCTTCGGTTTGACCGACTTGCCGGAGGTGCCGACCTGGCGGTCGTGGGGCAGCCAGCCCGCGTCCACGGCGGCCCGGGAGCCGCATAGATCGGCCTTGATCACTCCGGCCAGCTCTTCGATCACCGGCATGTTTTTATCTTCCTTGAGGCCGCGGCCGATACCGACCAGAATTTCGGACTGGGTAATATCCACATCGCCCACTTCCGCCTCGATATATTCCACAAACATGCGGTAATCCAGATCTTCCTTTAAAGGGGATTCAATCTTCTCCACGCTGCCCGCGGCGGAGGGCTCCGGTGCTTCAAAAGCGGACTCGCGCACCGTAACCAGGTAGGTATCGGCCGGCTTGAAAGCAATTTGAGCATTGACCTTGCCCGAATAAAGCTGGCGGGTGGCTTTGAGCGTGCCCCCTTCCACAGCCAGGCCGATCACATCAGCCACGTAGGGCAAATTTTTCTCCACGGCCAGAGCCGGAGCAAAATCTACGCCCTGGGCGGTCTGCCCGATCATAACCAGGGAAGGCTTGTAGGCGTCGATCAGGCTTGATAAAGCTTTTTGATACTTGTCGGCGTTGAAATGTTCAAAGAGGGGATCATCCACCACCAGGACCTTGACCCCGTAGCCGGCTATCTTTTCCGCCATGGCCTCAACACCGCTGCCTAAAAGCAGCACATTTACTTCGCCGCCCAAATCTTTGGCTAGAGCCGGGGCTATGGCCAGCATTTCAAAAGTTATATCCCTTAAGTCTCCCTGGCGGTGCTCCGCCAATACTAAAACGTTTCCCATTAGACCAAGCCTCCTTTAACCAGGATGGACGCCAGTTTCTCCGCTTTCTCCTCGGGCTCGCCTTCGATAAATTCCGCGGAGGAAACTACTTCAGGAATATAGAGCTTTTCTAAAACAATCTTGGAGGCGCCTGCGTCCACTTCGCTCGCGGGCAGCCCCAGGTCATCTAAATTAACCACTTTCAACTCTTTTTTCTGCGCCGCGCGAATGCCGCGGATGGGAGCGTAGCGGGGCTCATTAATCCCCGTCTGGATCGTCAGGACGGCGGGCAGAGTCAATTCCACCACTTCCAGCAGCCCGCCTTCCAACTCGCGATGAGCCCTGACCTTGCCGTCTAAAATTTCAACCTTCTTGACCATGGCCGCATGGGGCACACCCAGCTCTTCGGCCAGGGCCACGCCGGTGGCCATCTGCCCGTCGTCGGCGGCCATACAACCGGTCAGGACCAGGTCAAATTCCTGTCCCTTGATCGCCGCGGCCAGCACTTTGGCCACCATCAGGGGGTCAAAAGAAGCGATACGCCCGTCCTCGACCCGGATGGCGTTATCACACCCTTTGGCCATGGCCATGCGAATCATTACTTCCGATTCTTTGGGCCCGATGGACAGAACAGTTACGGTGCCTCCGTGCTTCTCCTGGATCTGAACAGCCTCTTCCACAGCATAATTGTCGGCATCATTGATGTCAAAAGAGAAGCGGCTGCTGTCCACCGAAGTTCCGTCGGCATTTACTTTCACTTCCGCTTCAGAAGTGTCGGGCACATACTTGATGCACACAAAAGTTTTCATCAGTAGATCCACCTCCCAGTATTGACAAATGTCTTTAAACCAGTTCTCCCAGCAGCTCCATCATTTCCGCAACCCGCATTTCTTCCTCGTAGCCTAAAGACTTCATCGCATCCTCCAGGGTGAGCACGCAGAAGGGACAGGCCACGGCCACTATTTGAGCCCCCAGGTCGTGGGCGTCTTTAATCCGGGTTTCCGCCAGCCGCTCTTTTTTAGATTCGCTTTCTACCCACATTTTCCCTCCCCCACCTTCACAGCAGAGGCTACGCTCACGGCTCCGCTCGAACTCCACCAGCTCCGCCCCGTCAATGCTTCTAAGCAGGCGGCGCGGCTCGTCGAAAACGCCGCTCTGCTTGCCCAGGTAGCAGGGATCATGGAAGACGATCTTCTTCGGCAGTCCGTCTTTCCAGCTCAGTTTACCCTGTTCCAGCAGTTCCGCCAAAAGCTGGGTGTAGTGGATCACCGGTTTGTTCAGGTCGGGGTAGCGGTCTTTAAAGGTGGTGAAACAATGGGGTGAGAGAGCGACGATACGCCCGGCCTTGAATTCATTTAAGAATTCGGTATTGTTTTCCACGATCTCTTCAAAAAGGAGTTCTTCGCCCAGAGTAAATACTTCGCTGCCGCAGCAGGATTCCCCTTCAGCAATAAACCCATAATTAACACCGGCCTGGTTTAGCAGGCGCACCAGGTTCTTGGCGATAACCTGGACACGGGGATCGTAGGCGATGGTGCAGCAGACGAAGAACAGGTTTTCTACAGGCGTATCGGGCTCGGCAATCTTGACATCCAGGCCTTCCATCCAATCGTAGCGGGTAGCTTTGGGTTTCTCCCAGGGGTTGCCTTCCAGGTAAACGCTCTCCAGGGCGTTGCGTACAGACGCCTGAACTTTTCCGCTATCCACCAGCATAGACCGAAGGCCAAGCAGAACCTCCAGCGGTTTCAGGCCCTTGGGGCAGCGTACCGCACAGGTATGACAGGCGGTGCAATCCCAAATCTCCGCCAGCTTTGCCAGCTCCTCCAACTTCTCTTCATGGTAAGCATCGTAAACAAAACGGCGTACATTCAGGTTGGTCCGCACCGTAACCGGGCACCCGCCGGTGCAACGTCCGCACTGGATGCAGCCAAGCAGGTCAAACTTTTCAGTAAATGTCAGGTTTTCAGTACTCATCTTCATACCCCGCATCAAAAAAGTTTATTTTTCCTCGGACCCCCCTCACCGTTTCTGAGCTTCCGGGGTAAAAGAGGAAATCATGAAAAAGTAAGGACCTGTAAAAATTCACCTCCTTAAGTTAAATGTGAGAAAATTTTCCGACATGTTCAAACTAAATTTAGAATTTCGACACCTCTGAAGCTAAATCCTGCAAAGAATTTTTTCATCCTTAAATATTTTCCCTAGTCAATTATTTACCCCGGAAATTGAATTGAAGAGATAATGATAGGGAAAAATAAGGACGAACGAGGGGAGAAGGAATTGGCCGGGTTCCGGCGCCAACTGGCAGAATGAAAATACCGCCTATGCATAAGGGAACACAGGGGAGGTGATAGGCATGAAAGAGAACAAACTCGAGCCCGCGCAGCTTAATGAGGAAACTTTACAGATCTTAAAGGAAGCGGAAAGCGCCATCAATCAACGCCTGGGCCTGGAAACCGATCCGAACCGGGAAGTTTACCTTATTGCTTTAAATCGCACCGGTAAATAATAACTGTAAAAACCTGTATTAGTTGGGAGTTGACATTATGCCGTAAGCTATGTTTACTCCCAACCTATGTCTACTTAACTTCTGGCAAAGCTTTAATATTTCTAGGCCAAAAGACAGGCCCATATATTTTGTAAACTTAAATAGAATTATGCCCCCTTTTAGCCATGCCAATAATGGAGAAACTTTGTAGTATTTTAAATTTTTTTCCTTGGAAAAAAAGGTATTTTGGAAATTGTGTCGAATAGTAGCTATAAAATAAAAATACAATGGAGTTAGAGCAAATATGAACAAACTCGAATACGGTCGAATTAATCTTGATGAAGAAATTGAGCAGCTCCGCCACAGGTTAAATAAGCAAAAAAACATCGCCAGCAAAGAAACAATGAAACTTAGCCTGGAGCTGGACAGGCTGATTTTGATGGCCATGCAAGAAAAAGGGTATGGAAAAGGCAGGAGACAGGTTGTAAACGAGAGGATACAGGAGCCGGCAAGTGAAAACCTGGAATTGATCGGAGAAGAATAGCGGGGGCCGGGGCCGCACAAAGGTTATGGTCAAATTTAGAATGCAGGGGTGCAGCGTGCTGCACCCGTGTTTTTTTTCAGCCGGAAGCATAACCGCTAAGCAATGATCATGGTGCCGGCGGGGGCTTCTTCAATGGTGCCGATGGCCCGGCCTGCTACACCGGATTGCGCCAGCGACGCCAGCAAAGCTTCCAGCCTGGCCGGCGGAACGGCGATGAGCAAACCGCCTGAAGTTTGCGGGTCGGCCAGTAAGATTAGAGTATCATCCTTTAATGCTGAATCGCCTTGCCATTGGACGGCGTTTTGGTAGTAATCCAGGTTACGGTAAGCGCCTCCCGGGATTAATCCCTGGGCAGCCGCTTCCTGCGCTCCCGGATAGAATGGAATAGCGGCGCTTTCCAGGCGGGCGCCGACTCCGCTGGATATGAGCAGCTCATGGAGGTGCCCCAGCAGCCCGAACCCGGTAATATCGGTGCAGGCGGAGGCCCCCTGTTCAACGGCGGCCCGGCTGGCTGCGGCATTTAAAGCGGCCATACCCCGGATAGCTTCCTGCACCTCGTGCTCAGTGAAAATCTCGCCCTTTAAAGCGGTGGTGATTATTCCGGTGCCCAGCGGCTTGGTCAGGATCAGCCGGTCTCCCGGGCGGGCGCCGGCGGTGGTAAGCATTTGGCGCGGGTTTACCACGCCGGTTACGGCCAGGCCGTACTTGGGTTCGCGGTCCTCCACACTGTGACCGCCGATGAGCGCGGCCCCGGCTTCCTGGATTTTGTCAAATCCTCCCCGCAGGATTCGCTCCATAATCTCGAGGGGCTGACAACTGCTGGGGAAGCAGATCAGATTAAGGGCGGTAAGGGGCTTCCCGCCCATGGCATAGACATCGCTTAATGAGTTGGCCGCGGCAATCTGGCCAAATAAGTAAGGTTCGTCCACCACCGGGGTAAAGAAATCTACAGTTTGCACCAGGGCCAGGTCGTCGTCCAACTGGTACACACCGGCATCAGCGAAATGCTGCTCCCGGTTGAGATAGCGCACATCTTCCACGGCGGGGAGGCGGCACAGAACCTGTGCCAGGGCAGCGGGCCCGATTTTGGCCGCTCACCCGGCGGCGGTGGCCATTGCCGTCAACCTTACTTTTTTCTCCTCCATTACCCGCCACCTCCTGATCAAGAAATTAGACACCTGATTGCTATTCATGGGCAGGGAGGGTAACCTGTACGCCCCCCCTCCCCGACCCTCCCCCGCAAGGGGGGGGGGGGAGAATACCTTCTTTATCCGGTCGGTGCCGGGACCCGGCAGTTCCCTCTCCCCTGGTGGGAGAGGGTTAAGGAGAGGGGGATCATATCGACCCCGTTTCATCTCTCCCGCAGGGTTTGGCGAATTACTTCCAGGACTCCTAAATTCCTTTAGGCCGCCTAAACCTGTTTTCCATCTACTCCTGTATCCTGTATCCTGGCTTCTGCCTACTGTATCCGATCACCTGGCTCCTGTTCATTCCGGGCCCTTAATATGCGGTGATCGCCGACGCGGCGGGTCAACTTGATCTGATCAAAATGCTCCAGCAGAGCCTGGATATATTTGCGGGAGCTGCCGCTTAGATCACGGAACTGGGCCAGGGTGAGCGTTTCGCTGGAAGCGAAGTGGCGGCACAGCAGCTCCACCGCTCCCCGGTAGGCTTCGCGGTGAAAATAGAGATCCTCCGTAACTTTCACCAGGGTCCCCTGGGAGACCAGGTAAGCAAACAGCTCTTCCTGGCGGCGGCTGTCTGCGCCGGCACGTTCTGCCGCCTCGCGCACGGAGGGAGGCTGCAGCCCGCCCTGCTCGTAAAAACGGGCCAACCGCCCCAGCACCTCTGTCTCTTCCGGCGAAGGAGTGGGGGTAAAGCCGTACCGGCTGACCAGGTCGCCCCGCACGGTAATCTTATCGACGGCAAGGCGCTCCAGCAGGGCATCGTATTCGCGCAGGCTGAAAGCCGGGGGCAAAACGCCGCGCAACTGGGCCCGGGATATGCCGGGAGCGAGGGGGAACTGCCGGTGAAACTGCTCCAGCCGGTCCAAGATTTTCGTTTCCCACTCCTGCAGGTTCGCCCTGGTGGTAAAGCTTTCACCCAGGGAGGTGATCACATTTTTTTGCCGCAGTGCTTCCAAAATTTCCTTCAGGCGCTCCGCGGGCAGGCGGGTGGCCCGGGCCAGCCTGGACAGGTCGGCCACAGCCAGCTCTTCCAGCTTCTGGCGGACAAAAGCTTCGTCCCCTCCCGTTTCCAAATCCTGCTCCAGCTCGGAGAGATGCGCTAATACAGACTGGCGAAAACGGCGGTGCCGCGCCGGCGACGGATCGAGGACCCTGCCGCCCCCAATGGTGGTCATCGGTGAATAGGAGCGGATAATGAAAGGGTCTCCCCGCTCGGCCACCAGGGGGCGCTCCAGCCGGCACTGCGCCAGGGCCGCTTCCCCCGGGCGCAGCTCTTCCCGATCCAGAAGCAGCAGGCGGGCTACGGTACGGGCGGTGCCGAGGAAAAAGTGGACCGGGTCCAGGTTTTTCAGCGGCCGCGGTGCACCTGATAGCATAGTCAACTTAACATCGATTAAAGCTGTGGGGCGGTAATAACCGGGAGTGCTGACCACGGCGCCCCGGGTTAGCTGCTCTTTTTCCAGGCCGGATAAATTTAAAGCCACCCTCTGGCCGGCCTGCGCTTCCTGGACGTCATGTTCGTGCACCTGGATATTGCGCACCCTTGCTTCTACTCCGGGTGGAACTACTTCTACCATATCGCCGGTGCGCACTGTTCCCGAGAAAAGTGTCCCGGTGATGACCGTGCCGAAACCGGGCACAACAAAGGCGCGATCCAGGGACAGCCGCAGCGGCCCCGCGGCGTTGCGCGGTGTCACTTCTTTAGTCATGGCGTCGATAAGGGCCTTAAGTTCCTCGATCCCCAGCCCGGTCAGCGCAGAAACAGGCTGCACCGGGGCATTCTCCAGAAAAGTGCCCTTTAGCTCTTCGCGGATTTCTTCTTCCACCAGTTGGCGCCACTCTTCGTCCACCAGGTCAATTTTGGTGATCACCACAATTCCTTTTTGCAGCCCCAACAGCTCAAGTATATTCAGGTGCTCCCTGGTCTGGGGCATTACCCCCTCGTTGGCGTCCACCACCAGCAGCACCAGGTCCATTCCCGCCGCCCCGGCAAGCATATTGTGGATAAAGCGTTCATGGCCGGGGACATCTACCACGCCGGCAAGGCGTCCGCCGGGCAGTTTAAAAGGGGCAAACCCGAGATCAATAGAGATGCCGCGCTCTTTTTCTTCGCGCAGGCGATCGGTGTCTACCCCGGTGAGGGCTTTAATAAGCACGGTTTTACCGTGATCCACATGTCCGGCCGTGCCGATGATCAGACGTTCCAAGGGTTCAAACCTCCTTAACCGCGTACAGCCCGGGCCAGCGCTTCGATCAACTGCTCTTCCTGTTCCTGGAGGATGGTGCGCGGATCCAGGAGAAGGCGCTCCTGCTGCAGCCGCACGATTACGGGAGGGCGGCCCAGGCGCAGCCGCTGCACCAGCGCAGGCGGGCTGATTAGGGACGGGTCCAGGGCTACCAGGAAAGTGGGCAGCTCCGCCGTGGGCAAGGCCCCGCCGCCGACCCGGGAGCTGCCGGGGATGACCTCGACTCCTATCCCCGCGGCTCCACATACCTGCTCCAGGCGCCCGGCCAGGGCCAAGGCGCGCCGGTGCAGCTCTTCTTCGCCGGCTGTGAGCATGCGCCAGACCGGGATGCGCTGCACGGCCTTATCCTCGTCCAGGTAGAGGCGAAGCGTCGCTTCCAGGGCGGCCACCGTAAATTTATCCACCCGCAGGGCCCGGGCAAGCTGGTTGCGGCGGATACGCCCCACCAGTTCACGCCTGCCCACAATAATGCCGGCCTGGGGGCCGCCCAATAGTTTATCGCCGCTAAAGGTAACCAGATCCATCCCCGCGGCCACGGCATCCTGGACCCTCGGTTCCGGCGGCAGGTTATAGCGCGACAGATCCAGGAAGACACCGCTGCCCAGGTCTTCGACGGCCGGGATGTTTACGGAGCGCCCCAGAGAAGCCAGTTCCCCCGCCTCGACAGCGGCGGTAAAGCCGATGATATGGTAATTGCTGGTGTGGACTTTAAGCAAAGCTGCGGTCTGTTCGTTCAACGCTGCTTCGTAATCGCGAAGATAGGTCTTATTGGTAGTGCCCACCTCCACCAGGCGGGCGCCGGAGGCGGACATCACTTCCGGAATCCGAAATGAGCCGCCGATTTCCACCAGTTCGCCGCGGGATACCACCACCTCTTTGCCGGCGGCGATGGTATTTAAGACCAGGAATACGGCGGCGGCATTATTGTTAACCACCACCGCCGCTTCAGCCCCGGAAAGCTCGCAGAGAAGCTCTTCCAGATGGGCCTGGCGTGAGCCGCGCTGCCCGCTTTCCAGGTCATATTCCAGATTGCTGTAAGCGTCGCTAACGGAGCGGATCGCCTCTACCGCCTCCGCGGCCAGGGGCGCCCGCCCCAGGTTGGTGTGCAAGACAGTGCCGGAAGCATTAATTACCGGGCCGAGGCTGGGCCTGGCCCGTCTTTGGGCCTCCTGCGCCGCTTCGTTGGCCAGACGGCCCGGGGATAGATCTATGTTTCCGGGCAGATTCCCCTGGGCGGCGGCCTGTTGAAGGCTTAAACGGTAACTCTCCACGGTCTTCTGTACTGCCGCCACAATTATCCGCCGCGGCATGATCTCTGACAGTTCCTGCAGCACCGGCTCCCGCAACAGCCGGTCCACCGCCGGCAACTCGCGCATATATGCCTGAAAGTCGCTCAAAAAAACACCCCGTTGGCAGTTAGTAGCCAGAAGGCAGGATGCAGGGGTAAAAAACTGTATCCTGGTATCACTGGCTAAGTGATCCTAATAAAATGTATTTTAACAATTATATCCTGTCCAAAGAGGTCTTCGCAACTATTGGCGCCATAAAGGAGTGATAAATAAATTCTGCAATCCTAGGGATTGGCGCGGCCTGATTTTTGCTCAATCAACAGTTTAAAGACAGCCGTTCTCCTGGTATCGCCGGCCGCCAGCCTGGAGGCGGCTTCAGGCCCTCCATACCGGGCAGCAAGCCCCTGCAAGGCCGCCACTTTTTCCTCTTCATCCTCAACCAGGGTTACGGGTCCCTCAACCATAACGCTCTTAAAGGCCACATTGAACTTGCATGGATTCTCCGACTTCTGCACTTCCATGAAATGATCTACCAGGAAGCAGGCGCGCCCGCCATCTTTAATGCAATCGACTTTTCTACCCCGTGGAGCACCGTGAAAATAAATCGCCTTACCGTTGTAATAGTAGCACAGCGGTACCACATACGGCCTGGCGTCGCGGCAAAGCCCCAACCGCCCCACTTCACTCTGGTTCAGTATTTGTTCAATCTCTTCTGCTAATAGTTCCCGGCTCATGCAGCTTCCTCCTCAAGTAAAATTGTGTGCTCACGGAAACAGAGGCCAGTTCAAATTAGCAACGCCTAATCCGAGCCGCCCGCCCGGCCGCCTTAAATACCTGGCCTTGCCCGGTCGTCAAGGCTGCGCGCCCTTATTTCCGCTGATTATATGGTATTTCTGCTTTCACCTTCATCTATCCTGCACCGATGCGCTAATTCCTGCCGGCCAGGCCGCCCATGGCCTTAAGCCAGGTACGGGTATGATCAAAAAATTGCCGGGAAGCCGGAAAGGACCGGAGTTCAACACGGCGGCGATTCCTGGTATAATCTAAAGAAATCTTATCTTCATAAAGTAGAATAGAGACCCGCTTGATCCGGGAAACTCAACCGGACCGGCCGGCTGGCTACAACCGGCGCAGCCGTTTACCCGTTCCGCCTCACGCCTGTTGTTGCTGGTCATGGCCCTGCCGGGATGAGGGGGATATGATCAATAATCCACCTGTATACAGGAGGACTGCCCATGAAACGTTGGCCGGCAATTTGCATTCTGCTGCTGCTTTCTGCTACCGCTGCCGTGATTCTTTCTTGTGAGCCCGGGCCCGCGCCAGCCTTGCCGGAGCAGCAGCCCCAGATTAGGGGAAAAGTTGAAGGGCTGACCCTCTCGGAAAACAGCCTGGATATCACCGGGTTTATTTTAATCACCGGTGCCGCTGATCAGGAAACGCCTTATAACCAGGCCCTGGTTACTGTCACCGGGCTCACTGAAATATACATTCTCAAGGAAGGGCGCCTTAAGCAGGCGCGCTATGAAGATATCCGGAACGGCAGCGTCCTGGAAGTATGGTTTACCGGCCCGGTTACCGCCTCTCAGCCGGTACAGGCGGAAGCGAAAACCGTGCTCATCCTGGAGTAGCACGCCTTCCCGCGGTTTCCTCTTCTGTTACCCTGGCTTAAAGGGTTTTTTAGCTTTGTCCATCAGGAAAACCGCACGCACACCATGCATATAATTAATCGTGCCGCAGTCTTTACCGGCCGCGCCCGGCCTGGTAGCGCTTATTTCTTTAGGATAAGCGGCCCCGCCATTATTGGGGTTAAAGCGGCAACATCACCAGAAAGAGATGATCCGGTGGGCGGCAGCAACCTGGCAAGAGACGGCAGGACGATATCAGGCGGTAATCCGGCAGAGCAAGGAGACCGGCCCAAGCAAAACTCACCGGCCTGGAAGGGCCGGTGCAGCGCCAATGGGCCGGCGGAAAACGGGGCCACGGCAGGCGGCTCGCCGCCTCCGGGCAGTACCTTTCCGCAAATTGAACCGGGCAGTATGCGCGAACTGGCCGATCAACTGGACCAGGAAATTGCTGCCGCCGCCATGGATGTGGCCTTAAGCCTTTACGATTTTTCCACAAAATCAGAGCTGGAAATCAACGGGTTTGAGCCGCTCTACCCGGCCAGCATGATCAAAACGCTGCTGCTCCTGGCCGCATTGCACGGTCTTGAAAAAGGGCGCCTTTCGCTGCAGGAGCAGTTTTATCTCCGCGAAGATGACCGCTACGCCGGCAATACGCGGGTAACAGGATCCGGCATCCTGCAGTATGCCGAAAACGGCAGCGTTTATACCTTTAAAGAGCTGCTTTCGCTGATGATCAGCCTTAGCGATAACATTGCCACTAACATGGTCTATGATCGGGTCGGCCCCTCTGCCGTGGCAGAGACAATCCGGAAACTGGGCTTGCAGCAAACCGCTTTTACCCGCAAAATGTACGAAATGGAATCGCCGCTCCCTTCCAACGTATCCACTGTTCATGACTTGACCCGTTTACTGGTGGCCCTGGAAGAAAGGCAATTCGTAGGAGATAGCTTCAGTAAAATGGGTATCAACATGATGCTGGAAACGATAGATAAAGAGCGAATCGGCCGCTACCTTGACGGTACTGCTGTTAAAGTAGCCAACAAAGTCGGCACCGTTACCGGAATCGTTGGGGATATGGCCCTGATCTATCTGCCGGCCCGCCCCCCCCTGGCCCTGACTGTAGCAGTTAAAAATCCGCCCGGCCAGGAAGAGGCGGCCCGCTTAATCGGACGCCTGGCCAGAATTGTGGTGGAGCACTTTCTCTAGGCCAGTTCCCTCTCCCCTGGTGGGAGAGGGCTAGGGAAAGGGGGAAAGCCTGACGGCACGGCAAAACCGGGAAAAGTTACGACCCCCTACCCTGCCCTCCCCCACAGGGGAGGAGGGGCTACGGCACGCATTCTCACCTTTCAAAGCGCAAAGTGATAATTTCCCAGGGGCGGGCGGTAAGGCGCACCGTGCCCTCCTCTAACTGGAGAGCCCGCTCCACCTGGTTTTCCAACAGGTCGCAAGCGGCAACCCGCTTAAAAGCAAATCCCGGAGTAATAACCGCTTCCACGGTATCGCCGCTGCAGTTATAGAACCGGGTTATCAGCGCACCGCCCGTCTCGCATTGCTTGACACAACTTAAAACCAGTTCCCGCGGCTCCAGGGTAAACATGGCCTTAGCATCGCCGAGAGGGCCGTTTTTCCGGCCGGTGGCCAGTCCGAGCAGCGGTGCGGTCAACTGACCCGCCAGCTCTTTGATTCCCGCCTCCTGCCAGTTCCCCCGGTGAGGCACCAAGGTATAATTAAAAGTATATTCTCCCTGGCACTGGCCTTCCGGGGTTTCCACGGCTGGTCCGGCATGGTTAGGCCGGTTAACGAGGTCACCCCGGGACAACCATCCCACGCAGCGCAGCAGGGTCAGGGCGATCTCCGTGGTCCCGTCCTTGCCGGGCAGGACTTCATATTCCGGCAACCCGTGATTGATTAACGCCAGGCCAAAGTCCCCGTTGTCAATGCTGACAAAAGATTTCTGGGGCGCCAGCCCGGTGGGCTTTTCCGCCCAGGCGCTGTAATCCCCGGGAGCAGGCTGGGCCGGCCGGCGCACCACCTGAAAATGGCCGTCCACCCAGGCATGATCGGTAATGAATGGAGCGCTGAAATGAACCCGCAGCCGGTGATCCAGGGCCCGGTTATCCACGCTGGTACGGATATGCACGCCCCGGCAGCCCGCAATGAGGCTGATCGTGGTAACAATACGGCAGGGCACCTTCTTCCGGGATCGCCCGGAACGGTCCCGGTTCAGGGAAGCGGGCAGGCGGTAGACCCGGGTCAGCCGGGCGGTTGCCCGCACCGGGCCTTGCTCCAGTATTTCCACTTTAACCCGGCGCAGTCCGCAACAGGCCGGGTTTTCAATGAGGAGGTCTTTTTCAGGGGCGTCAAAAGTATAGAGATCGCCCCGGTCGGCGCCGTCCACCAGGCGATGCTGCTTTTCTAAAAGAACCCCGGTCTCTTTATCGAGCAGGTCAAAGGTGCCGTCCGGGCGGAAAGTCAGCCGGTAATAGCAATTTTCCAGCCCTTGCGGCGATATGCTCAAGTCCGGATCAGCCGGATCCGCCGCAGTGCTAACCGGTTCAAAGCAGCGCCAGCCGCAGCCGGGCACAGGGGGTGCGGCGAAAAAGCCCAGCTCGCCGCCCTGGCGGGCGACCACGTGAATGCGTTTAAGCCTTTTATCCTTCATTAACTCCAGGGCCGTCTGTTTCAACCCGTCCAGATCCAATTCTCCCACCGGGTTCTCGCCTAAAATAAAATCTACTTTCAGCTCTCCATCTTCCGGGCCGGATAGCTTCACCCCGTTAAGGTAAAGCCCCTGGAATTCCCTTCCACTGGCCCAGCGCAGGGCGGCCCGGGCCTGCAGCGGCGTCAGCGTTATGGAAAAATATTCGCTGCTGCCGCCTCCGGCAGCCTGCCAGGGATAGGCCCGCCCTTCCCGGTCAACCACGGCTTTAACCTGGCGTTCTCCCAAATCCGGCAACACCGCTTCCACCAGGCCGCCGGCCGGACGGGGATGAGGATTGAAGACAATCAAACCTGCCTCCGCCTGGAACCACGAAGTATCAATCTGTTGAGACAGGAAATTGGTGCTCTCCTCCCGCACCAGCGCAGCCAGTTGCTCCGCCTGATCATAACGGATCTCGATTTCGCGGTGCACCTGGTCGTTGCTGCAGCCGCAGATGCTGTCATGGGGATGATTGAGCAGCAGCAGGCGCCAGCTTTCGGCCAGGAAACCGGCCGGATAAGGGGCGCCGTGCAGCCAGGCCCAGGTGGATAACGGCTCCGCATATTTCTCCAGAAGCGTCTCCACGTTAAAATTACGCTGCTTTTGATATATTCGCGAAGAGGCGCAGCTTACCAGAAGGGGCGCCCGCTCGCTGGAGCGAAGCTCACCGGCTATGGAGGGGGTTTCCCGGCCGGCCTTTCCCGCCGCGGCGATAAATGCGGGCAGGCTGGATATCTCCAGTTCCATGTTGCTCAGCCGCCCCGCCTCCTCCAGAATCCGGGGCAGGTGCGGCTGGGGCATCAGGTGATCGGAACCGTTCATCAACAGAATGGCTCCAGACGATAGAAAATCACGCTGCGCCTCCACCATCTGTTCCAGCCGCTGCGACAGCTCCGGCGCGCTTGCCGGCAAGTTGGCGGCATTACCGTAAGAATCGGCCAGGTAGATACAAGTAACCTCAGTGCCGTCCGGGGCTACCCAGCGGAAGCGGTCGCTTGGGCAATCTCCCCCCACGCCGCGCCACAACACCGCCGTATCGATGCCGCAGCCCTGCAATAGCTGCGGCAATTGGGCGATATGGCCAAACTGGTCGGGCACGTAACCCACCATCATCGCCCCGCCAAAGCGGGCGCAGATGCCGATGCCCCGCGCCAGATTGCGCAGCAGCGACTCTCCGCTGACTAAAAATTCGTCGGGCAAAACATACCACGGCCCAATGAGCAGCCTTCCGGCACGCACCAGCTCCTCCAGGCGCCGCCGCTCTTCCGGCTTGATTTGCAGGTAATCTTCCAGGATGACCGCCTGGCCGTCCAGGGTAAAATGGCGGAAATCGGGATCCTTTTCCAGGATATCCAGCAACTGGTCCACCAGGCGCACCAGTTTAAAGCGGAACTGCTGAAAGGTAAGATACCATTCACGGTCCCAATGGGTGTGCGGAACGATAAAACCGCGCATCATAACCCCTCCCTTTGTTTTAACTCACCAACCCCTACTCTAAAGGGATGGAAAGAGCGGCTTACAAACCCGGCAAGGCTTCAGAGACGCCCCGCCTGTCCAGGTACCTGATTTGCACCGGGCAGGCGCTGACACAGAGTCCACAGCCCAGGCATTTATCTTCAGCAAGGGCCGGCCGGTTTCCTTCTAAATAAACGGCGGAAAAGATACATCTTTTTATACATTTCTGACAAGCCAGACAACGATCAGGATCGCTTATCTTGACGGTGAGCCCCGAGCCCCGCACCATCGGTATGCCGTATTTCAGATAGAGATCCAGGGGCACGCAGCCGCCGGCGGTACAGTTGCAGAGAACATAGCCCTTGCCGCCGGTGGGCCTGGAAACGGTCATCACCTGGTGAACCATGCCAATGGCTTCGCATTCTTTCAGTTTCTGCAGCACTTCCGCCGGGGGGAGAGCGCCGGCGCGGTAGCCCTCCCGGGTGAGGTCTTCCATCCCCTCCACGTAAACAAAGCCCATGCAAGTATCCCGGGGTATGCTTAAATCCGCCTGCAGCAGGGTTTTACAGGAGCAAGGCTGCAGCCGGGCCACCCCGGCGCGCTGCACCAGCGTCACGATATCGCGGTACGGCATAATCACCGGCCGTCCGGCCAGGGAATCCTGGCCGGGGACAACGAGGCCGGTAAAGTAGAGGCAAAACCAGGAAAATATTCTTTTTAGCGGTGGCCCTATGACTTTGCGCCGCGTGGCCCGGCCCCAGGCCAGAAAAAATTCCAGGGAGCGCACTTCCAGGAATACGCCGAAATAGCCGCCCAGCAGCGAATCGATCTCGTAAAGCAGGCTCTTGGTTTGGCGGCGCTGTTTCAGCAGGGCAATAATTTCCCTTGCTGCGTCGGCGGTGTCATCGACCGCGGGGGGAGGGTTCGCACCGCGGCGGCGCAGCTCCCGGCGGTAGCGTTTCAGCCAGTATGCGGATGAGTTGATTAGCCAGAGGCGGTTTAAGGAAGCCAGTTCCGGTTGTTTTTCAAGGAAGCTTTCAATGTACGGGTCGCGGCAAGACTTAAGCGCGGCAAAGTTGCGCAGCGCGCTTAGCAACCGGGCGGTATTTATGCCTCTCAACCGCACCCTGCGATGAAAAAGAAGGCGGTGCTTTAGCTCCCAGGCCAGGGCCACGAAAGTGAAAAAAATACAGATCAGGAAAAAGGTAAAAGTATAGAGAAGGTGGCCCTTTTGCTTCAGCCCTGTTTTCATGGCCCCACCTGGTACAGGGCCCCTTCCCCGGCCGCAGCCACTTCCGGAAAAATAACCCGGGCCTGCTGCAGCGACCGCTCTAGCTCCCGCTCCGGGTGCAGGTGGGTTAACAACAGGCGCTTCACCCCCGCCTCGGCCGCTATTTGCGCCGCCTGGGCAGCAGAAAGATGGTTGGGCGGATTTTGGGCCATGTCTTCGTTTTGATAGTTGGCTTCGCAAAGAAACAGATCCGCACCCCGGGCCAGGCCGGCCAGCTCCGGGTAGTATTCCGTATCGGCAGAGTAAACCAGGACGGCGCCCCGGCTTTCCAGCCGCATGGCCAGGCATGGCAGGGCGTGCACCGTTTCCTGGAAGGTAATATTGAAGGGGCCTAGCTGTAGAGAGCGGTCAGCCTGCAGCGGCTCCACCCGGTAGGCCTGCTTATATGGCAGGCGCCCGAATTCGGCGGCCGGCTCCGGCGGCGCATACAGCGGCAGCGGCGCGTTACGCTCTCCCCTGGCCAGGGCCGCTTCCAGGCCGTAACGCATAATCATCAGGTCGGAAACATGGTCACTGTGCAGGTGGGAAATGAGCACTCCATCAAGCTTTACAAAAGGCAGATGCTGCTGCAGGCGGCTTAAAACGCCGTTGCCGCAATCGATTAAAAGGCGGTAGCCGCTTTCTTCCAGCAGGTAGCCCGAGCAGGCGCCTCCCGCCGGGGGGTACGGCCCGTAACAACCGAGCACGGTCAGTTGCATTAGAAAACCTCCTTACAACATTAATAGTAGCTGGTAACATTGCCACCGCCGGTTGGCTGGCGATAAGCCATTTGCCTGTCGATGCCTGGATCTTCTTCAGGCC
>Ga0116166_1001859_pt1 | contig 18372 bp, 15 predicted proteins | sample AD_JPNMR2_MetaG_FD_89884 | JGI IMG/M metagenome (GOLD analysis project Ga0116166, IMG submission 89884) | Active sludge microbial communities of municipal wastewater-treating anaerobic digesters from Japan - AD_JPNMR2_MetaG | ecosystem: Engineered > Bioreactor > Anaerobic > Digestate | place...
AAGTTCGGCGACGTGCACAACCCGCTGCTGGTGTCGGTCCGCTCCGGCGCCGCGGTCTCCATGCCCGGCATGATGGACACGATCCTCAACCTGGGCCTGACCGACGCGGCGACGGAGGGCCTGGCGGCGATCACCAAGAACAAGCGCTTCGCGTACGACGCCTACCGGCGGCTCATCAACATGTTCGGCGACGTGGTCATGGGCGTCGACCACGAGCACTTCGAGAAGAAGTTCGACGAGATCAAGAAGAAGTACCGCGCCCAGAGCGACACCGACGTGCCGGTCGACGGCATCGTCGAGCTCTGCGAGACCTACAAGGCCGTGTACCGCCGGTACGTCGGCGAGGACTTCCCGCAGAACCCCTTCAAGCAGCTCGAACTGGCGATCGAGGCCGTCTTCCGCTCCTGGAACGCCGACCGCGCGCTCGCCTACCGGCGCATCAACAGCATCTCGGGCCTGGTGGGCACGGCGGTGAACGTCCAGAGCATGGTCTTCGGCAACATGGGTGACGACTCGGGCACGGGCGTGGCCTTCACCCGCAACCCCTCGACCGGCGACAACGTCTTCTACGGCGAGTTCCTCATCAACGCGCAGGGCGAGGACGTCGTCGCGGGCATCCGCACGCCCAAGCACGTCTCCGAGATGCCCAAGTGGAACAAGAAGGTCTACGACCAGCTCATCAAGATCAAGAACGTGCTGGAGAAGCACTACCGCGAGATGCAGGACATCGAGTTCACCATCGAGCGCGGCACGCTCTACATGCTCCAGACCCGCACGGGCAAGCGCACCGGCGCCGCCGCGGTCAAGATCGCCTGCGACATGGTCAACGAGCGCCTCATCGACGAGAAACAGGCGCTGCTGCGCATCCCCGCCGGCGACCTCGTGCAGTTGCTGCTCCCGAGCTTCGACCCCACGGCCAAAAAGTTGGCCCGGGTGGTGGCGCGCGGGCTGCCGGCCTCTCCCGGCGCGGCGGTCGGGAAGCCCGCGTTCACGGCCGAGGAGGCCGTGCGCCGCGCACGCAACGGTGAAAAGGTCATCCTCGTCCGCAAGGAGACCAGCCCGGAGGACGTCGAGGGCATGCACCTGGCCGCCGGCATCCTCACCAGCACCGGCGGCATGACCAGCCACGCGGCGGTCGTCGCCCGCGGGTGGGGCAAGTGCTGCGTCGCGGGCGCCGGCGAGGTCGTGATCGACGCCGCCAAGGGCACCTTCACGGCGAGCGGACGCGTCTTCACCCGTGAGGACGTGATCTCGCTCGACGGTTCGACGGGCGAAGTGATCCAGGGCGCGCTCTCCACCGTCGAGGCCAAGCTCTCCGGCGATTTCTCGAAGATCATGCGCTGGAGCGACAAGTACCGCACGATGGGCGTGCGCACCAACGCCGACACGCCCGCGGATGCGCAGCGCGCCCGCGACTTCGGCGCCCAGGGCATCGGCCTCACGCGCACCGAGCACATGTTCTTCGAGGGCGACCGCATCAAGAGCATGCGGAAGATGATCCTGGCCGAGACCACCGAGCAGCGCGAGAAGGCGCTGGCCGAACTCCTCCCCTTCCAACGCGACGACTTCGTCGGCATCCTGTCGGCGATGAAGGGCTACCCGGTCACGATCCGTCTCATCGACCCGCCGCTGCACGAGTTCCTGCCCCACGACGACAAGAGCCAGAACGAGCTGGCCCGGGCGATGAACATGAGCCTGGAGCAGGTCAAGCAGCGCGTCGGCCAGTTGCATGAGATGAACCCCATGCTCGGGCACCGCGGCTGCCGCCTGTGCGTCACCTACCCGGAGATCCTGCGCATGCAGGTCACGGCGATCACCGAGGCGACTATCGAGTGCATCCGCTCGAAGATCAAGGTGCTGCCGGAGATCATGATCCCCCTGGTGGGCACGCAGAAGGAACTCGAATACCTCCGCCGGCTCACCGAGGAGACCATCGCCAAGGTCAAGGCCGAGCAGGACTACAAGCCGCGATTGGACATCAAGATCGGCACGATGATCGAGGTGCCGCGTGCCGCGCTGACCGCCGATGAGATCGCCGAGAAGGCCGACTTCTTCTCCTTCGGCACCAACGACCTCACCCAGATGACCTTCGGATTCTCGCGCGACGACATCAACACCTTCCTCCCCGACTACCTCCAGAAGGATCTGCTGGAATTCGATCCCTTCCAGTCCATCGACCGGACCGGCGTGGGCCAACTCGTCGCCATGGCGATCGAGAAGGGCCGCTCGGTGAGCTCGACGCTCAAGATCGGCATCTGCGGCGAGCACGGCGGCGATCCCAAGAGCGTCCACTTCTTCCACAAGGTCGGCATGGACTATGTCTCCTGCTCGCCGTTCCGCGTGCCCATCGCCCGCCTCGCCGCGGCGCAGGCGGCGCTCATGGCCAAGTAACCCGCGGAGCCTCGCGGCCTTCAAGGAAACGACCAAGGCACCGGGCCGAGCGCCCGGTGCCTTTTTTCGTGACGATCACCCGTGACGGCCGTCGCCGCGGCTTACTGGCCCGACGAGTTCGGCCCGTCCGAGCCGCTCGACGCCCAGCCGTCGCTGGGGCGGTAGTCCTCGCGCGACTCTTCCATCGCCTGGCGCATGCGCTCCAGGTGCTCGCGCTGCACCTGCTGCGCCTGCCGGGCCATGTCTATCGCCTCGTTCATCACCTGTCGCTGCTGGGTGCAGAAGTCGTTGGCGGGCGCGGCGGTTGCCGGCGCGGGCAACCTCAAGGTCCCGCCCAGGAAGTTCCCGGCACCCACCACCAGGAGCCCGACCCCGACGGCGATGACGCCGATCATTGCGGCCTTGTTGTTGGCCTTCGCGGGCGGGTTCAGGAACGCATCGTGGCGCCGTGAGTTGCCGAATGAACATACGAGCCCGGACGGGTTCCGTTGATTGGCGCGTTCGTCGAGGCCTCGGGCGCCCCGGGGGAAGCGGGGCGGCTGAAACCCTTACTGGACGTGGGGCTGTTGGCGGAAAGTGAGCCGACGGAGTTCTGCGGATCAGGCATGCTGCCTCCTTTGGCCCGACCATGGGTCGGACAAGCGGAGGGACATTGGCCCGACGCTCCGGCGGCATGACCCGTGAAGGCGAGGTTCTCGATCCGGCGTGTGAAGCCGCGCCGATCGCACCGAGCGGGCGGACGGGCTTGCGCCGCAAACGTGCGCACGCGGATCTGAAGTACGGATTCGAACGATTCCGCTGGTCCGGACCGGGTCCGATCACCCCGCGGCTGGAACCGCTCACACGACGAGGTTGACCATCTTGCCCGGCACCGCGATGACTTTTTTCGGCGCTGCGCCGGCGAGCAGTTCTCGCACCCGTGGATCTTCGAGCGCGATGCGCTCCATGGCGCTCTTGTCCGCACCGGCGGGCACCATGATCTTCGTCCGCACCTTGCCGTTGACCTGCACCGGCACTTCGACCTCGTCGTCGACGAGCATCCTGGGGTCCGGCGTCGGGAACGGGTGGTAGGCGAGCGAGCCGGGGTGACCCAGGCGCGACCAGAACTCCTCGGCCATGTGCGGCGCGAAGGGCGCGATTGCCAGCGCGAACCACTCGAGTTGCCGGCGTGTCAGGGCCCCGCCGCCGCCCGCGCCGGAGCCGCTTCCGCCCGTGGCGGCCGCGCTGCCGGTCGCCGCGTTCACGAACTCGAACATCGCGGCGATGGCGGTGTTGAGCGCCAAGCGCGGGATGTCGGCGTCGATCTTGGCGATCATGCGGTGCAGGAGTTTCTCGACCTTGGGGTCCGGGGTGTCGCGCAGACGCATCTCGCCCGTCTGTTCATCGATCGCCAGCCGCCACGCACGCTGCAGGAATCGGAAGCAGCCGACCGTGTCCTTCGTGTTCCAGGGCTTGCTGGCTTCCAGTGGCCCCATGTACATCTCGTACAGGCGGAAGGTGTCGGCCCCGAACTGCTCGATGATGTCGTCGGGGTTGACGACGTTCTTGAGGCTCTTGGACATCTTCGCGACGATCGGCGTCAGCCGCTCGCCGGTGGAGCGCTCGACAAACTCGCCTTCGCGCGGCTCGTCCACCTCATCGACCGGCACCAGGCGCTTGTCGGCGCGCTGGTAGGCGTAACTCGTGATCATGCCCTGGTGAAAGAGCCGGTGGAACGGCTCGATCGACGAGACCTCGCCCAGATCGAACAGCAGTTTCTGCCAGAACCGCGAGTAGAGCAGGTGACCCACCGCGTGCTCGGGCCCGCCCAGGTAGAGGTCCACGCCCGGCGAGCGTCCGCCGCCCATCCAGTACCGCTCGGCCTCGCGCGACACGAACCGCTGGTCGTTGTGTGCGTCGCAGTACCGCAGGAAGTACCAGCTCGATCCCGCGGAGCCCGGCATCGTGTTGGCCTCGCGGCGCACGGGCGTCTCGGGCGGCAGGAGCGCCGGATCGACGCCGGCCTCGCCCGCGGTGGTGTTCAGCCACGCCGTCGCCTTCGCGAGCAGCGGCATCGGGTCGTCGCTCTCGATGGGCGCGTAGTCGCTCAGTTCCGGCAGGACCACGGGGAGCGCCTTGTCGCTCACCGGGTAGTGCCGACCCTGCTGGTCGTAGACGATCGGGAAGGGCTCGCCCCAGTACCGCTGGCGCGAGAAGGCCCAGTCGCGCAGGCGGTAGTTGACCCGCCGATTCCCCAGGCCGCTCCGGTCGAGCCATTCGATCGCGCGCGACTTGGCCTCGGGCGTGAGCAGGTGATCGAGGTTGACCTGCGAGTTGGAGGAGTTGACCGCGAAGCCATCGCCGGAAAAGGGGGCCCCCGCCGCGGCGTACACCGCTTTCCGCTCGAACCGGTCGCGCAGATCGCCGAAGGTGTGGAAGCCCATCCCCGCGATCGCCTCCAGCCAGCCGGCCTGCACCTCGCCGCGCGGGCGCAGCATCCCGGACCTGGCCTCGATCTCCTCGTCCGCGCTGATCGGCGACTCGCGGCGTTGGCGCACCGCGTCGAGAACCGCGGCGAACATCGGCGGCTGCGCCTCGGCGGTCGTCGCCAGACCCAGGAAGTCCGCCAGCACCGTCTTCCAGCCATCTCCCGCCCGCTCGTCGGCTGTCGCGTGGTCGGCGAAGTACTTCATCGCCAGGAACGTGCGGCTGTAGACCACGTCCACGATCGGCAGCCCGAACCGCTGCGCGAACGCGTAGTCGCGCTCGTCGTGCGCCGGCACCGCCATGATCGCCCCGTGCCCGTAGCCCATGAGCACGTAGTCCGCCGTCCAGATCGGGATCCGCTCCCCGTTGGCCGGGTTGATCGCGAACAGTCCGGTGAAGCACCCGGTCTTGTCCTTGGCTTGTGCGTCTCCGCCGCCCTGGCGCTCCACGTCGCTCTTGTTGCGTGCCGCCGCGGCGTAGGCCCGAAGCGCGTGCGCGTCGGCCCCCTCGGGGCGCAGGCCGATCGCCGCCTCGACCAGGGCGTGCTCGGGCGCGACGACCATGTACGTCGCGCCGAAGATCGTGTCCGGGCGCGTGGTGAAGACGCGCAGCGGCTGGTTCTTCAGCCCCACGACCTCGAAGTCGATCTCGGCGCCCTCGCTCCGCCCGATCCACTCGCGCTGCATGGTCTTGGTCGACTCGGGCCAGTCGAGCGGGTCCAGGTCCTGCAGCAGGCGCTCGGCGTACGCCGTGATACGGAACATCCACTGCTTGAGCGGCTTGCGGAAGACCGGGTGCCCCCCGCGCTCGCTCTTGCCGTCGATCACCTCGTCGTTGGCGAGCACCGTCCCCAGCGCCGGGCACCAGTTGACGGTGGTTTCGCCCAGGTAGGCCAGGCGCTGGGAATCCAGCAGCGCCCGGCGCTGCGCTTCGCTCAGTTCGTGCCACCGGCGCAGGCCCACGGGCTCGCCGGCGATCGCCGAGAGCCCCGCCATCGAGCCCGTGTGCACCAGTTCACCGGTCGGGCCGACGCGCAGGTCGCCCGTCGCGAGTTCGGCTACCAGTTCGTTGATCGGGCGGGCCTTCTTCAGCCACGGGTCGTACCACGACCCGTACGCCTTGAGGAAGATCCACTGCGTCCACTTGTAATAGTCCGGGTCGATCGTTCCGAACTCGCGCGACCAGTCGTACGAGAAACCGAACCGCTTGAGTTGGCGCCGGAAGTTGTCGATCGCCTTGCGCGTCGTGATCGCCGGGTGGATCCCCGTCTGGATCGCGTACTGCTCCGCGGGCAGGCCGAAGGCGTCCCACCCCATCGGGTGCAGGACGTTCTTCCCCTTCATCCGCGCGTGGCGCGAGACGATGTCCGTCGCGGTGTAGCCCTCGGGGTGTCCGACGTGCAGACCGGCGCCCGACGGATACGGGAACATGTCCAGCACGTAGAACTTCTCACGCGAACCGTCGAATCCCGGCTCGCCGGGGTTGGGCGTCGCGAACGTCTTGTGCTGATCCCAGTACGACTGCCAACGCCCCTCGATCTGCTCCGCGAGCTTCGCGGTATAGCGGAATGGCGGGGTGTCGTCGCCGCCCGGGGCGGCGGCCGGCCGGGAGGTGGCTCCCGGGTTCGAGGCGGACGGAGCGCGATCTGGGGATGGGGGCATCTGGAGGGAAGTGTAAAGGGGTGGCGGGTGTGTTGCGGGCGGAAGGCTGGACCGTTGGAAATCCGGTCTGCGGGGCACTCCTGAGCGGCGAATCCTTGGCGCAGCGGGGCCGCCTTGGCCGATCCGTGAGCGACGGGATTGACCCGAATCGGTCAACGGGGGGCCTTCGTCCCGGTTTCATCTGGCCGAACAACTTGCCTGTAGAGCGGGCATACTCAAGCATGGGCTCCAATCGCATCCATCCCCCCACCGCTGCCTGGGCTCCCGTATTCCTCCGGTTGGGTGTCGGCCTGACGCTGCTGTGGGCCGGGCTCGGCAAGTGGTATGGCGTGGCCACATTTGAACCCGCCCAGCGCCGGCTGCTGACCGAGATGGGCGCGCTCAAACCCGACGCTCCGGCGACCCCCTCCCTTCCGGACAATGCCCCGGCCGCCACCGCGGGTGCGAGCGATCAGCCGATCGATCTCCGCCGGGTGTGGGGGCTTGCGCTGAAGGTCTACAAGGCGGGACACCCGACCGAGCCCGCGGAAGTCGGCGCTCCCAGGAACCCTGAACCCGCACCCAACAAGCCTGACGCGGCGTCGGCCGCTGAGCCCAACCACGAGTCAGTCAACCCGCCCCCGACCGGAGCCGAGAATCCAACGCCGAACGGCGCCGAGCCGGGCTCGACCGCCGTCGCGCCTCTTTCGCCCGACTCCTCGACGCACGGCCCTTCCCCTCAAGCCGCGCCCACCGCCCCTCCGTCGAACTCGCCCGGTCCCGGAGCCATCTGGCCCTCCTGGCTTACGACTCCGCGGCTGAGCGCGATCCAGGCGTGGTGCGTCATGGGCGTGGAGGTCATCGCCGGGGCCTGCGTACTTCTCGGGCTGTTCACCCGCTTGTCCGCGGCGCTGCTCGCGTGCGTCATGCTCGGTGCGATCTGGCTCGATCAGTTCGGCCCGGCGTGGCAAACCGGCCGCACCATCCTGGGGTTTCTCCCGGATTACCCGACCTTCGACACGCGGCTTTGGATGCCGCTCTTCTGGCAGTTCGGACTTCTGTGCTCATGCTTGGCCTTGATGCTGATGGGCGGCGGACGAATGAAGGCCGACCGCTTCCTCCCGGGTTCGCGCGCTCACGATGACTCCGACGAACTCTGATGCCCAGTCCGCCGCTCGGCACGCGTCGCACGCCGATGAGCCCGGGGTTGTCGAGCGCGCGGACCCGGCGCCGAGCACCATCGACGCCCGCGAGCCCGCGGTCGTTTCACGCTGGGGGCGAACGCCCGCCGGGCACGACGAAGACGTGTACGCAGCGATCGCGCGACGGCTCGCCAAAGTCACGGTCGACCGCGGGGGGGCGAGGCCCCTCCCGGCGCCCGCGTACGGCGACCTCGACGAAGCCGCACCCTTGATCCACCAGCCCGCGGGCGGGTTCAATCACCGACGCGCTTCGTGGGCCCTGGGTATCTCCCTCTTGGTCCACGCCTGTCTCGCGGTCGGGGCGGCGTGGGTCGTGCTGCACCCGCGGCCGGATGTGCGCGACCTGTCGCTCGAAGCCGCGGGCGCCCCGCGCATCGATCCGTCGCTGCTCGACGGGACCCCGGTGGAGATCACGCTCGAAGCGCCCGTCCTCCATGAGGCCCCGCTCTCGGAACCGGAACAGAATGCCGAGCGCGAGCCCGCGGCCGACGGACTCATGGCCCGAACGGTCGAACCGCCTGCGCCCGCGGAACCGCCGCGCCCGCAACAGGTCGAGCCGACGCCACGCGAGCACCCCGCGGCCGAGCCGACCACAATCGCCACCGGTCAACCGCCGGAACGACTCGATCCGGCGGTGCAGGCGGCGCTCGACGTGGTGATCCCCCCGATGGAGCCCTGGGCCTCGGGCCGTCCGGCGCGCACCGCCGAGCCGCTGAAAATCACCGCGCGAAAGGCGGCCGCCGCGAAAGGTGAGCCAAGTTCGCCGGTCGCGGCCGCGCCTGCCCCGTCGTCGATCACGTTCGCCGGCGCCCGATCTGAACAGGCCGAGTCCGTCGTCTACGCGGTCGACGCTTCCGGGCCGATGGTCACATCGCTGCCGATGGTGCTGAACGAACTGAGGCGTTCGGTGGCCCGTCTCGCGCCCGAGCAGCGGTTCTCCGTCGTGCTCTTCCGCGAGAGCGTTTCCGCCGGCGACTCCGGCAACCCCGACGACGCGTCGACATCGGTCTCGGCTTCGTGCGCGGTCTTCTCCGAAGAACTGCTCCCCGCCACCCGCGAGAACCAGGCGAAACTCGCGCGCTGGCTCGCTTCGATCGAGCCCGCCGGTCGGTCAAACCCCCTCGTCGGGCTCGAGCGGGCGTTGACCCTGCGCCCGCAGGTCGTGTTCCTGCTCTCCCGTTCACTCGAACGTTCCGGCGGCGGGGTGTGGGGTCAGGGCCTCTGGGCGACGATCGACCGGCTTGAACGGCTCAACCCGCCGGTCGCGGCAGCGGAGAACGTCCCCGACGCCGGAGGGATCGCTCCGGCCTCCGCGGGCCGCGCCGTGCAGATCCAGACCATCGCCTTCCTCGACGACGACCCGACGGGGATCATGCAGTCGATCGCGCAGCGCCACGGCCCGCGCGACGGCTCGGGTTATCGCGTAGTGAGGCGGTCGGAAGACCTCGGCTCGAGGTAGCCGCTTCGGAAAAAGGTCAAGACTCGAACCCGACTCACGGGGCGGGCCTTGTTTTATATTTTAGTCTGTGCTAAACTGTCTGCGTGCCCGACCCGCTCGCCATCCTCGCCCAGCCGCGGCGTGCCCGGATCCTGCAACTGGTCTGGAACGTCGAGCGTTCCGCGGGCGCCATCGCCGCCGAGATGCCCGTCACTTTCGGCGCTGTCTCGCAGCACCTGAAGGTGCTCCTCGACGCGCACCTCGTGGTCGTCCGCAAGGATGGGCGCGAGCGGTATTACCTCGCGAACAAGGCCGCGCTCGGGCCCATGGCCGCGGCCCTCGAAGAACTGTGGTTCGGCAAACTCTCCGAACTCAAGCGCCTCGCCGAGGCCGAGCAAGGCCGGCTCGACGCCGCGAGCACCGGCGAGTCCCCCGCGCGCACCCGCACACGCGGGACGCATCGCACCGCGCACGCACGGTCCAACCGCAGGAGCAAGCCCCAATGAGCACCCAGACCCCCGCGGCCACTGTTCAGGTCGGCGTCACGATCAACGCCCGTATCGACACCGTGTGGTCGTTCCTTTCCGACCGCGACCGCTTCCTGTCGTGGATGACGTTCATCCCCGGGGCTCCGATCCCGCCGGGTTCGACCTTTGAGCCGCGCGTCGGCGGCGCGCTCCGCATCGTTTTCCCCAACGGCGGCGAGGCCAAGGGCAGCGTGCTGGAGATCGACCCGCCGCGGCGTTTGGTGTTCACGTGGGGCTACGAACCGGACGTCGCCAAGACGGGCCTGGGCCCCGGCGCGTGCCGCGTCGAACTGCAACTGGTCGAGATCGGTGCGGGAACGCGCGTCACGCTCACGCACAGCGGACCGATGTCGCCCGAACTGGCCAAAGGCCACGAGCAGGGCTGGCGGCACTACCTGGCGTTGCTCGCGAGCCAGGGGGCCGCGGCCCAGCACACCCCGGGCCTGGGGGCGATGCTCGCCGACTACTTCGCCGCGTGGAACGAGCCGGACGACGCCGCGCGCCGGACCCTGCTGACGAAGTTGTGCGAACCGGGCGTGCGCGTGCGGACGCAGTTCGCTTGCACGGACTCGGTCGACGAACTCTGTGCGCACATCGGCAACGGGCTCAGGCACATGCCCGGGATGCAACTCGCGCTCAACGGCGAGCCGCGGCACCTGCACGGCTACGTGCGCGTCCCATGGGCCGTGAAGGGCCTGCAGGGCGTCGCCTTTGCCGGGGAGAACTTCGTGTCGCTCACGCCGCACGGCCGGATCGCGTCGGTCGTTGGCTTCGCCAATGTGGCGACGACCGCATGAGCCGGCCCGCGGTCAGGCCGGCTACTTGCTCTTGGAATCACCCCGCGCGAAGATGCTCGCGACGTAGTTCAGCACGTCGGTCGCGCTCGTCTCGTTGTAGCCGAACTGCTTAATCAGACGCTGCTTGACGATGTCGATCTTCTGCTGCGTCTCGTCGTCGACGACGCTGCTCACGAGGTTCTTGAGTTTGATCGTGTCGCGCTGGTCCTCGAAGAGCTTGAGTTCGAGGGCCTTGTACAGGCGCGCGTTCGTGTTGTACTCGAACTTCTTGCCGTCGAGCGCGAGCGCGCCGATGTAGTTCATGATCTCCTGGCGGAAATCGTCCTTGCGGCTCTCGGGGATGTCGATCTTCTCCTCGATCGACCGCATGAGCCGCTCGTCGGGCTCGTCGTACTTGCCGGTGTACTTGTTGAGCACCTTCTCGCGCTGGGTGTAGGCGCGCACGTTCTCGATGTAGTTCTGGTTCAGCCGCTTGATCGCGTCCTCGTCGGCGCTGATCGCGCGCTGCACCTCGGCTTTGATGATGTCCTCGTACTCCTCCTTCACCACGGCCAGCAACTCGCGGTAGCGCTTCCGCGTCTCCTCGTCGGAGATCAGCGAGTGGTGCGACAGGCCCGCCTCGAGTTCGTTCATGACCATGAACGGGTTGATCGCCTTCTCCTCCACCGCCTGGTGGCTCACCAGCGCGTTGGAGATCTTGTCCTGCACGTAGCGTGGGCTGATGCCGTTCATCCCCTCGCGCGGCGCCTCCTCCTTCAGTTCCTTGATCGAATCCTCGGTGTACCCGGGGATCGCCTTGCCGTTGTACAACTTCAGTTTCTGCAAGGGCGACAGGCCCGCCTTCTTCGGCGCCTCCAGGCGCGTGAGCACCGCCCACATCGCGGCCACCTCGAGCGTGTGCGGCGCGATGTGGATGTTGCGGATCCGCTCGGGGCCGAAATCCTTCTGGTAGATCCGCACCTCGTCGTCGAGCCGGATGTTGTACGGCACGTCGATCTTGATCGTGCGGTCGCGGAAGGCCTCCATCATCTCGTTGTTCTGCAGGCGCTTGTACTCGGGCTCGTTGGTGTGACCCAGGATCACCTCGTCGATGTGCGTCTGCGCGAACTTCTTGGGCTTGATCAGGTGCTCCTGGCTCGCGCCCAGGAGGTCGTACAGGAACGCGACGTCGAGCTTGAGCACCTCGATGAACTCGCAGATGCCGCGGTTGGCGATGTTGAGCTCGCCGTCGAAGTTGAACGCCCGCGGGTCGGAGTCCGACCCGAACATCGCGATCTTGCGGTAGTTGATGTCGCCGGTGAGTTCGGTCGAGTCCTGGTTCTTCTCGTCCTTGGGCTGGAAGGTGCCGATGCCGCGCCGGTCCTTCTCGCTGAGCGTGATGCGACGCACCTTGACGTGACGCATCGCCTGGCGCCAGTCACCGGCGTAGTGACGCATTAGGTCGTCGTAGACCTTGCGGCAGAACGGGTCGAGTTCGCCGACGACGCGCAGCACGCCGCCGCGGTGCGCCGGCCTGAACGAACCGTTCAGGCGTGCCAGGATGTCGGCGCGGGCCTCGCGCGGCACGAGCAGGAGCGGCTCCTCGTGCATGGGGCAGGGGTACTCGTGGTCGGTGCCGCCCGGGCCGCAGTGCTCGTCGAGCAGCCAAGAGAACGTGTACAGGCGCCCCGCCTCGGTCCGTGAGTACGCCTCGAGCCCTTTCTTGAGCAGACGTGCGATCGTGCTCTTGCTGCTGCCCACGGGGCCGTGCAATAGGAGGATGCGTTTGTCGGTGCCATAACCCTCGGCCGCGGCGCGGAGGAAATCGACCAGTTGCATGAGCGCGAAGTCCAGGCCGAAGATGCCGTCGGCGCCGTGGTCGATGGGGTCAGAGAAGAAGTGGTACCGGACGCAGTCCTTCTTGAACACTCGGTACTTCTCGAAGCCGTGCGACAGGATCGCGTCGTAGAGCCGCTGGTACGCGTTGCGCACGACCGCGGGGTCCTTGTTGACGATGTCGAGGTAGTCGAAGAACGTCCCTTCCCAGTTCGTGTCCTGGAAGGAGCGCCGGTCGATGCGCGACTCGATGAGCGAGACCAGGTCGCCCGCGCCGGTGGCGGGCGCGCCGCGTGCCGCGCCCTGACTGTCCTGTGCCATGATGAAACTCCTTGCCGACGTTGGTCCTGCTCACAAGGTCGACGCCCGTTGCGGGCGCAACCACCGGTCCCGGCACAACGCACGAACAAGCCCGCCCGGCGCGCTCAAGCACCGCCCGCGAGTGAACGCTCGAACCGGCGCTCGGCGACGGCTCGGCAACAAGGGTTTCATCGGCGAGAACAACCACGCCCCCGAGCGTCGCCTCATGCTTATACGGGCAAGCCGCCGAGCGGGATCGGCGCGGGTCCAGAAATACCGGGGAACGCCCCGTTGAGGTGGCGGCGGTCGTGCCGGCGTGCACCCCGACCGTACAGTCCGACATGACCCCGCTCGTCCATCAGCGACTCGACACGTTCCTCGAGCAACTCGGCTCCAAGACGCCCACGCCCGGCGGCGGGGCCGTCGCCGGCACGACCGGCGCCACCGCCGCCGCTCTGGCCAACATGGTCGTCGCCTACTCCCTCGGCAAGAAGAACCTGGCCGAGCACCAGCCCGCGCTCGAACAGGCCCGCGCCGCCCTGACGAACTTCACGCGCCTGTTCCTGCGCCTGGCCGACGAAGACGCCGCGGCGTACGCCCTCGTCTCGGAACTCCAGAAACTCCCGGAAACCGATGAGCGTCGGAAGCGCGACCTGCCGGCGGCGGCGGCGGCGGCGCTCGACGTGCCGCGTGCCGCCCTCGCCGCCGCGTGCGACCTTCTGCGCCTGGTCGAATCCCTCGCGGACAAGACCAACCGATTCCTCAGGAGCGATCTGGCGATCGCGGGCGTGCTGGCGGAAGCCGCGGCCCGCGGCGCATGGTGGAACGTCTCGGTGAATCTGCCGTCGGTTCCGGACCAGAGCGTCCGGAGCCGGATCGAGCACGACGGCCTGGCGATGCTCGACGACGCCGCCCAGCGGCGCGCCCGCGTCGAAGCCGCGTGCAGGTAATCGCGATCGAAACCGAGACAGGTCCGCCCGGCAAGAGCCGCTGGTGCCCGCGCCGGACTTCGCCGATCCTCAGGCCCCGGACTCACATGCCTGCGGCGCGGGCCCGGTACCATTCGCCCGCGTGAAAGAGATCGACACGAGCCACTCGCAGCGCCTGGCCATCACTATGGAGATGCTCTCCGAGGTGTCGCGCGCCGTCGACCCGGAGGACGCGGTCAAGGCCTTCTCCTCGCGCTTCTGGCGCATCCGGCGGATCGACCTTCTCCTGGCGGTCTCGATCCGCAACATGCCCAAGGGCCAGTACAAGATCACGCGCCGCACGCGCGTGGTCCTCAAGGACGGCGAGTACTCGCAGGAGTACCTGCAGGAGAACCCGTGGAAGCACTGGCAATCACTCCCGGCGCACAGCGGCGGATTCCTGGGACAGATCATCGCCGAGGGGCGCCCGCGCCTGTTCCACCACCTCGACCTCAGGTCCGATCCGATCATCGGCGAGGAGGTCGGCGGGATGGGCTCGGTCATGGCGCTGCCGACCTTTGATCGGGGCGAGCCCCTCAACTGGACCTTCCAGTTCCGCGCCGAGCCCGACTTCTTCACCGTCGAGGACCTGGGCATCGCGCTGCTCATCGGCAACCTGTTCGGATCGATCACGCGATCGCTGGTGATGCTGGAGGAGAACCGGCGCCTGACCGACCGCCTGCGCCAGCAGTTCGAGGAGGTCGCCCGTGTTCAGCAGTCCCTCCTGCCGCGACAGTTGCCCAAGGTCCCCGGCGTGCAGATCGCGACGAGCTACCTCACCAGCGAGCAGGCGGGCGGCGACTACTACGACTTCTTCGAACTCCCCAGGGGCAAGTTGGGGATCGTGATCGCCGACGTCTCGGGGCACGGCCCCGGCGCCGCGACGGTCATGGCCATGCTGCACGCCATGATCCACGCCTATCCCGGCGACCCCGAGAGCGCGGGCCCGTCGGGCGTGCTGAAGTTTGCGAACCAGCGTCTGTACGAGGCCTCGCTGGACGGCTCGTTCGTGACGGCGTTCGTGGGCCTGTTCGATCCCCGGACGCTCGAACTGACCTATTCCAACGCGGGGCACCCGCCGCCGCGCGTCAAGGACCGGACCACCGGCAAGGTCGAGGCGCTCGAGGGCGAGTCGACGTTCCCGATGGGCATCATCGAGGACTACGAGGCGCCGCAGAACAGCGTGAAACTCCGGAAGGGCCAGACCCTCGTGCTGTACACCGACGGCATCTCGGAGTCGCGTCCGCCGCCGGGGCACCCGCGCGCGGGCAGGATGTTCGGCGAGGCGGGGATCGACGCGGCGCTGGTCGAGTGCTCCGGCGCCGCCGAGTGCGTGGTCGATTCGATCCACCGCGCCATCTTCGAGCACACCGGGCTGCGCACCCGGTCCGACGACCAGACACTCGTCGTCCTGGAGGTCCTCGGACCATGAGCGCACCCGGTCCATCCGACGCCCGCGGCGGGCACGCCGGCGCGGAGTGGTTCGCCTCGCCGAGTCAGTCGACCCCGGGCGAAGCGGGCCTGCGGTTCTCCTGCACGCAGTGCGGCAACTGCTGCTCGGGTCCGCCGGGGTACGTGCTCATCAGCACGTCCGACGCCGCGGCCATGAGCGCTCGCCTGGGGCTGACGACCGAGGAGTTCGAACGCCGCTACACGCGCCGCTTGCGCGAAGGATGGTCGCTCAACGAAGTGGAGGGCGCGCACGGATTCGACTGCGTCTTCCTCGATCGCCATACGCACCCGGGCCGCGCGGTCTGCTCGATCTACGACGTGCGCCCGGCGCAGTGCCGCACGTGGCCCTTCTGGCCCAGCAACTTAAAGTCGCCCGAGTCGTGGGCGCGGGCCGGGCGTGTCTGCCCGGGGATCAACAAGGGGCCGCTCTACACGCCGGTCCAGATCCGCGTGCAGCGCGACGCGTTCAACATCTGAACGCGCACCTCAGGCACCGTCGCCGACGCCGACACGCAGCACCCGCAAGCCCTTCCCCCCCTTGATCGCCGCCCCCGGCGCGACGCTCGCCGGGACCACGACCGTGTTGCCCGCGCTCAGCCTCAGGGGCGGCTCGGCGCCGCCCGGCACGCGCAGTTCGCCCGTCCCCGCGAGCACCATGAGCACAAAGCAGGACTCGGGCGAAGAGGTTGCGACCCCCGCACGCGTCTGCCCGCCGCAGCAGCGATAGCCGACGGTCAACTCGTCGCCGTCGAGCGGCCGCGCCTCGTCGATTGTGTAGAACGGCGTGGTCGCCAGCCGGGCGCACAACTGGCCCGGCTTGAGCGAGGTCGGACCGGGTGCTGGGGCGACCCGCTCCTCCGCGGGCGTGTCGGCGAACGATGCGCTCGCCAGCGAATCCGCGATGTGCAGTTCGCGCCCGGTGCGCCCCCAGTCAAAGACGCGGAAGGTCGTGTCGCTGGGGGTCTGCACCTCCGCGACCAGCACACCCGCGCCCAGCGCGTGCACCGTGCCGCTCGGGAGCGTGTGGCATTCGCCGGGGACGGCCGGCACCGAGAGCAGATCGTTCACGAGCGATCCATCGCGGATGTGCGCCTCGAACTGCGCGCGCGTCAGGCCCGGGCGAAGACCGATGTACAGCTTCGCTCCCGGCTCGGCGTCGACGATGTACCAACTCTCCGTCTTCAGGTGCGCGCCGCGTTCAGGGTGACGCTTCAGGAACGCCGGAGATGGATGCACCTGCACGGACAGGTTCTCCGACGCGTCGAGGAACTTCACGAGGAGCGGGAACGCCGCGCCGGGCCCGGTGCTGCGCCCGACACCCGCCCCGCTCGTGCTGCCGATCAGGCGCGGACCCCATCGAGCGACGGCGTCGCCCAGCGTGCGCCCCGCGAGCGGGCCATTGGCGATGATCGATCGCACCGCGCCCCCGCCGGCCCCGCTGGCGCTCGTGGAGGCCAGGTCCGCCACCTCCCACGATTCGCCATAGCGTCCCTGCGGCGTTGGAAGCGACTTGCCGAGGCGCTCCAAGCGCCGGCCGCCCCAGACCTTTTCGAGCACTACGGGCGCGAAGACAAGCGGATAAGGCCGAACATCGCTCTCCGAGTGCGTCCCGATCGAATGGGTCATGGGCGGTTCCACCGGCTTGCCAAATGGCCCTCCCCGAATCCCTATCGGCTGATGCGCCACCGTATCTCCGCCCGGGCCGGGTGTCAGGTTCGGGCGTCGATCGGCATAAACTCGTTCGTGGCCAAGCGGCGCATGCTCATCCTGGTCAAGGTGGCTCCTCCTCCGCCTCCCCCGCCCGAAGTCGACGATGCGGAGGACGCCGATGCGCCCAAGTCCGAACGCAAGACGGGCTTCTTCGGCGTCGCGCCCCAGAACGGGAGCCCCGGCGGGAGCGGCAAGAGCCCGATGATCCCGCTCGGACGCGCCAAGGACGTCATCCTCGCCTTGCGGGCCTGCAACGTCGGCCCCGACGGCTCGGGACCGCAGGGCTGGGGCGAAACACCGGGCATGGCCACGCTCTATGGCCCGGGGTGCATCATCGAACTGCCCACGTCCGACGACGGACGCGAGGAACTCGCGCAGGCGATGGTCACCGTGACCGACGAGGACTTCGCCTGGCCGGTGCTCAGCCGCGTCTGCCGGACCAACCAATGGAAGATGATGGACCCCGAGTCCGGCCGCATGTTCGGATAACTGCCGCCGTCGATCCCGTCCCGGCGCACCGCACCCTTTCCCGCCCAACCCCGCACCTCCGCTCCATCCCATGCCCCAAGAAACCAAGACCAAGTTTGAACCCGGCTCTCCGGCGAGCGCACCCGGCGCCGACGGCAAAGCCAGCCCCGCGGGCATGAACGTGCTGCTGGGAGACGACCGCTCCACGTTCGATGCGCTCGAGAAGGCCTTCGACTTCCGGGGCGACGTGACGCTCGAACTTCGGGACGGGCGCTCCATCACCGGCTACCTCTTCGACCGAAAACGCGGCCGGGGGTTGCCCGACTCATCCGTCCGCCTCATGCTCCCGGATGCCGACGGACAGAAAGTCACGATCGGCTACCAGGAGATCGCCCGCGTCGCCTTCAGCGATCGCGACCCCGCCGCGGGCAAGAGCTTTGAGACCTGGGTCAAGAAGTACGTCGAGAAGAAGATGCGCGGCGAGCGTGCGAGCATCGAGTCCGAACCGCTGGAGTAACACCCACCGCCCATGCCCACCTACGTCTACGAAGTTCTCGACAAGAAGGGCCAGCCCACGGGCGAGACGTTCGAGATCGTCCAGCCCATGAAGGATCCGCCCCTCACCAAGCACCCGCAAACGGGTCAAGCGTGCCGCCGCGCCATCGTCGCGCCGCACATCGCCGGCAACCTCTCCCCGCTCAAGTCCAAGGGCGTTCTGAGCAACAAGAACCTCGAACGCCTCGGGTTCACCAAGTACGAGCGCAAGGGCAAGGGGTACATGGAACGCACCGCCGGGAAGGCCGGGCCTAAGTCCATCAGCGCCGACGACTGAAGCGCGCCCGGTCTCAAGCGTACTGAATCACCCGATCGACGGCCCAGGCAAACCCCCTCGACTCATCCACGATGATCGTGTGCTCACCGGGAATGCCGGCGTTGATCGCCGCGTCGCGGTCGCGCGCCGAGTCGCCGATCATCCAACTCCGGTGCAGATCGAGGTCCAGGTCCTTCGCGGCCTGCAGGAGCATCCCCGGCGCGGGCTTGCGCCACGGATGCTCGATGCTGAATCCCGGCACACGCCCCTCCGGGTGGTACGGGCAGACATAGACCGCGTCGAGTTCCACGCCGGGCCGACCGCCCTCGCTCGCCCGGAGCAGTTCTCGGAGGCGCTCGTTGCAATCATGCACTTGTCCGAGCGTGC
>Ga0116166_1001867_pt1 | contig 18329 bp, 13 predicted proteins | sample AD_JPNMR2_MetaG_FD_89884 | JGI IMG/M metagenome (GOLD analysis project Ga0116166, IMG submission 89884) | Active sludge microbial communities of municipal wastewater-treating anaerobic digesters from Japan - AD_JPNMR2_MetaG | ecosystem: Engineered > Bioreactor > Anaerobic > Digestate | place...
GTAGGAGTTGCGATCCCGATAAGAAGGGAACTGAAACTTTAGCACGACGGCTGCGATGGACTGAATTGTTTTGTAGGAGTTGCGATCCCGATAAGAAGGGAACTGAAACGATTTGGATATTATTTCTATCTTCGGCTTTTCAAAGTAGGAGTTGCGATCCCGATAAGAAGGGAACTGAAACCTTGCCACACTCGCAGATAAATCTGCGGGAGTGGGTGTAGGAGTTGCGATCCCGATAAGAAGGGAACTGAAACTAGTCAACCCACATTTTAGCTTCGGCAAGGTTTACCTGTAGGAGTTGCGATCCCGATAAGAAGGGAACTGAAACGCCATTTGACTTGAGATTTAACGACAGCTTCACAAGTAGGAGTTGCGATCCCGATAAGAAGGGAAAAATAGACGCATAGATGTATGGATGCCTAGATGCATAGACGATTGGAAGATTAGATGAATGGAAGATTGGCTATCTGAATAAACTTAAAAATTGCAACTTTTCATTCCAATCGTTAAACTTTAAACTTTGGACTTGCAACTTGTAAGCCCTATTCTCTAACCCCTGTTCTCTATTCTCTGTCATTAGACTTTAAACTTTGAACATAGAACTTGTATGGGAGTTCGGGTAATTAAAATAAAAACGGCGGAGGGTTTGGCTCCGCCGTTTTTATTTTTTTGCCGGTTTCAATATTTAGTTTAACTCTTTTTGTCCGCTTCGGCTTTCTTTTCGGTTGTTTTATCGTATATACCCAATATCTCTTTCTCTCTCGCCCTTTGTTTTTCTACCATACTATCCATTTCTTTGAACATATTTTCCGCTTTTTCTTTAACAAACATATAGTGTTTTTCTTCGAGAGTTTTCCTTAACGAGTTTTTATATTGGTCGTAAAAATTATTTTCTAAATTAAGATAAGCTAAAGAGTAAAAAGCTTTGGTCTCCGGGTCTTGCCATCTGTCTATTATTCTTACGCCAATTAGAACCTCATCTACAAACTCTCTTCGAGCGACTTCAATAAGCTCATTCACATTACCTTTTTGGGGATCGACGTAATCTTTATTGTTGCCGTAGTAGTCTTTATATAGTTTTTCCACATGAGTTCTTATTTGAGAAGCTATTTCGGTTCTCCCTCTCGAATCAGCCGCTTCCCTCATAAGCATGGTGTGAGGTATATACTCCGAAATACCGACTCCGTAGTAGATAAACGGAGAGTCTTTTTTAAACGCCTCCCCCCCTTTCATAACCCATTCGGGAGCGTTTTTAAGGTTCAAGGCCTGCGGCTCGTATTTTCTATTGGAAGCGCAGGCGGTCATTAATAGTCCCATTGCGATTAACGCTATTTTTTTCATTTTTTCCTCCTATTTGTAATAATTTTTTAGTTTTTCAACTAAAATCTTTGAGGCCTTCTTTAAGGTTTTGTCCGCTGAGTCGGAGAGAGCGTTTTGGCCGGAGCTTCCGTATCCGGTTTCGCCCGGCCCTTCTTCGGCGACGACCATATTCATATCTATCACGGAATAAAGGTATATATAACTTTGAGAAGACGCCCTGTATAAATTATAATCGGCGAGTTTTTCGCTTTGAGCGTCTATTTTTATCAATAAATAATAATCAAGATTTTCTTGCGATAATTTGGCCAACAAAGAATTGATGTCTTTTTCTTTTTGTTCGTTTCTTAGTATCGGGTCGAAACCGGAAGAGTTTATGGCGGATTTTATTATGTCGTTGGAGCCGTTGTAATCGGAAGAATTAAGTTTAACTTTAAAAACAACGGTTTTGTTCCTATGGAGAGTAATCCTTAAGGAATTTGTTTTTAGAAAAGGATAATCCGAGGCGTATTCGCTTAAAACCGGCTCGGCGATTATCTGGGTTTCTTTGTAATAAGGGTCTATTTTGGATATATTTATTTCCACTCTTCCGTCCTTGGCGGATTTGGCCTTGTCGGAATACAACTCGGCTCTACCTCTTACGCATTCGAATTTGACGGGAAGGTTTTCAATCGGAGCATTTTTAAAATAAGCGGTGACATAAGGGGTTTTGTTCAAAAGCCTTCCGGATGCGGAGTATATGAATTTTTCGTCTGGCAAGACGAGATTTATAGAGTAAGAGATTTCTTGTATTTTGGAATCGAAAAACATCTCGGCGTCCAAATTTTTTTCCTCGTTGTCTTCTTTTATTCTTATTTTTATCGGTATGTCTTTAAAGTATTCTCTTTTTAGCGAGTATCCTTTTGAGAAATCGGAAAGGGCGTTTAGGTATTTTCCGTTTTTAAAGTTTTTCTCGCCGTTTAAAGCGTAATCGTTAATTGCCGATATCCTTTTGTTTTCCTCCTCCAAGACGAGACGGTCGTAATCGGATTTGTCCAAATAAACTATGACCGTTACGGTTTTGTTGTTTGGGTAAAAATCGTAATACTCTATTTTTCTACCTTTAAGTATGGAGTCTGCGCGAGTATTTATTATGTAGTCTATCTTTTCTTCTATTTGTTTTTTGTTCAAATTCAATATCGAAACGAAATCGGATTTAACATAAACTTTTATGGACCTTAAAAGAGAATCGGTAGCCAAATCTTCCGCTTGGCGCCTTGCGGCTTGTATGTCTCCGTTTTTTATCTTCGCCGTCCCCTCCCCCATGTATATGTCTATGTTGTTTCTCGAGCGATACCTTTTAATTTCTTTTTTTATGGCGGCGTACTCCTCTTTATCGGGGTAAGAGAATAGGAGCACGCCGCAGCCTATAACGGTAAAAATTAAAACGCTATATTTTATATATTTCATAATTACCTCTATCGGTGTTCTTTTTAAATTCCACTCCCGGAATTAGGACTTCGTCTAAAATCTTGAAAATTTTAAAACCTTCGTAAGTAAAAAGGGTAAAATCGAAATCCCCATCTTGGCAAACCGATATAAATCCGTTTAAAATCTTAAATTTCAACTTATTGGTTTCATTCGGAATTAAAACGGCCGTAAAATCTTTGGATTTCAAGAACAAAAATTTGGAATTCAAAGAATTGTCCGAATAAATTTTGGCGAAAATCGGATATCTATAGGATACTTTAATATTAGAATCCGTTTTTAATTCTTCGACGATTATCGGAGCTTCGTTTATAAAAACGCCGTTCTTGGAATCGACATTTTTGACAAAAAACTTTTCTTGTTCAAAGACTATTTTCAAATGGCTGTCTCTGGATACGAAATCGTATAAGAGATTAATGTCGGGTTTTTTAATGTTTTCTCTAAAAATTTCCACTTCTTTTTTAAAAAAAAGATATAAAGGAGCCGAAGCGTTTAGGTTATTCGGGTTTATAAAAGATAATTTCAAAGATTTTATTGAGCGAGTATTATTCAAGTCTTTATATAACATGTCCAGTTTTTTGTTGCGGAGATCGGTTTTTATTATTGTTTCAACGGCTTTTTCTAAATTTAAATTCTTTATCATATTCAAAACTTCCGAGTATTCCTTTTCCTGCCTAACGGTTATTTCTTCGGCTTTTTCTTTTATTTCTTCAAACCCTATTCTTTTGTTTTCTTCCACGTAATAATTTTCTCCGACGATTTCGGATATCAATCTTTTCGCTTCTTCCGCTTTCCCTTCGGATATCAGCATATTCGCTTTTATCTGTTTTTTCTTAATTTCGACTTCTTTTATAAACAAATCGATCTCGTTCATCTCTATTTTTTTCTTTATTTTATATAGTTCTTCCATCTCTTGGTCGTCGGGGATGATTCCTTTCAAATATTTGGCAAGTATGTTTTTAAATTTCAAAAAAGCGTTTTGAGCTTCATTGACGTTTCCTTTGGTAACGAAGTTAAGCCTTTCGTTTAAAGCGGAAAGCGAAGGGTCGTTTAGAAAACAAAGATAGGAATCCATTATCTCTTTTGCGACTATGAAATCGCCGTTTTTAAGATACTCTTCTACCCTCTCTTTATCCAAACCCCATTTTTCTTTTTTAACAACGGAGTATTCGTTAAAAAAATCTTCCGATTCATTATGGTTTAGAAGCGATTTAATTTTCGATAATTTTTTCTCTTCTTCCACGGATAACTCCCCGGTCTTATCCCATTTTTCTTTCAAAGATTTCAAAGCCAAAAAAGCGTTTTCGGCTTCCTCCGGGTTATTAAAAGTTATAAATTCCAGTTTATGTTTCATCTCTTTAAGCTCTTCGTAGTTTAAAAATTCAAGCTTATCCATCAAGGCTTTTGCGGAAACAAATCTGCCGTTTTCGATAAAATCTTTAAATTCGGATTTAAATTTTTTAAACTTAAAAAAATAATATGATTTTAAAGCTAACTTATACAAAAACTTAAGAATTAAAAAAAACAAAATAAAGCTTATTACGCCGAAGGTTATCGCGGATAGGTATTTTACCAAAGCGTAGAAAAATTTTATCAAGTTTTCAAAAAAAGGCTTTGTAAAAATAGCGGAAGACTCAACTACGCTGTTTTTCGATACAGAATCGACTATCTTTAATTCTATTTTTCCTTTCCAAAAATGTCCGGGGACGGAAGAATAAAAACATTGGGCGTAGTAATTAGGAGCGACTTCCTGAGTGGCCGATTTTATCAAAACGGAAGGGTCTTTTATGACGTTCATTCTGGCTAAGTATTTGTTTATTCTCTCGACCGTTTTTTTTCTCTCTTCCTCGTTTATGACCACCTTCCACCCGTCGTATAAATATAACTGGGCGTTTATCAAACTTCTCATCCTCTGGACAAAATCCCTCTTACTCCCTTCTATTCTGCCGATGGAACCGACCCAGCCTTTCAGTTTCTTCTCCTTTATTTTTTGGCTTAAATCTTTCCCCATATTCATAATGGATTCTTCGTAATTCACGGCGATGGGGATTTTTTTGTATTCGTAATTGTAATACAAGTATCCGTATATAAAAGTAGAAACCGCCAATGCTCCCAAAGCAATTTTAATGAAATTTAAGAATTTATTTTCGTAAATTATTTTTTTGACTAAATTCGAATACATTTTTAACCTCCTCCAAAGACGGCCTTAAATCCGGGTTAGGGTCTAAACATTTGTCTATAATTTCGCAAATTTCTAACGGAAGAGCCGAAACGGCATCTTTTAACGGAATGTACGATTTTTTTTCCTTTTGGTATATTATGTCCATTCCGCTTCCTTTAAAAGGCGGCTCGCCAGCCAACAATTCGTAAGCTAAAACTCCCAAAGAATATATGTCGCTTTTAAAAGAATGCCTTCCCAAGTGTTGTTCGTAAGCCATATACAAAGGAGTTCCGAAGAAATCTTTTCCGGTCAATGCGGTTACGGTGTTTTTTATTTCGAAAGCGATGTCGAAATCGGTAAGTTTTATCGTGTTTTTTTCGTCTATCATGACATTGGAAGGTTTTATGTCCCTGTGAACGATATTTTTGGAGTGAGAATAAATCAAAGCTTCGCAAAGAGCCGAGCATATCTCGGCTGTTTGAAAGAGATCTAAATTGCCTTTTTCGGATATTATTTTGTATAAGTCTTTGCCTTTAATAAATTCCATCGCCATGTTTATTTTGCCTCCGATAATATGTAAGTCGTATATCTTGACTATGTTTTTATGGTCGAATGTTTTTAAAATGTTTATTTTTTTGTATATCTTCTCCAGTTCTTTTGTCCCCAGATTTATTTCTTCTTTAAAAACCTTCAATGCGAATTTAAAACCCGGGTTAGATTTATAATAAGCTTCCTTTATTACCGCCATCCCCCCGCTCGATATTTCTCTTAATATTACGATATCCGATTCGCGATTTGATACCGCGACCGTTTCGTTAGGGTCTTTATCCGGCTCTTTGTATCTCTTAACAGATTCGGCTTCGTCTCCCAATTTTACCATAGTTCCGCACAAATCGCAGTAATGACCGTCCGGCACATCTTGTTTGCAATTTCTACAAATCATTTTCCCTCCGACTCGGACTTTCCAATTATTTTTTTAGAAATATCGGAAAGCGAAGAGGCGATTTCCGAGATTTTATTCGCGTTTATTTTTTCGTAATCCGCGTTATTGCATTCGTATGCGATTATCCCCACTTCGTCATATTCCTTTAAGTATTCTATTTTTACGGTCTTTTTGGAATCGAAAGGCAAATAAACCTTGCCATTATTTTCTATAATGTAATCCAAAAAAGCCTTTCCCAATGTTTCTACGATTTTACCCGCTTTAATTAAAAGTATTCCGTACAATCCTTTAGATTCGGCGAGTTTATATAGTTCTTTCGCCGTTTTTTTAACGGATTCGTCGGATTTTACGGATGTTATAAAAGCGAGTCTTCTCGTGAGCTCTTGAGAAGAATATAAAGCCAATACGGATTCATCCGAAATTTTTTTCAACTCTTCAATCTTTTTATTTAAACCATTTTTATTTTTCCAAGAAAAAGAAAAATAAAAAATCAAAGATAATACGAACAAAACGATCAAGTAATCGATTCTCATATAATAAATCCAAAGATTTGTCCATAAATAAACGAAGAAAAACGTAAAATAAACCGCAATTTTAAACCGTCTAAATTTAAAACCGTTCATCGGCAAAAACAAAAACAAGAAAGAAGAGAAAAGGAAATTTAAAGAAATGTTGGAGATAAGATATCCGATATAATAACTTTCTTTGGAAACCCGATATAAATATAAAACGAAAAATAAAATGTTTGAAATCCATAAATATTTGGATATCAAACCCCTTTGCGAGTTATAAATTTTTTCTAAAAAATCTTTGGGATTTTGTTTTTTTTCTTCCTCTTCGGAATTTTCTTTTTTGTCTTCAATTTTGACTATGGATCCGTTGCGAATCGAGATCTCCGGGAAATAGCCGGATAATTCGGCGGAAATCTTTAAAGCGCATTCGAAAGATTCGTAATCCTCGGCTTTAAGGGATTTTTCCAAAAAAGCATATACTTTTTCGTAAAATTCGCCGATAATCAAAAAAGCGTAAAATAACTCCGTCTCTCCCTTTTTGCGGCAGATATCTTTTATTCTTTGGACAAGGTCAAAAAACTCCAAACTCCATTTTTTAAGGTCGGTATCCGATAAAGGTTTTATTCGCGTATCGTATATTTTATTAAAAACCAATAAAAGGATAACGCCGAAAACCTCGGTTTTCTTTAACAACTCTTCGGCTTTTGAAAATAACATTTCCAAAGGATAGTTTTCGGAAATCATTTTTAAAAACAAAGAACTCGCCGATAAAGATATCAAAACGGAATCTTTTGTCGTTTCTTGCAAAATAACCAATTTTTTTTCGGCCCCGGCGATGTCGTTTTTCTCGACATCTTCGGATATTTGAAAAGACAATGAATCGTTAAATTCTTTTATTGGGTCTGAAGCGGAATATATCGAAAATTTTTTTCCGTCTTGGCTAAACATAAAAACTTCGTAATTTTTATCTTGGTATGAATACTCTATTTTATAAACATCTATTTTAAAAAATTCAGTTTTTTCCAAAACGCTTCTTTCACCAAAAGTTGCGGACAATTCTTTTTTAAAAGAATTATTTTTATTGTTTTCTATTTCCTTGTATTTTAAACTCAACTCAGAATGAGGGATGTTTATTTTAAAAGAACCCAAATCATCGGTTATTAAAGCAAGAAATTTGTTTCTGTTTATGTCTTTAAAAGAATCGCCATATAAATAAGGAGATTTAACAAAAAGATTCTCAGGATATAAGTTTCTTGTGTCGACAAAAAATTCATTTTTGTAAATAGAAACTTCAACGTAAAGGTTTTTTATAAGTTTTCCCTCCCCCTTGCATTTTCCACAAACAACCTTCCCGACACCTTCACATTTTTTGCAGTTTACCGTTCCTCTGCCCAAACAATGATGGCATACCAAGCTTCCCCGTCCATTACATTTATCGCATGTAAGATACCCCGAGCCAAAGCAGGTTTTACATACGACCGTCCCGCTTCCTCCGCATACCGAACAAACTTCGGTGATATCACCATTTGAAGAATATCTTTTTATAAAGCCATTGCCATCGCATCTTCCACAACGCTCCCTTCCGTTATTGCAAGAAAAATTTTTACATTTAATTCTTCCCTTGCCTTCGCATTTCATACAAAGTACGCTTCCTCTACCAAAGCAAATATCACATTTTACAATACCTTTCCCCAAACAATCCAAACACTCTATTTTACCGACCCCTCCGCAGTCCTGGCAGTTAAAAACTTCGAATGTATTTGGTATATCGTATTCGAATTTTTTTTCTTCAAATTCTTTGGGTATAGATATGTTTTTCTCGTTCCATAGCAAGTATTTTCCCATATCTATTTTGTTTTTCGGATAATCGAAGCCAGAATAAGGCCTTATTTTTTCTAAAATCTCTCTCTTTTCGTTCAAAACTGAAATTTTTATTTCGTAATAAGGTATAAGTTTTGCGGATTTTATTTCTGCTTTATCGAAAAGATTTTTATGATTATGATAAGGAATTGAATTGACCCACTCGTTTAACCGATTTTTCAATAAATCTATTTCTTGTCTTGATAGATCTCTCGATTCAAAAATTTCCTTAGATATCATTTTTTCAACTTCGTTGAAATCAAAGTTTTTTTGATTTAACTTTTCTCCACAGTTTTTACAATAATTGCTTACATTCCTATTTGGAGTATTGCATATATGGCAGTTTAATATCTTTTCAAATAACATAAATCCTTCTTAACTCTTTAAGTATTTTAAAATAATCAGAAAGCTTTTCTGAACCTTTTCTATCTTTAACATAATTTTCTATTTCCATCAATATAAGAGCTTTTTCCCCTTCTATTAGATAAATTTCCGCGTTTGAAGGGTCTATTATGGGAGCTATTAAAACGAACAATTTTACCGGAGATATATCACAAACAAAAACGAATTCGGCGATTGTAGATATTTTTTGGTATAAAACCAAATCTTGAGTATTTATTTTTTTTGCGGAGTTTGATTTATCAGACATTATTTTAGCGGTTTCTAAAGCGTTTCTTAGATTTTTAAGAGTTAGAAAATTTTGGATAGGAAGTTTTATGTCCCAATAAATCTTCCACAAAATTAAAGAATATCTAACTAAAGGAATATAACGACTAAAAATATTATTTAAATCTTTAAAATCTATGGACATCAATCTTTCGTATCTTAAAATATCTATGCTTTTATTTTGTAAATCAGAATAATAATCTAAATTATCTATTCTTTTAACTATTTCTAATTGAATATCTTGTATCTCTTTAAATATAGAAGATGCTTTTTTAATATCGAACTTCCTTTTTATCATTATTTCTTTTAACTCTTTCATATTCCCCCACTTTTACAAATTAACATATTTTTAAGTTATTTTTAAGAATTTCAAAAAACTTTTTTTCCATTATGGAATACAAAGACCTCGCCCCCGTGTCCATTTTATTCGCCTCTTCGGCTATTTCGGCTATTACTTTATCGTCGAATTTGTAATCTATTCCGCTTTTTTCAAGCATTTTCTCATATAGCTTAATCGGAGAGTCTTTGCTTTGTTTTAATATGTTTTCCAAATCTTTTTCGGACAAGTTTTTTAAGGCGATTATGGAAGGAAACCTTCCTATTATTTCCGGAATAAAACCGAAGTTTTCCAAATCGGCATTGCTCACTTGTTTCGAAAGCTCTAAACCGGATTCTTTGGAAGACGAAAAGCCTATAGGGGTTTTGTTTTTTATTCTTTCCTCTATTATTTTATCCAAGCCGACAAAAGCACCCGCGGCTATGAAAAGAACATTCGATATATCGTAGCCTTTTACTTCTCTAAATATTCTAACTCCGTGGTCATGACCGTATATGACCTCATCCTCTTCAAGTATTTTGAGCAACTCCTCCTGAACGCATCTTCCGCTTACGTCTTTATTCGAATAATGCTGATAAAAACTTCCTTGAGCGGCTATTTTATCTATTTCGTCTATAAATATTATTCCGTTTCTCGCAAGCCTCTCATCACCTTCCGATTCCTCGTAAAGCTTTACTATCATATCTTCTACATTAAGACCAACATAACCAGTTTCAGTATATTGAGTAGCATTTACCTTTACAAAAGGCACTTTTAAAAATTTGGATATCAAATATGCTATGTAGCTTTTTCCAGTTCCTGTGGGGCCTATCATCAATATGTTCCCTTTTACCGTTTTTTCATTTTCTCTCTTGGAAACGCAGGCTAACATATGCCTATAAATCGAGACGGAAATTTGTTTTAACGCTTCGTCTTGCCCGATAACATAAGACCTTAAATAAGAATAGAGTTTTTGAGGGAAATTGGGATTCAGATTGGAACCGTATATGGAGTCTATCTCTTTTTTAAAAATCTTTTTCTTATTGGAATCTCTTATAGGCAAAAAGTATTTTACTATTTCCGAACCGATCTCTATCCTTTCGGAATTGAAATCTTTATAAGCCAATAGGCCGCTTCTAACGAGCTTGGAATCCCGCGCTAAACTCGCGTAAATTTCAAGCATCGGTTCGCCGGTAAAATAAGAAATTTTTTTTATCATGTCTTTTTTCCCGTTTTCGAAACTATATCCTTCGTAAAAATAATAATATATATACAAATAAACCAAAACCCTTTCGGATTGGGTTATTGAGAGTTTGTTCATCTTCATTTCAGGCTTTAAAAAAAACCCATTTTCTTCCCCAACTATCACATATTCTCTTATTTTTTCATAATATTTTTTTAATTCAGCCAAAGCCGAATTTTCAATAATTTCTTTTTCCAAATCCTCTTCAGAATTTTTATTAACTCTATCGTTTTCAAGATTTAAAAAACGATTTGTTTTTTTTCTAAAAGAGAAAGCGTCAAAGTTTCTAAATGCTTCGCCGAATTCCATTATTCTGGTAAAATAACCGTTTATTATTTCTTTTCCAACTTTTTTCATAACCCCTCCTTATCCGCCTCCCTCACCTACCCTTTATACAAAAGAAGAAAGCAGATTCGATTTTTATTTTCAAGACATTTAAAGAACCCCGATAAAAATATTATATCAGATTTAAGCGACATGTTTTTGTCGTATCTATTTTAAACACAAAAAAGCAAAATATATTTTAAAAAGTTAACAATAAATTTTTATTCTGCTTCCATTTTTGGAAGGTATAACCTCTATTTTAGAATTTATTCTTGATTTTATCTCGTCAACATGAGATATAACTCCGACTACCCTACCGTTTTTAGAAAGATTTTCTATGACCTTTAAGCATTCATCCAAAAGAGAAGAGTCCAATGATCCAAACCCCTCGTCAATAAAAACCGACTCCATTGATATACCACCGGAGTAGCTCTGAACAACATCAGACAAACCCAAAGCCAAAGACAAAGACGCCAAAAAAGTTTCTCCGCCGGAAAGAGTATAGACATCTCTTAATTGAGATGTATATGTATCCAAAACATGTATATCGAGCCCCAAAGCCTGCCTCTTATCTCCATCCTTTTTTCTATTAAGCTCAAATCTTGAGGTAATTTCATACAATCTTTTTGAAGCATAATGCAAAACCTCTTCAAAAAAAGCTGACAAAACATATCTTTGCAAAGACAACCTGTGAGGATTTAATCCCGAAACCATATCAGATAATTTTTTATACAGCTCATAATCCCCTTCCAAACCTGAAAGCTCTTTTAAAGAGGACTCTATCATTCGTATATATTTTTCGTTCTCTTCTATGCTTTTTTCCATTTTGGCAATATTTCTCTCTGCGTTTATTTTTTCTTCTTCCGCGTTTTCCTTTTTCGTTTTGGACTCAGAAATGTCTGGTTTTTTTACTCCATTAATTTTTTCTTTTAAAGTTTTAAGTTTATTCTTTGTAATTTCGTAATTTTTCTCAAACTCTTTTAAATCTCTATCAAGTTCTTTATATTTTTTTTCTTCCATCAAAGCGGAAGAATAATCCTCAATACTTTTAAAACCCTTTTCTCTAAGTTTGCTATCAAAGTTATTTTTAGCGCTAGTGAAGTTTTCCTTTCTTTTTTCAAGCTCAGTTTCCGCTTTTTCTTTTTCTTTTTTAACCGCTTCATAATCCTTTTCAGCTTTTTTTGCTTTTTCTTCTATTTCTTCTATCTTCGAAGAAAGCGACGAAGATTCTTTTTTTAAAATATCTAATTTTTTTAAAAAAATATCGACGGACATCCCAATATCTTTATTGATTTGATCGATTTTTACGGAAAGATTGGATTTCATCGTTACAAAATCGTTTTTTCTTTCTTTTATTGAATCTATCTTTTCTATTAAATTTTCATACTCTTTTTTCAGTTTTTCCGTTTCTTTCTCCAAAACTTCAAATTCTTCCGCGTTTTCTTTGGCTTTTTTTAGTTTCGATTCTATTCCAGAAAAAATTTCACTTTTAAGTTGTTTCACTAATTCGTTGAGAGTTTCGGACTGAGCCTCGTTTTTTGATTTAATTTTCTCAATCTCGCTTATTTCTTTTCTAACCAAAGAAAGTTTTTTTAAAATTTCATCGTTTTTCTTATCTATTTCAAACAAAGAACCACTTATTTCTTTATCAGTATTGGCCTTCGCTTTTGAAGGATGATGTGTAGAACCGCAAACAGGGCACGGAGTCCCTTCTTTTAGAGATAAAGCGACATTTGAAATTATCGTCTTTTCAAGATTTTTTACAGCTTCGTCTCTTTTTAATTTTATTTTTTCAATCTCCAATTCTAATTTCCTTTCTTCTTCTTTTTTATTTTCAAGCTCTTGACATATTTCTTTAAACTTATTTTTTAGCTCCTCTAAATTTCTTTTTTTCTTGGATAATTCGAGATATTCCTCGTATGTTTTTTTGAGATTTTCATATTCTGCTTGAGATCTTATCAGTTCTTTTTTTCTTTTCTCTTTTTCATCCATGTCCGTTTTCAATTTGTCTTTTTTAGAAACTGCATCGTTATATTCGTTAGAAATTTTCAAAATTTCAAATTCGTATTTTTTGAGTTTATTTTTCAAATCTGTTAATTCTTCTATTTTGGATCTCTGCTTCTCCATATAAGATATGGAGTTATCCGTTTCTTTCTTTTTTTCTTTCAATTCTCTGACCTTTTCATATTCTTTTAAGGCAATATCTTTGTTCTTTTGGCAAATCTTAAACCTCTCGCTTATTTCTTTAATTTCTTTTTCTTTATCAAAAAACTCTTTTTTTGAGTTTAAAAATCTTTCATAAATATTCAATATTTTTTGAGCCTCAACGGCTCTATTTAAAATTTCTTTCTTTTTGTCATATTCTTTTTTAAGCAAATCCATTTTTGAAAATTCCGATTCAGTTTTTTCATATTCATTAAAATCTTTAAACACTTCCAAGTCTTTTCTGTAATTCTCTTCGGCTTTTTTAAGATTCTCGTTTAAAATTGACAATTTTTCTTCGATTTTTTCTTTTTCTTTTATTTGATTCTCTTTTTTGGATTTAATTTCATCCAAATTATCGGATGAAGAAGCCTTAAGAACCATTTCTACACCATTTTTAACTTCTTGAATTTTTTGGTCTATTTCCCTTAACCTTTCTTTTAATTTTTCTTCCATTTTTTCGTATATCTCGGTTTTAAAAAGTTTTTTTAATATCTCTTCTTTTTGATTTGAATCCGAAAACAAAAACTTTTGGAATTGATTTTGAGGCAAAATCATTATTTGAGTAAATTGTTCAGCGTTTAAGCCCATTATCTTTTTGATCTCTTCATCGAAATCTTTTACTTTCTTATAGCCAAAAAACCTTTTTTCTTTTCCTTCTCTTTTCCATAAACTAATCGAATTTTCGGATTTTTGAGAATTAAGATATCTCTTTATTCCGTAAATACCGCTTCTTAAAGAAAACTCCAATTCGACATAACTATCTTCTTTGGGTGAAGAAAAATCGCTTATCATATCTTTTTTGTCTTTATATAGCGAAGAAGATTTGCCGAAAAGAGCGTATGTAACGGCGTCGAGTATGGTGGTTTTTCCGGCTCCGGTAGGACCTGTTATAAGAAAAACGGATGAATTAGAAAGTTTTTCAAAATCTATTTCGGTTTCTGATTTATAAGCCCCGAAACCCTTCATCCTAAGCTTTAAAGGTTTCATACGCCTTCCTCCTTGGATATATCTTTTAAAATCTCCTCTACCGCTTTAATTTCCTTTTTAGAAGGATCTTCACCCCAGATATCTTTATAAAACTTTTCAAAGAGCCTCAAAGGGCTTTCGGATTTTTGTATCTCCTCGGTAGTTACGGAATATGAACGAATCGGAATATCGGGACGCTCTATCTTCAGTATGTTGGGATAAACTTTGGATATTTTTCCCACTGGGTCGTATATTATTTCTTTATCCAAAATATTAGCAAGTATATAATCGTCTTTATTACCGTCTTTTTCTCCGTTTTTTAATATGTCGTCGATTTTCCCTTCCACTATTCTAAGGTCTCTTTTAAATTTAATCTCCAAATTTTCGGTTTTTACCTCGCCGTTTTTTCCGATATCCGCAAGAATATATCTTTTTTTATGATCGGCTTCGGAAAAAGAATATTTATAAGGAGAACCGCTATAAACCAAATTGTTTCGTTCTTGAGGCCTATGAAGATGTCCGCAAGCCACATAAGAAAAATCTTTAAAAGCCGAAGGATTCACAGCGTCGGTTCCTCCTACCGAAAAAGGCCTTTCGGACTCGGATGTCACTCCGTTTTCTACGAAGAGATGAGCGAGCAAAACGTTTCTTGAAGAGTTAAAAGATTCGGTTATCTTTTTAGATATTTTTTTAACGGCTTCATCGTAATTTTTTATTCCTTCGTCTTTTAGATTGGATTTTAAAAAATCCAAAGTCATATAAGGCAAAAACCAAAAAGCGACTTTCCCCCACTCGTCCTCCAATTCCAAAGGCTCGAAGACGTCTTTGAACGAAGTTTTTATGAACAATTTATTCGAACTGAATATTTTAGAGCCGAATGAAAGCCTTTCGGGGCTATCATGATTTCCGTTTATTATAAGTATCGGGATTTTTCGGTCTATGATTATCTCGCTCAATATCTCGTCCAAAAGCCTAACGGCATCCGGCGACGGTATGGACCTATCGTACAAATCGCCGGAAATTATAAGCGCCTCGGCTTTGTATTCTTTTATAAGACGCGAAATCTGAGATAAGACGTAATGCTGGTCTTCAATCAAACTCCTTTCGTGAAGAAATCTCCCCACATGCCAATCAGAAGTGTGAATAAATCTCATATCCCCTCCGTTTAATAAAAATATTATAACAAACGAATGCGACACCCAATTGTCGCAAAAAATATTAAAAAAAGCGACAAAACCAAAAAATATCATTTTATTATATAGATAATTTTTTTAACCCTCAAACTATTTACAGTTTATAAAACTTAACGTTTTTTTTTATTTTTTCATTATTATGTGTTTTAGCGAAATACTTAAAAGCGTAAATTTTATCGTCCGGAGGATTTGTTTGTAATTTGTTTTTTTTTATAAATAAATTATCTACATTAAATCCTTTATCTTTTTCAATCAATTCTTTTATGTCTTTTTCGGCCGATTCGTTTTTTCCTAATTTTATCAATTCATCCTCTGGCAATTGTTCGATTATTTCATTTATCAACTCCTGTTTAGTATTTTTAGCGTGCGACATTGCCAGCATGGTTCCATCCAATATTTTCTTTATGCTTAACCCGTTATTATTGTAAGGCAAAAACGGATTTTGCGGAAAACCCACCTCAATAATAATCGCATATGAGGAACCGTTAAAAAAATCTTTTTCATGTTCGCGTTCTACAATTTTTTTTCTTGCATAATACCAAACTTCTAACGCCGAATTGACATATACGGGAATTTCATAATTAAATTCTAAATTTTTCGAATCTTTTATTTTGTCTTTATAAAATTCAAAATCGGCATTATTTTCTACTTTTTTATATAAATACTTACATTCTTTCGCTTCATTTTTATCTTCCAACTCCATAATGACCGAACCGAATATTCCGTCTATCCCCAAATTATAAAACAAAATATTATCGATATCGCTTTTTTGCCTTTTCTTACCTTCAAATTTAGCGTAAATGTTTAACCATTTTTTTATCGATTTTTTAAAATTTTTAAAACCTTCGGTTTTTAAAAAATTATTTCGCTTTGATTTTTCTTATCATATGGAATATATCTCGAGTTTTTAATCGAATAACAATCATTTCCGGTTTCTATCTTCGGCAAATTTTCGCTCATAATTATTCCCCCTATCAAATCCGAATCATTTTAAAATTCCATGTTTATTTAGGCGACAATATCAAAGAATTATTCTTAAAATTGAAACAAATATCGAAATATCTAAAAATATCGTTACCCATTATCCCTTCCGCTCCAAATAACATCCGCTCGAAAAAAGATGGAAGATTGCCAGTTATCATATTAATTTTTTGTTCGCCAAAAACAACCGGGACTTCATAAGTGTCCGTCTCAAACTCTCCGATCATCGGATGAAAATCTTTAATCATACCGATTTTCTTATAATTTTGAGTCAAAGAGGACGGAAAATACGAAATTTTAGCTCCGGTATCAAAAAACACATCGATATTTGAATTGTCCATATTTATATTTATTGTGGGAATGTTCATAAAAAAATCTACAGGGATATTTATACCATCCATTTCAAAAGGTTCTAAAGAAAATCTGATAATTTTTTTATCGAAACTAACCATAAAATTTAAGTCTTTTAAAACATCCATCCCCAAAAGCATATCTATTTCGGTGCCGAGAACTTTGCCGATCTCTTCAACCGAAACTCCCATAAATTCATCCGATAAATTATAATTTTTACCAAGAATTTTTAATTCGGAACAGTTTCCAAAAGAGTATGGAGCTCCGGTATCGATAAATATTTTCTTATTCTTTACTTCAGCTATAACGCAATTGTCATGTATTTCTACCTTGTATTCTTCCATTTTTCCTCCCAATTCTTAATAATCCACCTAATCCAATTAGATACTTGTATGATAAAAACTAAAGTTTTACTCTATTTTGTCCCATATTTTATCTATCAGACTATTCGCTACATGGATAATACATACTATCTGGCAAAGTTTTTTTTAATATTGTATGTTTATAATTTTACACCCGCCCTGTTAAATTTATTGAGTAAATTTTTTTAGGAAGTTTTCCATTCTGAGGTTTAACTCTTTGTATGAATACTTCCTAAATGAAGGAGGATGGTCGCAAACTATCGGGGACTCGCATAAGTACGACTCGAAAATGTAATTGTCGTCTTTTAGCGTTACGACATAGCCGACGATTTCGTCTTCTCCGTATACCGCGGGGCTATCTTCTTTTATTTTTACGGGTTTTCCGTCGGCGCAGTCCGCTTTATAGATATCATCTTCTTCCAATTGAAGACCACCGGCAAAGAAAACGAATATTCTATCGCCTTTTTCAATATGGGCTTTTACTTCTTTATAATCGTTTGGGTATTTTAAAAGGCTGTATTTGGGGTCGAGAATAAAACATACGTCTTTTTTCTTACCCCCGAAGGCTTTCGCCGTTTCCCCTACGAAAACCTCAAAGTCAAATTTATCTTTTTTTATTTTGATTTTTTTCATAATTTAATTTTATATCATATTATGCTTTTAGTCAAATTTTCATTATTCTTATCATTTGGCCAATATTACGAGCGTAGCTCCCGGATTTCTAATTAAAAGATTACGGTCGTTTGTAACCGACGGGCAAATTTTTTCTATTTCTTGGCATTCTTTTTTCAATATGCTCCAGTTTTCGCAAGGATAAAAGGAAAAAATTTTGCCCTCCTTTTTCCTTAAATTAAGCGATTTTCTAAGACCTATTTTTAAAACTCCGCCTACTCCGGTCGAGCCGTATCCGTGGATTAATATGAAAGCCTTTGTTCCGGCTTTTTTTTCTCTATCTATTATTTCTAAAAGAAGTTTTCTTGCCTCCTCCAAAGTCGGCATTCCTTCTTTTATTATTATCTCTTTTAGCATTTATTCCCTCTTTTTTTCGCTTACTAATTTTATTTAGCAGAAAAAAACAAAACTGTCAATAAGCTCGCTAAAAAGTTTAAAGTTCAAAATTTGAGGTTTAATGTTCCATGTTCAAAGTCGTAAGACAGAGAATAGAGCAACAATTCGGATTAGCATCTTATCAGCGCGGCGCTCCATGCTCTACTACGATTTTATTAACTAAGAACAGATCGGGCTGCCGCACCGTTTGTAAGTTCATTCTTCTTACAAATATATTTTATTTTAACATACAAGAATAGGGGATAGGATTTAAAAAACTAAAAATTAAATTGCAAATAAATTTAGATTTAGAATTATCACATAGAATAAAATACTATTTCAACGCCAAGTATATGTTAAAACTGAAAAATTTTAATAAAGCCACAAACAACTATGTAAAAAATATTATTCATTA
>Ga0116166_1001894_pt1 | contig 18147 bp, 15 predicted proteins | sample AD_JPNMR2_MetaG_FD_89884 | JGI IMG/M metagenome (GOLD analysis project Ga0116166, IMG submission 89884) | Active sludge microbial communities of municipal wastewater-treating anaerobic digesters from Japan - AD_JPNMR2_MetaG | ecosystem: Engineered > Bioreactor > Anaerobic > Digestate | place...
CGATAATACAATGAACCTAAATTGATTAATGCAGCCCTGAAAGAATTATCAATTTGGAGTATCTGTATATATAATTGCAATGCTTCAGTAACATTACCCTGCTCTTCCAGCCGAAGTGCTTCTATAAATTGTTCCTGTATAGTCATTCAATCAACCTTTCCAAACAAATAGGCATTCTATTGCTTACTATCGGCATTTTATTTGGCAAGCGCAACTTTATTTCGTCCCATCTCTTTTGCCTTATATAATGCTTTATCAGATCTGCCTACAAATTCCTTTATAGAAGTATCTCTTGCAGGATCATACTGAGTAACTCCAATGCTTATAGTAACATGCAACGTACTGTCCTGCCCCTTGAATGGATGCTGTTCAACAATCTTACGCAAGCGTTGTGCCACAATACCTGCCTGATCAAGCCGTGTTTGGGGCAATATCACCGCAAACTCTTCGCCTCCATATCGGCAGGGTATATCCATTTTACGAAGGTCTTTCAGAAATATTGCAGCAACTTCTTTCAGTACACTATCGCCCTGCAAATGCCCATAGGTATCGTTGAACCGCTTAAAATGGTCTATGTCACACATCAACAGTGAAAGGGGTGCATTATATCGCTGACTTCGTTTCATTTCCTCAAACAATCGTATTTCAAAATAATGGTGAATATACAACCGTGTCATTCTATCCAGTGTTGACATTAAATACAGCCGTGAATTTTCAACTGCCACCGCGCCAAACCGTGCTACATAATGTAAAAATTCCTTTTCTGAATTTGAAAAACCACCACCGGTTATTTTTTCCCCTAAAAGTAGAACACCCATCAGTGAATTTTTTGATTTCAAAGGTACTACTATGTATGGATTTAAAAACGCTATCAATTTGAGGTCATCAGCCAGGTCGGGTAACTCCAGGAGTGTTTCATATTCAATTGGGTATGGATTATTTTCTAAAAATCCAACGAGTGGACTTGTTTCCTGCAATATCACATTTTCCTCAAAATCACTGTCATACCCTTTGGCCATATGTATATAAAAATCATTCACATCAATGTCTTTTTGCAACAGCAGCGCTACCTGTTCAACAAACATCTGGCCAATACAGCTGTATAAAAGGGATTCAACCAGGCTTTCAAACTGCAAATTTGATGAAAGACTTATTCCTAACTCAAGCAGGTTGCGCAGGTCATAAATCTTTTTTTCCAGGCCTTCTATGCCTTCCGGTGTTGGTTCAGTTTCATCAAAAAAAGTTAACCCATTATCATCCATACATACCCTGTAAAATAATTCTTGCGTTTTTATTACACTTAACTGTTTATGACGTTATATGCTGTATCATCAATATATATACATGTAAAAATGCATAGCAGATTTTTATACTATTTACAAAAAATGTCAATAATTATATACTAATTGTATCAGTTATTTAATAAATTGTTATTATTACCATGGAGACAATAAAAGTAAAATTACAACCGGGCGCTAAATTACCCGATTATCAAACCATACATTCATCAGGTGCTGACCTTTATGCATTACTGGATACACCGGTCACCTTGCAGCCACTGCAGCGTGCGCTCATACCCACTGGCATCTCTATTGAACTTCCCCCTGGCTATGAAGCACAAATAAGACCACGCAGCGGTCTTGCCATTAATCACGGGATTACTCTTCTTAATACTCCCGGCACCATTGATGCTGATTATCGTGGAGAAATTAAAGTAATTGTGATAAACTTAGGTGATAAACCATTCACAATTGAAAACAATATGCGGATTGCTCAGATGGTCATTGCGCATACTTTGCAGGTAACATTTGAAGTGGTTACAGAATTAACCCCCACAAAACGGAATGACGGAGGCTTTGGACATACAGGCTTATGAAAGAAAAGAAAATACGAATTATACCAATAGGTGGCCTTCATGCTATTGGCGGTAACATGATGGCCATTGAATATGACAATGAAATGATCATAATAGACTGCGGCATTACCTTCCCCAATGGTGAAACACCTGGTATTGATTTTATGATACCGGATTTCAGCTTTATACTTGAGAATAAAACTAAAGTTAAAGGAATCATCATTACCCATGGCCATGAAGATCATATTGGGGCAATACCCTTTTTACTGCAAAAGATAAATGTACCGGTATATGCCACAAAACTAACCCTTGGGCTGGTAACAAGCAGACTTGCCGAACGGCCGGTAAATGCACCTACATTCATTGAGATAGAGCCACGTGATGTAATTCATATTGGTTCATTTGTCATTGAATTTTTGCGTGTGAATCATTCAATCATAGATGGCGTTGGGCTTGCCATAAAAACCCCCATTGGCACTATCATACACACTGGCGACTATAAAATTGACTACTCGCCTATTGATGGTAATGTTGCTGACCTTCACCGCTTTGCTGAATATGGTCAGCAGGGCGTGCTGCTCCTCATCAGTGACAGCACCAATGCAACCAATCCCGGTTATACACCATCTGAAATAGTGCTGAAAAAGAAGCTCCTTGAAATATTTGCAAAGTCAAAGGGACGTATTTTTGTCGCAAGCTTTGCTTCTAACATACACAGAATCCAGCAGGTTCTGGAAGCTTCACAGAAATATAATCGTAAAGTTGTTATTTCCGGAACCACCATGCAAAAAAATATTGAGATAGCAACTGAACTAGGATACCTGAAATACAAAAAAGACCTGATTATAGATGCAAAGGATATTGGCAAGTATACCCATAAAAAACTGGTGGTTCTGTGTACCGGTTCTCAGGGTGAACCCATGTCAGCTCTTTCCCGTATGGCTACCGGCACGCACAAGCATTTCAGGATAGGAGCAGGGGATACCGTTATCATTACCGCTTCGGTTATTCCAGGAAATGAACGCATGGTGTACAGTGTTATCAATTCCCTGATGCAGATGGGGGCTGATGTATTTTATGAACAGGATGAAGAAATTCATGTGTCAGGGCATGCGTCACAGGAAGAACTTAAGCTTATGATTACTCTGACTCAGCCAAAATACTTTTTACCGGTACATGGCGAATACCGGCATCTTAAAGCACATGCCTCACTGGCAGAATCACTCAACATAAAACCACAGAATATCATTGTTGCCCAGAATGGCGATATAATAGAGCTAACACCAAACCGTTTTGAAAAGAAGGGGAATATACCTCTCTCTACCGTATATGTTGATGGTTCCTATATTGGCGATATCACTGATGACATCATTGCTGAACGTAAAACATTGGCATCTGATGGTGTCATTGTTATCAGCATTGTTATAGGTGATGGGTTGCTACTGTACCCGCCAGTTATTATAGCCAGGGGTTTTATTGGCATAAAGAATGATAGATTTATGCAGGTGCTTCAAAAGGAACTATCGAACACTATTGAAAAGCAGCTTTTACAGAATGCCTCACCTGAACACCTGACAGTCGCAGTAAAAAAGCTTGCCAAAATGATTGCCCATCGGTTTACCAACAATACGCCACTCATTGAAACTATCATTCAGGAGATTTAACATGGCCTACAGTATTGTTATTTTCTGCATCCTGGGGATCATCCAGGGTGTAACTGAATTTTTGCCTGTATCATCATCAGGGCACCTTGCACTGTTAGAGGCAATACCACAGGTTCACACTATCTTTGGTGCAATGGATACGGGCGCCAAACTTTTTTTTAACGTTGCACTGCACCTGGCAAGCCTGGCAGCAATAATCATATTTTACTATAATGACATCATTAAGCTTGTTACCGGAACTATCGCCGAAATTACAAAAAAACACTATGGTACACATTGCCAGTTTGCCTGCAATATCATAGTTGCCTCAATACCTGCTGCGCTGGTTGGTTTGTTTCTCAACGACGTTGTTGAAGCATCAATTTCCAGCCCTGCACTTGTTGCAGGTCTTCTGATAATTAATGGTATCATGCTCATAGTATCTAATAAAATACCCAAAAAAAGCCGAAAATGTGAAGAGATGGGAATACTGCAGGCATTGCTTATTGGGCTTTTCCAGGCAGTTGCAATTTTGCCGGGCATATCACGCTCAGGTAGCACCATTGTTGGAGGTCTTTTAATAGGATTAAAGCCTGAAGAAGCTGGAAAATTTTCTTTTTTAATGGCAATACCGGTTATTGCCGGGGCAGGACTGCTTGAATTGCGGAAATTGGGCACCATTAATGCCTTTGAATTTGGTATTCCCGTTGTGATTGCTATGGCTATAACATTTATTGCAGCACTTGCCTCATTGAAGCTGCTTGTGGCAATGCTCAAGTCGCTGCACCTGCACTATTTTGGGTACTATACCATTATAGCGGGGGTGGTAGCATTAATTATTTTACTGGTATAAAATTACAGGTACAGGATTAGCAAACGTGTATGTCCAATCGTGTCACTGAAATACTGTGTGTTATACTGTGGGGGTTTGCTGTTATTGTCTTTCTTTCACTGGCAACATTCCACATAGCTGATTATGATACTCTGGGCACCATGCCAGTACAAAACATACTTGGACCTGCCGGAGTGATACTTGCTCAGATACTCAGAATATCGTTTGGCATAGCATCATATTTTGTTGTTGCAATACTGCTTTTAACCGGATGGGGGCTTGTCAAATATAAATCGTTAGAACCTGTCCTGGAACATATCTTTGCCATAACCTTTGCAATGGTTTCGGCTTCACTTCTTGTAACCATTATACAACCGGAAACTATTGCACCTTTTGCAGGTGGAGTGGTTGGCATGGCATTATACCACGTGTTTACTTCAGTAATGGGTTTGACTGGTGCATGGATCGCCACAATACTTTTGGTACTTATTTCACTTATACTGCTTGGCATAGTGTCATTAAGCTATTTCTTTGATAGCCAGCGCTTTACCTCTTTAGCAAACGTTGCTGCGTTGCTGTATAGAAAGATTGTGCTTTTTAAGCACAGGGATTCCATACCTCTTATTGACATTACATCATTCAATGCCGAAAAGAAGATACCCTGGATCACAAGGACCAAAATTACCCTGTATAAAAAAACACCAGTGCGCAAACCAAAGCTCATTGAATATGATAACATACTCACGTATAAGGGCGATAGTTCCTATTATAATAAAAAAGACCATACAGATGACCTGCAGATAATCAATACACATACTACACCTACTGAAAATAGCATACTTGATAATTCAGATTCTTCTTCCATGAATACCGCTGATACCGAAAGCAAAGAAGCTACCTCACAGGTTGTTGCCGTAACCAATGCGGTGATTGAACTGCCACAGGTAGACAGTATACAGGATGAACATGAGCCCACAGTGATTACAAAGGAAATCAGTGACATTGATGAACATTATGATGAAGATGATGAATATGATGATGCAACAGATAATGAAGAAGACATGGTTGCCCGTAACGTTTTTGAGGAAATACCAATCAATCAGAAGTACAGCATACCTGTAGACTTTTTAAAGCAATACACCGTGCATGATGAAACAGGCTATAAACAGGAGATAGCAAAAAATTCTGAACTTCTGGTCAACACATTGCGAGACTTTGGCATTGAATCAAAAGTTGTCAATGTTAACCGTGGACCGGTTATTACATTGTATGAATTGCAGATAGCTCCGGGTATTAAAGTCAACCGTATTGTTGGGCTTGCTGACGACATTGCCATGGCACTTGCCGCTTCCCGTGTTCGAGTGGTAGCACCAATTCCCGGCAAAAAGGCCATTGGCGTAGAGATACCCAACAAAGTGCGAGAGACAGTAACATTAAAAGACATCATTGCCTCTTCTGAGTATACCCATCAGCAGGGGCGCCTGAAAGTAGGTCTGGGCAAGGATATCATGGGCAAACCTGTGGTTATTGATATTAAAAAACTACCACACCTGCTTATTGCTGGTGCAACAGGTGCCGGTAAATCTGTATGTGTTCATTCCATCATAACAAGCCTGGTGTACAACTATGATCCCAACTATGTGCGCTTTATCATGGTTGATCCAAAACTTGTTGAACTGCAGATATACAATGGCATCCCACATCTACTGACCCCGGTCATTATTGAGCCATTCATGGTACCAAAAGCGCTGAAGTGGACCATGATGGAGATGGAACGGCGCTACTACCTCCTTTCAGAATATAACACACGCGACATTGACCGCTATAACCAGATGGTTGAACGCAACAAGAATGGCGAATACCTGCCCTATATTGTCATCATCATGGATGAGCTTGCCGACCTCATGATGGTTGCCGCAAAAGAAATAGAAGGCTACATAACCCGTATTGCACAGAAAGCACGTGCAGTGGGCATTCACCTGGTACTGGCAACCCAGCGCCCATCAGTAGATATCATTACCGGCATCATCAAGGCAAACTTCCCTGCCCGTATTGCATTTCAGGTTGCTCAGAAAACTGACTCACGTACTATTATTGACCAGAATGGGGCTGAGAAACTTTTAGGCAAAGGCGATATGCTGTATCAGTCTCCAATGAGTTCTTTCCCGGTTCGGATTCAGGGCGCATTTATAACCGAGGATGAACTGACTTCTATAGTTTCATACCTTAAAAAAATTGGCAGGCCACGGTATGTTGATATAGAGCAAAGTTTAGTTGAGTTTGAAGATGATGATGAAGAAGGTGAAGACGAACTCTTCATAGAAGCAGTAAAGATAGTTGAAACCACAAAAAAAGCCTCAGCATCATACCTTCAGCGCAGGCTTTCAATTGGCTACAACCGCGCAGCACGTATCATTGAGCGCATGGAAGAATTAGGATACATTGGCCCGCAGCAGGGAAGTAAACCGCGCGAAGTGTATATATAAAAAAATTTAAGTGACTTTTTTTATCCCATATTTTATTATATCTTTATACTATCCACTATTGAAAGTGATAGCATGTGCATATTATTGGATGTATTTACATGTATATGTGCTTGCGATCTATGCATTAGAATAATTCTTTTCAGAGATGAAAATATTTTTACCATTACCCTTAATAGTTCTTTCTTATAAACAGATAGTTACTGAGCCTTTCTTCAAGTTCAGAGAGAGGTTTTTGAAGGAAGGGGTGAGTGAGGTAAAGATATATTTTTTTACGAAGTAGTTGCAAGATGTTCATTAAATCATATGTGAGGCGCTCTATGAAATATACCAAACAAACCACTTTTATTGTCATTATTATCATGGCAATAGCTCTTTCTGTCAGTGCAATACCTGGCAAGAAAGTAATAGGTGTTACTGCATTTACCAATCTGTCAAAAGATACAACGTTTGACTGGCTGTGTATTGGTATTGCTGATACCATATCCTATAAACTGCGTAACGTGCAGGAATATATACTGGTGGATAGGGTCAATGTTGATAAACTCATTGGCGAATTACAGCTATCGCAATCCGGTCTCATTGATGAAAACACCGTTGAAGCCGGCAAAGCATTGGGTGCCAATATTCTTGTTGTTGGCAATTTCCAGAAATTTGGTGACCAGATACGCATTACAGCAAAAATAGTTGATGTACAATCACACGCCGTCATCAATCAGGTTCAGGTTACCGGATCATTGAATGATATATTCAACCTGCAGGATTCGCTGGCACTGGGAATCATTGAAAAGAATGATACTGCCATAACCACCGAAACAAAAACAAAAATTGTACAGAACGATACCAATAATATAAGTGCATATGAATACTTTGTTCGTGGGCAAAAGTTTTTACTGTATCAATTAGATTATTCCAAAGCTATTGAAATGTATCAGAAAGCAATATCAATAGATCCCAACTATGCAATAGCATACGCAGGACTGGGGAAAGCGTATTCACTGCGTTCATGGGAACTCAGAGAATACCATAATACCACCGACCCTACACTAATTGAAAAATCATTCCAGAGCAGTAAAAAAGCATTATCACTTAATCCAAATCTGGATGAAGCACATTTATCATTGGCGCGCTACTATCAGGAAGTTGACCAAAATAAGGTGCCCAATAAATGGACATTATGTGAAGATGAAACGCGAAAGGCACTTGAAATAAACCCCAATAACGGCGAGGCATATCTGCTATTAAGCAAAATATATGCCTATGATATCCCCAAATCAGAAATGTATTTAAAGCAGGCAATTGAAAAGAACAAGTTCCTGGTAGATGCACATAATAACTTAGGGATTATTTATTTAGACCGTGGAGATTTGGACACAGCGTTTGCATACATCAAAAATGCCATCGATATTGATGAAAACTATGTCATTGGCTACATGAACCTGGGTGTTATTTATGAAAAACGTGGTCAGTATGATAAGGCACTGGAAATGTATAAAATGGCTGTTTCAAAATACCCCAACTATATTCTGGGGCTGCGTAACCTGGGAATAGGCTACCGTAATTTGAATAGACTTGATGAAGCCCTTGATGCGTTTTTTAAAGCATTAAAACTAAAAAAAGACGATGCACAAACATTGAGTGAGATTGGGTATGTGTATCTGCTAAAAAACGATTACAACAAAGCTATCAATTATTTCAAACAGTCGTTACAATACGATCCTTCGTACCGTTACAGCCTTGCTAATTTAGGGTGGTGTTTGGTACAGCAGGGCAAATATAATGATGCAATCCCGTATTTAGAGAAAGCACATAATGACAACAGAGATTATGCATGGGCGGCAGGATATTTGGGCTGGTTATATGAAAACAAAATCCAGGATTACAATAAGGCATTGTACTGGTATGGCGAAGCACTAAAGCGTGATCCTAATAATCAGGACTATCGCAATTCATATAACCGTTTATCAGGTTACTATCGCTAAACTATACAGTATCAGTATACTGTTATGAAAGAAGCATTGTATTATACAAAACACAGTGAGGATGCGGTACAGTGTGTGCTGTGTCCTCACAACTGTATCATCAAGGAAGGAAAGAGTGGTATTTGCAATGCCCGACAGAATAAAGGGGGCGTACTGTATTCGTTAATTTATGAAAAGCCCTGTGCTACCCATGTTGACCCAATAGAAAAAAAGCCCCTGTACCATTTTTTGCCGGGAAGCAGGTCTTTTTCCCTTGGCACTGTGGGCTGTAATTTACAATGCATGCACTGCCAGAACTGGGAACTGTCAACAAGCTCCCCCAACGACGTGTTTTGCCATACGCTCACAGCAGATGACTGCGTTAAACTGGCAATTCAGTATGAATGCCAGTCAATATCATACACCTATAATGAACCCAGTATAAACATTGAGTACGTTCTTGAAACAGCCATCAAAGCTCATGATAAAGGCATTAAGAATGTCATGGTCACCAACGGATTTATCAACGAAGAACCCTTGCGACAGTTATATAAGCATATTGATGCAGCAAACGTTGACCTGAAAGCTTTTGATGATGAATTTTATAAAAAAATATGCAAGGCACGGCTGGAACCAGTACTGAAAACATTAACCATTCTTAAAGAAATGAATGTATGGATTGAGGTTACAAACCTGGTTATACCTACACACAACGACGATGTAACCATGATTCAAAAGCTTGTGGACTGGTTTGTTCACAATTTAGGTACCGATGTTCCACTTCATTTTACAGCCTTTTACCCTGCACACAAACTGACAAATGTCCCCCCTACACCACTCAGGGTGCTGAAACAGGCGTATGACATTGCATATAAAGCAGGTATTAAATTTATATATTTAGGCAATGTCCGCGAACGCTCGGTTACCCGCTGTCCCTCATGCGGTCGTGATCTTATTGTTCGCAGCGGATTCAGCGTGATGCGCACCAATCTTCATGATGGAAAATGTATATGCGGCTACTCTATTCCCGGAGTGTGGCGATAGTTACTACGAATGAGCTTCAACCTGGTACAATTCATCTTTAACGGGCAGTGCTTTCCGTAGATTCTTTATATACGGATAAAGATCCCCAGCTTCAACATAATAATCACATTCATCCATTGTGCGCCGTGCAACAGTGAAATATTTATGAACTTTTTCCTCCCCTGAGCGTTTCAACCACTGCTTCTTGTTGCATCGAACACGCAATACAAATGTTTTGTTATCGCCTTCATAATGTCTGAATACTGTGCAGTGCATACAATTGGCACAAAAGACCTTATTTTCTTCCATGTATAATCTCCTGTTAGGTATAGTATCTGTATCTATGAGTACACTACAACCGGTATGATGTAGCTATTATAGCATAATTAATGAAAAAATCAAGTAGTATGTTGTGGTTTATGACAATTGATACCATACATTATTTTTGCAAGCATTTTTTAGAGGTAACCACAAATCATAGATACTTTTCTACTATATTCAATTGCAGCAATCTCACATTGTGGTGTTTGGTTTACCAATATATCTTGATGGGATCACAGCTCAGCTTAAAACAGTTATTGACAGGATAGTCTGCTGCATGAAGCCCTTTTTGTGGACGGATGTCTTTGGCTTTAGCCGTCATTCATTTTCTTTGGAATTTCCTAAAGATATTATAGCAGTGAGTACGTGTGGATTTCCTGAATATGAAACATTTACACCTTTGATTAGTTATTTTAACGCATTATCAAAAAACCTTAATTCCCGTCTTGTAACCACAACGTTTATCTGGGGTTCAATAGCAATACAGATGAGGATAGAGTTACTGGATTTAAAATTGAAACTTATTGAATCTGCAGGTTATGAATGTTGTTAAACGATTGTATTGACAATAGGCTGATTGATGCAATACATCAACCCCTTTTTACTAAGGATGAATATTTTAAAATTGCACACACTTATGAAGAGTAGTACAGGATGAGATTATATAAATAAACCAATAATTGTTGTAAACTTAATCAGAAATATATAAACTAAAAAACTACTGTGTAGTAGCTGTACTATTTAATTCAACGCAGGCAAATAAATTTCGAAACGAGAACCCTTACCAGGTGTAGATTCAATATTAATATATCCATTCATCTCCTCAATAAGATGAAATACCATTGCCAATCCTAGACCTGTCCCCGTATTTGCATCCTTAGTGGTAAAAAATGGCTTGCCAAGATTTTTTATCGTTTCTTCATCCATTCCTACACCTGTATCAGTAATAATAACTCCAAACATTCTTCCCTTATTTTCATCATATTTTTCAATTATATCAATAGATAATATATTATCATGTGGACTTTTTTCTTTATCTCTCATAATTGTCATAGCATGGATAGCATTAATACATACATTTAACAATATCTGCATAATTGATGTGCTATCACCACATATAAATTTTTTCTTATTATCCATATTGATAGTTATGGTTATTTTTTTTCCATAAGCTGTTTTACATATTTGAGCAATTTCATCAACAGCTGTATTTAAATCTATTTGCGTGAATGAGTTATTCTTTTTTTGATTCAATGATCTCAATCGATTTAATATATCAAATGCACTATCAAAAGAGTTCTTTATTAAAACAAAATATTTTTCTAATTGAGACGCTTTATCGGGAGCAAGATTGACAATTTCTTTATGTAATAATGACACAGGACCCGTTATCCCCATTAAAATATTATTAAAATCATGAAGCATGCCCCGTGATAGAATGCCTAACACTTCTGCTCTTTGTGCCTGAGCTAAAAGCTGCTCTGTTTTTCTACGAGCCAGAAGTTCTTTTTCAAGCTCTTGGGTTTTGATCATAATTGTGTGTTTCAATGATCTGTTTATAAAAGATATAACTAGAATAATTATTGCTGCTATAATTATTAAGGTCATTATTGCTGTATAAAACCGCCAATCTTTCACCATATTATATGATTCTTCAACGAGCCATTTACGTTTCATTTCAAGTAAATCATCCTCTGTAATTAATGAGATCCCCTCATTGACTACATTAAGTAAATTTACATTATTTTTAGGGACCCCTGCATGAATATCCTCTTCGGACAAGATGCTTATTATTTTAAATTCACCAAGAATATGATAATTTGACAGATAATATCGAGCACTTGGTTCATCTTCGGAAAAAGCATCAATTTCTCCATTTGCTGCCGCTTCAATTAGCCTGGCAGTATCCTCATAAACTTTAATATGAATCCATGGAAATTTTTCTTTTAAGAATAGATATGCACCGGTATCATATTGTGCTCCAATTTTTAGTGAACTATCATGTAAAATTACATTGAGAGGATTATCAATATTTGAACGCATAAAAAGGGACGTTTTGATTGTAAAAAATTTTTTGCTGAAATCCATATACATACTTCTATCTTTCGTAATGAATAATCCACTATGTATATCTGCTCTTTTTTCCTTAATCATGTTAATACTTTCTTTCCACGGAGCATGAATTATTTTTACAGGAATTCCGGTTTTTGCCGACCATAGATTCCAAAAATCAATAATCATTCCACGCAAAATTCCACTTTTATCAATATAAGAAAATGGCGGAAATCCTTCGGAAGTTACTATAATAAGAGGCTTCTCAGCACTATATATCTGTGTAACAAAAAAAATATTAATTAGAACCACTAATAATATTAACAATCTAATATCCTTTATTTTTGATGTTTTTTCTGATAAATTTTTTATCATTTCACGAATGCCTCTATTCTCATTACAACATAGGATAGTAATTATTTATAGATAAAATACTTTTATTACAAAGTTTATTCTTTTGCAAATGATTAACAAAACAAACTAAAGGAGAAAACCTTCAACAATAATCATAAGAATTAGTAAAAATGTCCACTCATAAACAACTTTTAATAATAATTAATACACAATGAAATCTTCTCTACCAAAAAATAAACAATTTTAAATTGAGTAAAAAATATTATTGAAATAACAATCTTTTGTTCATAAATTTTTATTGAAACATAGTATACACTATAACACTTTGAAAGAAAATTATACAGAGCATCCTGAACAATAAGAGTGTTACTAACTTAAAAAATATATCCACATAGGAGGCTACCTATGACACAATTACATACTATCAACAACTATGGTACAGCAACTATCACCCGTCATGATGCTTTGCTGGTTATAGATATGCAGTATGACTTTATCCCTGGAGGCTCATTACCAGTTGCCGAAGGCGACACTATAGTAAAGCCCATAGCACACTTAATGGAACAATTCTTTATAAAAGGTGCAACCGTTGTATGCACACAGGATTGGCACCCCAGCGGTCACCGTTCATTTGCATCAACTCATGGAAAACATCCTTATGATCCCATTAATGAACCTGGTATTGGACCAGTGCTGTGGCCAGATCACTGTGTTATAGGCACAAAAGGGGCAAGCCTTCATGACAAGTTGCCTGCACACTTTTGTCATGCAATAGTGCGCAAAGGCTACAACATAAACATCGATAGCTATTCGGCATTTCTTGAAAATGATAAAAAAACAGCAACGGGGCTATCGGGATACTTTTCAAACCGAGGCGTAAAACGAATATTTGTATGCGGACTTGCGTTTGACTACTGTGTTCATTTTAGTGCAGTTGATGGCGCCAGTGCTGGATTTGAAGCTGTAGTTATCACCGATTGTTCCAAGGCAGTCAATTCACCAGCTACAAGCGTGGATGATGCCATTGCTAATATGAAAGCCCACAATGTCTCATTTTGCTCATCAGCTGACCTTTCATTCTAATGGCAACTCAACGGTAAACTCAGCATATTGTCCCAACACTGAGTTTGCATAAATTCTGCCACTGTGCAGGTACACAATATTCCATGACACAAAAAGCCCAATGCCTGACCCTTTGCGGGCAAGCAGTTCATCAGTTTCAATGCGCGAAAACCGCTTGAACAGTTTATGTTTCTCTGATTCAGGAAACCCCGGGCCAGTATTCCACACGCTGATTTTGCATATAGTGCCTTCTTTTTTTACGGTTATACGCACAATCCCGTTATCACTATTATACTTGATTGCATTGCTTAAGAGGTTATGCATCACAATCTTCATGGCGTCGGGATCGCACTTTAGCTGTACATCCTCATAATCTTTTTCAACGGTTATATGTTTTGCATCAGCCTGGGGCTGTACAATGGCAAGTGCAGGTTCAATAATATCATGTGCGATAGTTACTGTTGATTTGCGTACTGGCATTGAACCAGTCTCAAGGCGGGCTAAGTTCAAATACTCATTTACTATCGTTAACAGATATTCTGCCTGCGCAAGAATTCGATCAATGGTGTTTGTGCAATGCTCAGGGATTTCTCCAAAGTATCCCTGCTTTAATGTGGTACCTAACGTTACTATAGATGATAAAGGGCTTTTTAGTTCATGAGTTACAAATGATAGCATCTCCATGTAAGCGTTGATTGCCTGGGTTAACTGCTCAATGCGGTATGCTTTTTCAACAGCCTGGCTCAGTCGCTCAGCAATAGCCTGATGCAGTGCTATCTCACGTAAACCATACATATTCTTTTTACGGGAACTCCTGAACAACACACCTACAATGCGCCCTTCCACATATAGTGGGCAGGTCATGCTTGACATAACACCTTCTTTCAAAAGCAGGCGCGTTGATTCACTTGATGGATTATTTTTGTAATACTCCTCTAAATCATTAATAATACGCGGTGTTTCATTGCTGAATATTGTTTCAAGAGAACTCCCCTTAAGGTCAGCAGTATATCCTTTATCCAAATAAAGAGGGCTGTATGAGGCTACAACGTGGTACAGCGTTAAGCGCTTGCCATCATCAGAAAATGCAATACCAATTCTATCACAGGGCATGATATGTTGTGTTTCTTTAAATAAATATTCTATGATGTCAATGAGTGATTGCCCTGAAGCTATCTTCTGATTAATGGTATCTAATGTTTTAATTTCTTCTGGTGTTAAAACAACTTCTCCACCTTTACCCTGTACATAGGAAATTGTATCACGTTTGTCCATGCATCATTCCTCATTACATTTACCATGAACAAGTTTACAGTATCCATACAATTATGCAAGGTTTTTATGTAGTATCATTTTCATTGTATTTGTAATTTCATTTTTCCTATGTTTTTAATTTTTCACTAATCATTTATATTTAATTTCAAACATTATCTACCATAATTATCAAAAAAAGCATCACATCGTTTTTAATGTTTTTTACACAAAATCTTTTTTATTTTCGTAAGGGGGTATTTATCACTAAATACCCCCTTACTAACCCCCAAAGTGCGCCTCAAACGGCGGCGTGCCTTACTTGCTATGTAGTAATTATTCCACGGCGGGCTGCGGAATAGCATCCGTTCAGGTCCTCGCCCGCATCCCAATTTGCCGTACTTCCTGTACGGCAAAACCTTGCACCGTTCTTATTATAATATTCAAATCATTACTTCATATTCTCTAAAATATTGACAATAAAAGAAAGCCTTGCTTCAGAATGTGCTGTATGTGAGGATTAGGAAAAATTTTTCATTAGTAACTATCGCACAAAAAAACTACTCAATTATTTATACGTTTGAAGGTACTGGTGCGGTATCCATATAGTGCTTTGCTATGATGAGGCGTTGTATCTCACTTGTCCCTTCGTAGATGGTGGTGACGCGCACATCACGGTATAGACGCTCAACCGGGTACTCTCTGGTATAGCCGTAACCTCCCAGTATCTGCATGGCATCGTAACAGGCTTTGTTTGCAACCTCTGTTGCAAATAGTTTTGCCATTGAGGCTTCTTTCATGAACGGCAAACCTTTTTCTTTTTTATAGGCAGCCTGAAGTAACAGCAGGCGTGCAGCTTCAAGCCGTGTATAGTTATCGGCAATCATCCACTGTATTGCCTGATTGTGTATAATAGGTTTGTCAAATTGTATGCGCTCTTTTGCATAGCTGGTTGCATAATCCATAGCAGTAAGTCCAATCCCCAATGCCATTGAACCAATGCCAATTCGCCCGCCACCTAACTCACGCACTGCTATCCTGAATCCATCATTGAGTGTTCCTAGTAGATTTTCCTTTGGAACTTTGCAGTTATCAAGGATTATCTCGTTGGTAGAGGAGCCCAGTTGCCCCATTTTATGTTCATCCCTGCCAACAATAAATCCTTCAAAATGCGGTTCCACCAAAAATGCACTGATACCCCTGCCTTTGGCTGCGTGTTTATTGGTAACAGCCCACACCACAAAAACTCCTGCATACTCCGCACTGGTTATGAATAGCTTTTTCCCATTGAGTATCCACCAGTCCCCGCCATCTGTTGCCGTTGTCTTCATTGCCGCGGGGTCAGAGCCTGCCTCTGCCTCAGTCAGGCCAAAGCTTCCTGCATAAAAGGTACCATTGCAAAGTGGTGGAATGTACCGCTGTTTCTGGTCTTCCGTCCCCACCGATTGAATAACCTCGGCCACCATATTGGTTACTGATGTTGTTACAGCAGTGGCTGCACAGGCTTTGCCCAGTTCTGTCATCACCAGTGAAAACGCAACGCTGCCAGCACCCGTGCCCCCATACCGCGGGTCAACAGCAATGCCGTTAAAACCTAACGCTGCCAGTTTTTTCAGGTTGGATTTTAATATGTTTCTGTCTTTTGTTGTATCCAGTGTGGAAGCAACCGGTTCAAGTTCCTGTTTTGCAAATTTAGCGGCCGTTTCCTGAATTATTTGCTGTTCCTGTGTTAAACTGAAATTCATTGGCACCACCTCTTTTATGTGTAATCGTAAAACCCTTTTCCGGTTTTGCGCCCCAACCAGCCTGATTCCACATAGCGCCTGAGGAGCGGACATGGCCTGTATTTTGAATCCTTAAAACCATCATACAGGGTTTCCATAATAGCTAAACATGTATCAAGCCCAATAAGGTCCGCCAGTGCCAGTGGCCCCATAGGGTGGTTCATCCCTAATTTCATAACTGTATCTATGGACTCACGAGTTCCTACGCCTTCGTACAGGCAGTATATGGCCTCATTAATCATTGGCATGAGTATACGGTTGGAAATAAATCCCGGATAATCATGAGCCTCAGCCGGTGTCTTCCCTAATTTGAGCGATAGTTCCCAGGTTACATCAAATGTTTCCTGCGATGTGGGCAGTGCCCGTATAATCTCAACAAGCTTCATGACAGGCACTGGATTCATAAAATGCATCCCAATAACCTTATCAGGACGCTTTGTTGCTGCGGCAATTCGACCTATGGGAATTGAAGAAGTATTGGTGGCACATATTACCTGTGGCCTGCAGATGGTGTCTAAATCCTTAAATATTTTTAACTTTATATCCTGATTTTCGGTGGCAGCTTCCACAACAAAATCAGCATCTGCAAGTGCATGGAACTCACCCGTTGCTCTGACCCTCTCCATTATGCGTTGCTTTTCATCCTGCGTTATTTTCCCTTTTGCAACATCTTTGGAAAGCAACCCGTTTATATACGTTACACCTTTTAAAGCCAATTCTTCTGTTAAATCATAGAGAATAACAGTGAATCCGCTTACTGCTGCAACACAGGCAATCCCTGAGCCCATCTGTCCTGCACCTACAACACCTATTGTATTAATGGTATCTGGTTTCATACACATTTATCTCCTAAAATACACTATCGTTTCACAATTAATGCAACTGCTTCGCCGCCACCCAAACACAGCGATGCCAAACCTATACGTTTATTCTGGCGTATCATTTCATGAAGCAATGTTACCAGAACACGCGCCCCACTTGCACCAATGGGATGCCCCAGTGCAACGCTTCCTCCATTGACATTGACCTTTAAACTATCAAGACCCAGTTCTTTCAACACACCAACTGTTGATCCACTGAATGCTTCGTTGATCTCGTAAAGGTCTACATCCTGCAATGATATCCCTTCTTTTTTAAGGCATTTAGGGATGGCAAGTATTGGCGCCATCAGGACGTATTTCATATCAATGCCAGCTGAAGCCTGTGCACCAATCGTTGCCATAATGCGGCATCCCAACTCTTTTGCCTTTTTCTGTGACATCACCACCAGCGCAGCAGCACCGTCACTGATAATGGAAGCATTGCCCGCAGTGGTAACACCATCTTTTTTAAAAGCAGGCTTCATTGTTGCCAGTATTTCATACGGTGTTGGCTTTGGGCATTCATCGGTATCAAAAATTATCTCCTTTTGTTTTTGGGCGATAGTTACCGGAACTATCTCCTCCTTAAATTTCCCTGCCTGGATAGCATGTAGAGTTCTTTCATATGAAAGCGCAGCATACCTGTCCTGCTCTTCCCTGCTCACA
>Ga0116166_1001895_pt1 | contig 18138 bp, 20 predicted proteins | sample AD_JPNMR2_MetaG_FD_89884 | JGI IMG/M metagenome (GOLD analysis project Ga0116166, IMG submission 89884) | Active sludge microbial communities of municipal wastewater-treating anaerobic digesters from Japan - AD_JPNMR2_MetaG | ecosystem: Engineered > Bioreactor > Anaerobic > Digestate | place...
CAGAGTCCTTTCTGTATTCTTAATGCAGATACTTGGCATATTACTCTCTCTCTGCTCATTTGCTGATGCATTCGTTGCAAGTTCCTTTACACATCTACCATCATTTTCAAAAATTGCGTTTATGGTTGCCGGTCCTATGATGAATATAACCGTTTCCATCCTTTATGCAGGCACATTTAAAAGAAAATTTGTCTTAAAACTGCTTTTCTCTACCTTTTTCGTTGTCCTTATACTTGGAATTATCGGTGCCTTTACAGGAGGAATGTAAATGGGACTTTTAAGAAAAAGGAATTTTTATCAGGTGCTTACAGTATTTATATGGTTTGCTTTTATTTCCATAACATTGATAACAGGTAAATTACAGATATACATAAACAAGAGGTTTTTCCCTTTTACCATCCTTGCTTCATTTTTACTTCTTATAATGCTTTTCATCAAAATTAAACGGTTTAAGAAAGAGGGCTCTGAAATGGCAGGTATTATATCCACCCTCTCATTTTTGATATTTCTCTTTCCTGTACTGCTTGCAATAGTTGTAAGACCTGACAACCTTCCAGTCCTCGCAGCAGCAAAAAGGGGTATCAGTCAGGCATTTACAGGAGGGGATATAAAAGAGATTCTACAGGCACAGTTAGAAACGGAAGGAAAATACAAAAAACTTAACATAAAACAGCTCCTTACTCTTGCAAAAAATAAGCCGGAAGAGATTGATGGCAAAGACATATCCGTTGAGGGGTTTGTCTTAAAAAACCAGGACACAGAAAAATTCACACTTGTGCGGTTCCTTATTACCTGCTGTGCGGCTGATGCCACACCCCTTGGGGTTGATGTTGAATATACCGACACCGGAAAATTGAAACAAAATTCATGGGTAAAGGTTTATGGAAGATGTAGTTTAACAGAAGGTAAAGCGACCATTCTTGCTGATGAAGTCAAGGAGACACAACCACCAGCAAATGTCTATCTTTATTGAAAGGAGGGGCTATGGAAAGGAAAAATATACATATATGGGAGGAACTGAGACACCACCTGCCTTTTTCTATTCTGAGCGTAAGTATCGGGCTTATGTTTGTAGGAATTTTTACAATTATTACAGAAATGTTAGGGATACATGATATGTCTCACTACTCTGAGGAACTATTCCATATTTTTCACCCTACCCACCTTCTCTTTTCAGCCATAGCAACAACTGCTATGTTCTGGCAACATGAAAGAAGATTTTTGAAAACATTAATTATTGGATTTGTTGGCTCTGTTGGTATCTGTGGAATCAGTGATATCATAATCCCTTATATCTCTGGTTTTCTGCTCGGTGCACATATGCATCTGCATATATGTATTGTTGAACACCCCCGACTTGTCCTTCCCTTTGTCTTTCTGGGGATTCTTATGGGTTTTCTTGCCCCCGGAACACTGGAAAAGCAGGAAGGTGTTGTTTTTTCACATTCTCTCCATGTCCTTGTCAGTGCTATTGCTTCTATCCTATACCTTGTCTCTTTTGGCGTAACTGACTGGATTCACAGGATAGGAGTTGTCTTAATCTATATGGTGCTTGCAGTTGTAATACCCTGCTGCACAAGTGATATTGTATTCCCTCTGCTTTTCACATCAAATGAGAAATAGCATGAAAACAATTACTGTAATAAGTGGAAAAGGAGGAACAGGCAAAACATTCTTCACTGCCTCACTTGCTTCACTTGTAGAGAATAAGGTAATGGTTGACTGTGATGTGGATGCTGCTAATCTCTACATTCTTTTGCATCCTGACATTAAAAGGAACGAAGTATTTAAAGGTGGGTATGAAGCAGAGATAGACAGGGATAGGTGTATAAAGTGTGGAAAGTGCCTCACTGTATGCCGATTTGAGGCAATTAAAACAGTTAAAGATAGAAAGGGAAGCATTGAGAAAATTGTTATAGACCCTCTTTCCTGTGAAGGTTGTGGTGCCTGCAGTTATTTCTGCCCTGTCAAAGTAATATCCATTACAGAAAAAGAAAGTGGCGAGTACTTTATATCTGATACGAAATATGGCCCTTTTGTATTTGCAAAATTAGGAGTGGCAGAGGAAAATTCTGGAAAACTTGTAACAAAAATCCGGGAAGAGGCGCATAAACTGGCAGAAGGAAAAAAAGCGAACTATATCATTATAGATGGTCCCCCAGGTATAGGATGTCCTGTCATCGCTTCCTTATCAGGTGTTGACCTCGCACTCATTATCACAGAACCGACACTTTCTGGAATAAGTGATATGGTGAGGGTGATGGAAGTGGCTGACTTCTTCGGGCTTGAAACAAAGGTGGTGATAAACAAGTATGATATCAACCTTGAAAACTCAGAAAAAACTAAAAAGATATGTGCAGAAAAAGGCATTGATGTTGTGGGATATATCCCTTTTTCAGAAAAGGTTCCTGAGTCAATAGTTCAGACAATACCTTATGTTGAATTTTCTGATGATTCTGTATCAAAAGAGATAAAAAACATATGGGAAAGGATTAAATGGAGATAAAGATAGTTTTTGATAAAAAGGCGATAAAGAGAGGTCTGCATACCGGATGGGGGCTTTCGCTTCTCGTAGATAACAAAATCCTCTTTGATACGGGGGAAAAAGGAAAGTGGCTCCTTGGTAATATGAAAAAGATGGAGATACACCCGGACGAAATAGAAGGGGTTGTTATCTCTCACAACCACTGGGACCACACAGGAGGCCTGGAAGCACTGCTTAAAGCAAAGAGAAAAGAAACTTCGGTGTACATATGTCCGGGTTTTTCCGCAGAATTAAAAGAACTGATTATCAGTTGTGGTGGTAACCCTGTTGAGACAAAAAAATGGCAGGAGATACAGAAAAATATCTATACCACAGGTGAAATAGCAGGAACATATAAAGGTACTCCTATGCCTGAACAATCCCTTGTATTGAAGACAGAAAAAGGGCTCTCTGTAATAACCGGGTGCGCACATCCAGGTATATTAGAGATTGTCCATTATGTGAAGGAAACCTTCAGGGTAAGCGAGATTTATTCAGTAATAGGTGGCTTTCATCTCCTTGAGGAAGACAAAAGAGTTGTTGACTTTATTGTTAATGAGTTTAAAATGATGGGGGTAAAGATGGCTGGGCCCACACACTGTTCAGGTCCTGTAGCCGAAGAAAGATTCAAAAAAGAGTATGGAGAAAAATTTATTACCGTGAAGGCAGGAGAAACTATAAGGATATAAAATGGGAACTATAAAATTTCCGCAGTTTAAGAGGGGTAAAGAAGGTGTAAGGATACACCCAGGGCTTACCATACTGGAACTTGCACGTATATCAGAGGTAAGAATAAATGCAGAGTGTGGAGGTATAGGAAAGTGCGGTAAGTGTATCGTCCGTATCGAAGAAGGTATGGAAAATTTAGGACCTCTCACTCATCTTGAAAAGAAATTTAAACTGAAAGAAAATGAGCGGCTTGCCTGTCAGGCGCATATTGTAAGGGACAGGTCTGATATTGTGGTATATGTAAAAAACTTTGGGGAATATGAGATATTGAAGTACGGAATGGAAAAAGAAGTCCCTCTCTGTCCCCTGTATTATAAAAAGGGCAGTAGTATCTTCAAAAACGGAGAGGAGGTTGACAGATACAGGGGGAAAATTTATGGGATTGCTCTGGATATAGGGACAACCACTGTGGTAATGGACCTTGTAGACCTTGAAAATGGAGATATACTTGAGACAGTTGCAAAGACAAATCCACAGATATCCTACGGGAATGATGTAATTTCAAGGATTGAATATACACTTGTGGATAAAAAAACAGGAAAATACTTTGAAGAGAAAGAAAGGATAAAAAGGGCAAAACAACTTCAGATGCTTGTAGTTGAACAGTTAAATGAGACAATCAAGGAGTTATCAAAAGAAAAAGGGGAAGATATCTCACAATATATATACTACACTGTGGCTGTGGGTAACTCAACTATGAGAAATCTTTTCTTCGGGATTGATGTCTCATCACTTGGAATAATACCCTATGAACCGGAACACAGAGATGCCATTACAAAGTCCCCCCAGGATATCGGGATTAATACCAATAAGTCAGGCACTGTTTATGGATGTGCACTAATAGGCGGACATATAGGTGCGGATATCGTTGCAGATGTAATTGCTTCAGGTATGTATAAGGATGATGAGATGTCACTATTGATAGACATTGGAACCAACGGAGAGATAGTGCTCGGAAATAAAGATAGATTGATTTCTGCATCCTGTGCCGCAGGTGGTGCCTTTGAAGGTGCGTCTGTAAGTTGTGGTATAGGTGGAATTGAAGGTGCAATCAAGAAGATAGAGATTGTGGATGGAAGGGTTGCCTATTCAACCATAGGGGATAAATATCCCATTGGTGTATGTGGTTCAGGGTTGATAGACCTACTTGCACAACTTCTTGAAAAAGGAATTATGACAAAAACCGCAAGGATAGATCAGGACTTTTATATCACAGGAGACCTTAAAATCACACAGAATGACATCTTCCAGTTAATCACTTCAAAGTCAGCGATAAGAACCGGCTGGGAGATACTTCTTAAATACTACCCTGTAAAACTTGCTGATGTAAAAAAGGTCTATCTCTCAGGTGGCTTTGGAAACTTTATAGATGTTAAAAACGCAATGAAAATAGGGCTAATACCTGATATTGATGTGGAAAAAATAATAAAGATAGGAAATGGTGCACTTGAAGGGGCAAGAGAGATTCTCCTGTGTAAAGATGCCAGAAAATTGAGTGAAGAGATAGCGGAAAAGGTGAAGCACATAAGGACGAATGAGATAGAAAAGGACTTTGAGTATATTATGGCAGAGAATATGTATTTTAAATAGAAACTTATTCGCCTATCACTTTTTTTATCTTTTCAAATTTTGTTTTTCTGCCAGGGTATTTTTCAAGGTACCCAACAAGTTGCCTTATCTTATTATAGGAGCGGTATGGATTACCTGTTATTTTTTCTATCAGGATTGCAGCAACCATCCGTTTGAGAGAAAGATGTAATTCTTTATATCCTGCTGTATCAAACACCATCCCTTTTTTTAGAGATAACCTTTCAAGTGTCTTTTTACCTGTCTCTTCTAAAAAAGAAAAGTCATCTTGAAGGAGAAATGACATCTGTGCAATCTGTTTTTTTAACTGCGGATTATATCTCAAAAGATATGGTAAGACCTCAAGACGTATTCTGTTCCTGAAGAAATCCGTAGAAAGATTGGATGTATCCATTCTATATTCTATCCCTTCTTTCTCTAAAAAATTAACGATTTCCTTTTTCTCAATGCATAACAACGGCCTTATCACAGTTATATCACTTTCAGGGAAGAGTTTCTTTACAGGAGATATACCACCCAGTCCCGCAATACCTGCCCCTTTTATAAAACGGATAATTACTGTCTCTACCTGGTCATCCATATTATGCCCCACAGCAATTTTATTTGCGGAAGTCCTCCCTGCTATCTCATAAAGTGCCCTGTATCTCTTAATTCGTGCTTTCTCCTCAATCCCTGTCTTTCCCTCAATCCTTATATTTCTGTAGTAAAATGGAATTCCGTGTCTTCTACATAGTCCTCTTACAAATTCTAATTCTTCCTCCGCTTCCTTTCTTAGGTGGTGATGTATATAGGCAACAGCAAGAGAGAGATTTAGAAACTTTTTAAGGTAAATAAGGAAGTGTAAAAGAAATATAGAATCAGGACCACCTGAAACCGCTATCAGGATTTTATCACCATCTTCAATCAGATTTTTTTCTTCAACAAAACGCCTTACTTCTTTCAATATTTTCATCATCCAAATAATGTATCTTTATATTCTTCCTCTTCTATTATCTCATCAGGGGCAGGTTGAGAGCCCTCTTTTTTTATGACATCAGGAGTGGTATCCTTCACAGGGAGATTTTTACTACATACACTTTCAACCCATTTACAGTATTCACAATCTTCTGATGCATCTGGTATCTCGTCTTTCTCAAGACATAATATAGCATCTTCAATGAAACCTTCAGCATGTTTCATATCCACATCTACCTTTTTTATATCCACCCCGAACAGGATATTTCCTGTCCCTTCCTCAGGACTGACATTCAATGGATAGTAATAAAGAAGGTAGGCTCGTCCATCTGTTTTCATTCCATTGCCTTCAAGAAGGATACAGTAAAGTTCCATCTGTAATTGGTAGGCAGGATGTATATCTTCAGCAGCGCTTGCCCTCGTTTTGTGGTCCAGTGGCACATAGGTATTACTATCTGTTACAAGACAGTCATCCAGTTTACCGAGAAGGCAATAGCCATCTTTTATATCACGGTAATATGTGGGTTTAAGGTTTCCTATAAGATAGCCGCTCATTTCACCTTTAAGTTCCGGAGGTAGTTCCTTTATTGAGCGGTAGTAGTTAAAATACTTTTTAAGAATACCATCCAGCCCTGTAGCAATGGAAGGTATAGGGCCTCTCGGTCTTTTAATATTGTATTTCATATGCAGATAAAAACACCTCTGACATTCACGATAGAGATTTATCGTTGCTGGTGATAAATAGGTCTTTTTCACTGTACTCCCCTTTACGCTTTTTTATCTCTGCTCTATCATTATACCACCTGTAACTTAACTATCCCAATTTTTCCATTTGTTCTTATTTGATGAAAACCCCTCATCTACCCCCCTCACCCTTTCCCTCTTCTGCAAAGAGGAGAGGGATTCCTTTCTTCTTTTCCTTCTCCCCGCTGGGGAGAAGGTGCGGATGAGGGGGAGAGAAGGTTGTTTTCCTTGATTTTTAATACCTGCCGTTATACAATAAAGGGTAGGCAGAGTGACTAAAAAAATAAAAGATTTAATATGAGGGGGTTGTATATATGAAGATGATAGAACTAAGGGAAGGGAATGTATTTGAATATGAAGGTAATATATACATAACTATTATTGCAGAACATACACATCAGCAGCAACGTCGCGGACTTGTCCGTCTTAAGGCAAAAGATGTAAGGACGGGTAAAATACTACAGGATACTTTCAGGTCTGATATTGAGGTAAGTCCTGTCTATATGGATGAAAAACCACTTGTATATCTTTACAGAGATACAGATGGTTATCACTTTATGGATAACAGTACCTATGAGCAGTTTGTCATCCCGGAGGAGATTTTAGAAGAGGAAAAGGGATACCTTAAGGAGAATCTGGAAGTTACAGGCCTATTTTATGAAGGAAAGATACTGGATATAAAGATGCCCATCACTGTTGATTTAAAGGTTATTGAGGCAGAACCAGGACATAAGGGTGATACTGTACAGGGAGGAAAAAAGAAGGTTAAATTAGAGACAGGAATTACCATACAGACCCCTCTTTTCGTTGAGGCAGGGGATGTAGTAAGGGTTGATACCCGCACAGGCGAATATATCACCCGTGTCTAACAAATGGAGACAATATGAAGCCCGAAGAACTGAAACCGTACGCTGACTTTATGAAGGAGTATGGTCTTGAATACCTTGAGGTGCGGAAAGGGGATTTCTCTCTGATTTTAGGCAAGAAAGGAGCCCTTATCCAGAAAGAAAAAAGCAGTCGTACCATTGAAAAGGTAGCAAAAACTTTGTCAGAAGAAGAAATATTAGAGGACTTCAAACACCCTACCCAGCAACTTGAAGATGTGGTCTATGTAAAAGCACCCCTTGTTGGCACATTCTACAGAGCACCTTCTCCTGAAAGCCCGCCATTTGTTGAGGTCGGCTCAAAGGTAAAAAAAGGGGATACACTCTGTATTGTGGAGGCAATGAAGGTTATGAATGAAATAAAGTCCGATTATGATGGCACTGTAAAAGAGATACTGGTTGAAAACGGTAAATCAGTTGAATACGGACAGGTTCTTTTCATTCTCCAACTTTCTTCCACTTTAGATTCTTCACAGAATACAGATAAATAGCAATGTTTAAAAAGGTATTTGTGGCTAACAGGGGAGAGATTGCGCTAAGGGTGATAAGGAGTTGTAAGGAACTGGGGCTATCCACAGTTATTGGTTTTTCTGAGGCAGACAGAGAGTCCCTGCCTGTAAAACTTGCGGATGAGAAGATATGTATAGGACCGGCACCTGCCTCTGAGAGCTATCTTAATATCCCATCCATTATAGGCGCAATTGAGATTACAAAGGCACAGGCAGTCCATCCTGGATATGGATTCCTGTCAGAAAATATACAATTTGTTGAGATATGTGAGGCATCGGGTATTGTTTTTATAGGACCTACATCAAAAAATATACGGCTTATGGGGGACAAGGCACTTGCAAGGAAGACAGCAAAAAACTGTAAAGTGCCTGTCATACCCGGATATGAAGAGAATGTATTAAAAGAAGCGATTGCTCATGCCAAAAAAATTGGTTTTCCAGTTATTATAAAGGCGAGTTCCGGTGGTGGAGGCAGGGGGATGAGAAGGGTTAATAGTGCAGAGGAATTTGCCAGATACTGGAACACCTGTCAGGAAGAGGCAAAGGCGGCGTTTGGAGAAGGTGCTCTTTATGTGGAAAAATTTCTGGAAAGGCCAAGGCATATAGAGATACAGATTATAGGTGATAAAAAAGGTAAAATCATTGTCTTCCCTGAAAGGGACTGTTCCATTCAGAGGAGGCACCAGAAACTGATAGAAGAAAGCCCCTCTCCTTTTGTAAATGAGAAACTCAGAAGACATCTATATAAATATGCATATAAACTGGCAAAAAATATAGGTTATCAGAGCACAGGAACTATAGAATTTCTTGTGGATTCCGATGGCAGACCTTATTTCATTGAAATGAATACCAGAATACAGGTAGAACACCCTGTAACGGAGATTGTTTCTGGTATAGACCTTGTAAAACACCAGATTCTTGTAGCCCGCGGGGATAAGTTGAATTTTTCCCAGAAGGACATTACTATAAAAGGGCATGCGATTGAGTGCAGGATAAATGCCGAAGACCCTTCAAGGAATTTTATGCCATCTCCCGGAAGGATAGAAAAACTTATCCTCCCAGGTGGTCCGGGTATAAGGGTTGATACACACATATACGAGGGATATACAGTCCCACCTTTTTATGATAGTTTGATAGTGAAACTCATTGCCTACGGTATGAACAGGGCAGAGGCGATTGAGCGGATGCAAAGGGCACTTGAAGAGATAAAAATTGAAGGTATTAAGACCACCATCCCGCTTTACCAAAAGATATTTGAACACCCTGCCTTTTTAAGTGGCAGATACAGTACAAAGTGGCTCGAAAATTTTCTCACCTCAGAATCAGTATCAGAACAGTCCCGAAATACCCATTAAAAAGGGGGGCATAATGGAAGAGAAATATGGCAATGTAAAGGTTGACAATGAAGTACTCGCATCAATAGCAGCAATAGCCGCAAGAAAGGTTCCGGGGGTACACAGGATTTTCACAAGTATCGTAGGTGGTATAGTCCAGTGGATAAAAAGAACAGGAGATGCTGGTATCAAGGTCGTTATAGGAGAGGATGAGGTAACCTTTGAACTTCGGGTTGTTGTTGATTACGGCGTAAATATCCCTGAGGTAACATATCAGATACAGAAGGCAATAAAGGAAGAGGTAGAAAGAATATCAGGACTGAAAGTTGGCAATGTTGATGTTATAGTCCACGGTGTCCATTTTCCAAAGAAAGAAGCAGAGGAGGAAAATAAAAAATGATAGACCTTCACACACATACGTTTTTAAGTGACGGGGTCCTTATACCGTCAGAACTTGCACGCAGGGCGGAAGAAAAGGGATATACTGTTTTAGGCATCACAGACCATATTGACTTTTCAAATTTTGAAAGTGTTATATCATCCACTCTTAAGGCCGCTGAATCCATAAATACAAGTATGAAGATACGGGTTATCCCGGGAGTTGAGATAACACATGTTCATCCTGCAAAAATACCTGAACTGGTTTATCTTGCACGGGAAGCAGGGGTAAAACTTATTGTTGTACATGGAGAAACAGTGGTAGAACCGGTATTAAAGGGAACAAACCGAGCCGCAATTGAGGCAGGTGCGGATATACTTGCACATCCCGGGCTTTTAGAAGAGGAAGAGGCTAAACTGGCAGCAGAAAAGAAGATAGCGATTGAAATTTCTGCAAGGCAGGGACATTGTCTTTCCAATGGACGTATTGTTAGGTTGTGGTATAAATACGGGTTCCCTGTTGTTCTCAATACCGATACACACTCTCCTGAAAATCTTATAGATGATGGATTTGCCAGAACTCTTATTATCTCTGCAGGGATAAAAGAGGAGGATGTGAAAAAGGTTTTGGATAACAGTTCTGCTATTGTTAAGAGATTATTAAAATGAAAGAGAAACTTGCACTGGTGCTTACCAGTGGTGAAGATAGAAAGGGTGTAATAGAGGCCCTCAAAAAATGTGGCTGGTGTGAATTCAGGATAGATGAGTTTTTGAAGAAGAACCCTGAAAACAAACTTAAAGAATGGATTTCTTTTAAGACACAGGCAAAGAAAATAGGAACGGTAAGGTGGTACAGAGAACATCAGGGCGAAGGACTGCAAATCTCCGAAAAAAAACGGCTGGAAATATACGAGAAAATTTTAGAATATGTTGACTATGTGGATGTGGAGATAAGAAGTGCGATAGCAAAAGATGTTGTAAAATTAGCAAGGGAAAAGCGGAAAAAGGTAATTGTTTCATACCATAACTTGTCAAAGACCCCCTCTCTAAAAATTTTGGAACAGGTTTACAGAAGTGGGGCTAAATTAAAACCTGATATTATCAAGGTAGCCACAAGGGTAAACTCTTCTGCTGAACTTTTTACACTTTTATACTTTACATACAACTTCTCAAAAAGACATAAACTGGTTATAACACCAATGGGGGTATCTTTTATTGAACGACTTATACCCCTGTACTTCGGTTCTTTATTTACATATATATCCTTCAATACAAAAACAGCCCCCGGACAGATTTCTTATAAAGAAATTTTTGACTTGAAGATAAAAGATGTGATAGAATGATATAAAGACAGCAAAGATGCTGTCTGATTGATACAAAGAGGTTTCAGGACAGAGGCGAGGAAGCCCGCAGAGGCAAAGTGTTGCCTATGTGGGTTTTTTTATTTTATACATTTTTAAGGAGGCACAAAATGGGTGCGGAAAGACAGGATGTATATAATACTTTTTCTATAGTACAGGAGCAATTAGCGGACTGTGTGAGGATTCTGAATTTAAGTGAAGATATCTATAATATCCTTCGTTCACCAATGCGTGAAATCCATGTCTCTTTACCCGTAAAGATGGACAGTGGAAAGGTAAAGGTATTCCATGGATTCAGGGTTCAGTATAACAATGCATTGGGTCCTACAAAAGGCGGTATAAGATTTCATCCAGATGAGACAGTGGATACAGTGAGGGTGCTTGCTGCCTGGATGACATGGAAGTGTTCTCTTATGGGACTTCCTTTAGGTGGTGGAAAAGGTGGTGTGATATGTAATCCTAAGGAGATGTCTGAAGGAGAACTTGAACAACTGAGCAGGTTGTATATAGACAGAATCTACAACTACATTGGCCCTGAAGAGGATGTTCCTGCCCCTGATGTATATACCAATCCGCAGATAATGGCATGGATGATGGACGAGTACTCAAAGATAGCACAGAAGAATCAGTTCGGTGTGGTTACTGGTAAGCCACTGCTTTTAGGTGGTTCTCAGGGAAGAGGAGATGCCACAGCCAGAGGTGGACTTTATACATTAAGGGAAGCAGCAAAGGAGTTAGGTATTGACCTCGGATATGCCACAATCGCCATACAGGGCTATGGCAATGCTGGCTATTATGCTGCTGTCCTTGCCAGAAAATTATTTGGCTCTAAAATAGTTGCTGTAAGTGATAGCGGTGGTGGTATATACAATAAAGATGGGATTGACCCTGAAGAGGCAGGAGAGTATAAGAAAAAAACATCCTCTGTAAGTGGTTTACCTGGCACAAAAAAGATAACCAATGAGGAACTTCTGGAACTTGATGTGGATATTCTCATACCTGCTGCGCTTGAAAATGTAATAACATTAAAAAATGCAAACAAGATAAAAGCGAAGGTGATAGTTGAACTTGCAAATGGACCAACAACACCTGATGCGGATGATATACTTTATAAGAAAGGTATCCATGTAATTCCTGACTTCCTTGCAAATGCAGGCGGTGTCACTGTATCCTACTTCGAGATGGTCCAGAACTTTATGATGTATTACTGGAGCGAGGAAGATGTCCACAACCGGCTCTCTGAGAAGATGTCCCAGGCATATCATTCAGTTCTCTCTGTGGCTAAACAGTATAAGATAAATATGAGGCAGGCCGCCTATGTGGTGGCTGTAAGCAGGGTCGTGGAAGCAATGAAACTGCGCGGGTGGGTGTAAGATATACTGCCCTCATAGTTGTACAGGTGTTTTGACTTTTTGCCTTTGAATTAGTAATATATTGTAAATGAGTGAAGACGAGATTATTGAGTTTATAAAAACACAGTTACAACAGAGGCAGAAAAGTGTTGTGGTCGGTCCCGGGGATGATACAGCGGTTATATCCTTTAACAGTAAAGAGTATCTCCTGCTTACAACTGACTGTCTGGTTGAGAATGTCCACTTTATCAGAAAAAATACACCATTGTCTTTAATTGCAAGGAAATCCATTGCTGTAAACTTAAGTGATATAGCGGCAATGGGTGGTATCCCACTTTATGCACTTGTATGTGCTGGCTTACCCGAAGGAATTACAAAAAAGGATATATCTCAACTTATCAGAGGGCTGAAAAATATGGCAGAGAGGTTTAACCTTGATATAGTGGGCGGCAACCTGACAAAATCAAAGCACCTTTTCATAGATGTCTCCATCATAGGTAAAGTAGAAAAAAAACACCTAAAACTTCGCAGTGGGGCAAAAGCAGGAGACCTTATATTTGTAACAGGTACCCTGGGAGGCAGTCGTCTAAAAAAACACCTTACATTTACCCCACGGCTAAAAGAAGCAAGGGAAATAATAAAAAAGGTACCTGTGGGTGCTATGATGGATATATCTGACGGACTCTCAACAGACCTTACAAGATTGGCAAAGGCAAGTAATGTGGGGTTTAAGATATACCTTGAAAAATTACCTTTTTCTAAAGACGCTGTAAAAATAAGCAAAAGTAGAGAAGATTTGATATATCATGCACTGAACGACGGCGAGGACTATGAACTGGTATTTACAGTACCAGAAAAATACAGGGATAAGATACCTGAGAGGGTTCAATCTGTTCCATTGACTTGTATAGGGGAGATATTGAAGGAGAAAAGATATACAGGAATATATTCCAGCGGAAAAGTAGTAAGCATCCGCCCTTCAGGTTATTCACACTTCTAAACAAGCAGTTTTTTTAAAAAACTTCCTGTGTATGACCTCTTATTCCTTGCTATCTCTTCCGGTGTCCCTTCTGCCACAACATAACCACCCTTATCACCACCTTCAGGACCAAGGTCTATGATATGGTCAGCACACTTTATAACATCAGGGTTATGCTCTATAACAAGAACTGTGGAACCCCTCTCCACAAGATTATTAAGCACCCCTAACAACTTTTCTATATCTGCAGTATGAAGTCCCACAGTGGGTTCATCAAGTATATAAAGTGTCTTTTCATTTCCTTTTCTGCAAAGTTCTGCTGCCAATTTTACCCTCTGCGCCTCTCCTCCTGAAAGCGTAGTTGCCGGCTGCCCTAATTCAATATATCCAAGCCCAACGTTATAAAGTGTCTGAAGTTTTTCCTTTAATGGTAGGACCTTTTCAAAAAAATCAAGTGCATCTTCTATCTTCATCTCAAGGACATCTGCAATATTTTTCCCTTTGTAAAGAATCTCCAGTGTTTCTCTGTTATATCGCTTTCCCTTGCAGACATCACAGGGGATAAATACATCGGGGAGGAAGTGCATCTCTATCTTTTTAATACCTTCCCCCATACATGCCTCACATCTTCCACCCTTTACATTGAAACTGAACCTTCCCTGTTTATATCCCCTTATCCTTGCTTCTTCTGTATTTGCAAAAATTTGTCTTATATATGTAAATGCATTGGTATAGGTAGCCGGATTTGACCTTGGAGTTCTTCCTATAGGTGACTGGTCAATAACAATTATCTTGTTTATCTCCTCAATCCCGAAGATGGCATCATGCTCCCCCGGTTCTTCCTTTGAGCCGTAAAGAATCTTTTTTACTCCTTTGTACAATACGTCTTCAACTAAACTGCTTTTTCCTGAACCTGATACACCTGTTACACATATGAACATACCCAGTGGAATTTTTACATTGATATTTTTAAGATTATTATGTCTTGCTCCAATAACCTGAAGGTATCTACCATTACCCTTTCTCCTCTTTTCAGGAACAGGAATCTTTCTTTTACCGGATAGATATAGCCCTGTTAACGACTCTGGATTTTCCATTATAGCCAGGGGTGGTCCATACGCAACCACTTTACCCCCATGTTTCCCTGCCCCCGGTCCCAGGTCAATTACATAGTCAGCACTCTTTATGGTTTCCTCGTCGTGCTCTACCACAATAACAGTATTTCCTGTATCCCTGAGTTGTTTAAGTGTATTGATAAGTTTAAGATTATCCCTCTGATGTAGCCCTATCGTCGGCTCATCAAGTATGTATAAAACCCCTACAAGCCCAGAGCCAATCTGTGTTGCAAGTTTTGTTCTCTCTGCCTCACCACCTGAAAGTGTATGGGTCATCCTGTCAAGGGTAAGATAGTCAAGACCCACCTCTTCCATAAATACAAGACGGCTGATAATCTCTTTCAATATCTGTTTTGCTATAATCTTTTCTCTTTCGCTTAAGTCCATTGTTTCAAAAAACCTCTTTGCTTCCTTAATACTCATTGCTGTGATATCCATAATGGACTTCCCGCAAACCTTTACTGCAAGGGACTCTTTTTTCAGCCGTGCGCCGTTACATAAAGGGCACCTTACTTCTCTGATATATTTAAGTATCTCTTCCTTCCTGTGCTGACTTTCTGTCTGATGGAAAAGCCGTTCCAGGTTAGGTATCACACCTTCAAAGCCATATTCATCCGAGCCATAAAGGACTGTATTAAGTTCTTCCTTTGTAAGGTCACAGGGCCTGTCATCAATGGACATTCCCATATCTCTCAGTATATCCCTCAACAGTCCACGGTAGTAAAAAAACAACCCCCTGCCGCCTGCTTCCTGCCATGGCTTTATTGCTCCTTCCCGGAATGACTTACTTTTATCGGGGATAACAAGTTCAGGGTCTACCTTCATCAAAAATCCCAGCCCTTTACACTCAGGACAGGCGCCATATGGGCTGTTAAACGAAAACATACGTGGAGAAAGTTCTTCAAATCCCCTGTTACAATCAGGACAGGCAAAGTTTTCGCTGTAAAGTGTATCCTTACCATTTTCTTCTACAATAAGAAGTCCCTTACCTACCTTCAACGCCATCTCCACACTCTCTGCTATCCTTTCCCTTCCTTCTTCTGCTGGAATAAAGGTATCAACAAGGACATCTATATTATGCACTTTATATCTTGCAAGTTTTATATTTTCATCCACATCGTAGTATTTACCATCTACCCTTACCCTTAAAAATCCACTTTTCTTTATCTGCTGTAAAATACTTTTATACTCCCCTTTTCTTCCTCTTATCACAGGTGCGAGGATTTTAATCTGCTTTCTTTTACTGCTTTCATAAATGTTGTCTATAATCTCTGTGGATGACTGCCTTGATATGACCCTCCCACATTCAGGACAGTGAGGGATGCCTATCCTTGCAAAAAGAAGACGAAGGTAATCATATATCTCTGTAGTGGTTGCTACTGTTGAACGGGGGTTGGACGCCGCCTTTCTTTGTTCAATGGCAATGGCAGGTGGAAGTCCTGTAATGTGGTCAACATCCGGCTTTTTCATCTGCTCAAGGAACTGCCTGGCATATGCGGATAAACTCTCTATGTACCTTCTCTGTCCCTCTGCATAGAGGGTATCAAAGGCAAGTGATGATTTACCCGAACCTGATATCCCTGTAATGACAACAAACTGGTTTCTCGGGATATCAATGTCTATATTCTGGAGGTTGTGTTCTCTCGCTCCCCTTACACTTATAAATTTCGGCTCCATTGTAATCTTTTATTATACCTTTTTTGAGAAGCATTTTCTATATTCCCCCCTCATCCGTTCCTTCTCCCCAGCGGGGAGAAGGAAAAAGAAAAAAATCCCTCTCCCCTTTGGGGAGAGGAACCCCCCTCACCCTATCCCTCTCCTCTTTGGGGAGAGGAAATTGGGGAGGGGGGAAAAGATGGTGAGAGAAATGGGTGAGGGATTACCTCACCAATCGGAAGAAGGATGGATAAGAGGAATAAATTTCCAAAAGTAGCGAAAAAATAATTAAGAAGAAAATGTGTGGAACCTACTAAAAGGAGGTCTTATTGCCTAACTTTACACCTGTTACAAATGGGGCTGGCTCAGCAAATTTAAAGGAAGGGTCTGTGGAATGTGCCCAAAGAGTAATTTTTACAAAAGTAACCCGGTTCCTATTAGCGGAAGAAGTTATGGGCTGTGGTATTTCATTCCCCATTCCATCAAAATACCTGAATGTTGACCTGTAAGGTGTATCTGTAAGAATTGCTACCTTTTCTCCCACATTCAGGGTGATTGGTCCGCTGCCCCAGTTAACCGTTATATTTCCATCGGATTTCATTTCTACGACCATTGTATCTGTACCTGCCGCATCTTTTTTAAGAACTATATATGTATCATACTGAGTAATATCAGAAAGTCCTGCAGCGTGCATTATTCCCCAATGTGCCTTATCTCCGTAGGTGAGCGTATCTACAATCTGGGATAGTGCCTGTTGAACTTCACTATTAACCACCACTATCCTTCTTATCCTTGCTGCCTTTGTATAAAGAAATGTCACAAGCCCGAAGGCAACAACAAGGATAGCCATTGCAACCAGCAGTTCTATCAGTGTAAAACCCTTTCTTTTCATTACCATCCGTCCCTTGAAATTATAATATAGTCCCTAAGTATTTCTGCCTTATCCCTCTTCCTCAATACATACACATCAACCCTGTGGCTCATTGTTCTGTCTGTATCTGGCTGTGTGGTATCTGTAAAAAGGACTCCACTGCCATCATATCTGAAGTCATAACGTCGGACAATATACTTATCCTGCATCTCATCGGGTGTCCAGTCACCACCATCATCTACAGGTTTAGCTTCATCCGGTCCTTTATAGGTAGAACTATCTTTCAAAGGTCTGTCTCCAAACCTTGACTGTCTATCATAATAAACAGGTGGAAATTCTATATTCTTTACATCCTCTATTGTATACTGCGCCAGTGCGTTTGCTACAAGGATTTCATTTGCCTTATCAATAACATTAAGGTTTGCAGCCATTATAAGGAGAACAACCCCTATAACAACCGCTATAAGGAATATGGAGACCACCAGTTCTACCATTGTAAATCCTGCTTTTTGATGTTTTTTTACCATGATAATTCTCCAGATACCAGGCACATACCTATCCTCTACTTATACTTAATACGCATCTTTTCTAAAATCCACCACATCAATATATAAAACCTTCTCTGTCTGGTCTACCTTTAATATTATCCTTACTTCTCCACTTCTTATTCTATAATACCCCTTCCATTCTCCCTTTAACTTTTTTACATCCACTGAGATAACTTCACCACTATATTTTAAGATAATTCTTTAAAAGTTCTTTAATCTTCTCTTCAATCCTATTTTTCCTGATAAACTTAAAAGCCCTGCCTGAATAACAAATCTTCCATTTCATACATCAATCCATTCAGAGTGTGCAGTTTTTTTAGACGGCTTCTTATACTTCCTCTGAATCTGTTTCATCTCTTCATCAGAAATTTCCGGGATTAGTTCTAATCTAATTTTAAAAAATCCATCCTTTATAGATTCTTTTATTGTTTTTTCAATTATCTCTTTTATCTCTTTTTTGTTAACCATTATCATTTTGCCATTTGACATATCCCCTCCCCTGAAAGCATAGTGCAACATTGCACCAGCAGTTAATTAGTTTTTTATCTTTTTACCCTTTTGCTCCTTGTTCTTAGGGGGCGTTTACCATCCTCCCCTTCGTGCCTTATAACAC